>Ga0172367_10004808_pt1 | contig 16612 bp, 17 predicted proteins | sample Lak10m_FD_114542 | JGI IMG/M metagenome (GOLD analysis project Ga0172367, IMG submission 114542) | Freshwater microbial communities from Kabuno Bay, South-Kivu, Congo - kab_022012_10m | ecosystem: Environmental > Aquatic > Freshwater > Lake | place: Democratic Republic of the Congo: South-Kivu...
TATGAAATCCATCATCGTCATTTACCCACTGCCACTGTCCTGACAGGCGTGGTGGTGGGGGCGCTCGTCACCCTCTCGTCGATTGGTGCTGGGGTGTTGGGGACGGTGGCGATCTTGTTCTTGTATCCTCGTCTGCCTGCGGTGAAGGTGGTGGGAACAGACATCGTGCATGCGGTGCCACTGACTGCCGTGGCCGGCATGGGGCATATGGCACTCGGTACGGTCGATTTCATATTGCTCGGCAGCTTGTTGCTGGGTTCATTGCCTGGCATCTATGTCGGCAGTCATCTCAGTGCCAAAGTGCCAGAAAAAGTGTTGCGTCCTTTGTTGGCAACCATGTTGCTCATCATTGGATTGAAGATGGTGTTCTACTAAACAAGGTGAAGTCATGAGCGCGAACAAAGAGAACAAACCCAAGTCGGTGAGCTGGTTCAACGGTTGCGGCGGTCGCATCGGTGTGGTCATCGGGCAAGAAGGCGAGCATGCCTACATCGGCGCAGCCTTGCGTCACGATGAAGACGCTGATGTGGCGCACATCTTGGCTTATGGCGCGAAGTTCCCATTGGCGGCTGCGCAGTTGCTGCCAGTCTCCAAGAGCTACTCCGCTGGGAATCAATAATGTACCGCTACGATCAATTCGATCATCAGATCACCGCAGAACGCGTCGCGCAGTTCCGTGATCAGGTGCGTCGCCGTTTGTCGGGTGAACTGGCAGAAGACGAGTTCCGCATCCTGCGTCTGCAGAACGGTCTGTACATGCAGATCCATGCCTACATGATGCGTATCGCCGTACCCTACGGCATGGTCAGCTCAGACCAGATGCGCATGTTCGCGCACATCGCGCGCAAGTATGACCGTGGCTATGGACATCTCACCACGCGCCAGAACATCCAGTTCAACTGGCTCAAGTTGCAAGACGCGCCCGACATCCTCGCGGATTTGGCGACGGTCGAGATGCACGCCAATCAGACTTCAGGCAACTGTATCCGCAACACCACCAGCGACGAGTTCGCTGGGGTGGCGCGCGACGAGATCATTGACCCGCGTCCCTATGCCGAGATTCTGCGTCAATGGAGCACCTTCCATCCTGAGTTCGCTTTTTTGCCGCGCAAATTCAAATTTTCCATCACAGGCGCGACCACCGATCGTGCTGCCATCGCCATCAATGATGTCGGGATGCAAGCCGTGAAGAATGCGCAGGGTGAGGTTGGGTTCCGCGTGTTGGTTGGTGGTGGCTTGGGGCGCACGCCGTTCATCGGCACCGAGATCGCCTCATTCATTCCGTGGCAACACTTTCTTACCTATGCCGAATCCATCGTACGCGTGTTCAATGAATATGGTCGCCGCGACAATCTGTACAAGGCGCGCATCAAGATATTGGTGAACGCCATCGGCATCGACGAGTTTCGTCGTCAGGTGGAAGAAGATTGGAAGTTCACCAAGGACGGTCCTTGCACCGTCACGCAAGCTGAGTTGGATCGTGTCGCCGCGTATTTCACCGTGCCGGCCTACGAAAAACTTTCTGACGTAACTTTGCCGACCGACAACAAAGCATTCAGCAACTGGGTCGCGCGCAACGTCAAACCGCACAAGGTCGCGGGTTACGCAGCGGTCGTCCTGTCCTTGAAGAACGCAGGCATCGCCCCCGGTGATGCGACAGAGGCGCAGATGGACGCCGCCGCCGCACTGGCCGACAAATACAGCTTCGGCGAATTGCGAATCTCCCACATGCAGAATCTGGTGCTGGCCGATGTGAAGCAAGCTGATCTGTTCGCCCTGTGGGAAGCAGCCAAGGCGAATGGTTTGGCGACACCCAACATCGGACTGCTCACCGACATCATCTGCTGCCCCGGTGGTGACTATTGCACCTTGGCGAATGCGCGATCCATCACGCTGGCGAAAGCCATCGACGAGCGCTTCGACGACTTGGATTACTTGCACGACATCGGCGAGATCGATCTGAACATCTCCGGTTGCATCAATGCCTGCGGCCACCATCACGTCGGTCACATCGGCATCCTCGGCGTGGATAAATCCGGCGAGGAGTGGTATCAGATCACCATCGGTGGCAACAAAGGTTCGCCTGCGAATATCGGCAAGGTGATCGGGCGCTCGTTCTCCTTCGCGCAGATCCCCGAAGTCATCTCACGTCTGTTGCAGGTGTACGTCGCCAAGCGTGACGAAGGCGAACGTTTCATCGACACCCTACGTCGCCTCGGTCCAGATCCGTTCAAGGAATTCGTGTACGCCACTCCGGTGCCCGAGGATGAGAAGCTGAAGTTGCCAGACTATGATCTGCTCAAGGTCGGCACACCGTACTCCCTGCCTTTATATTCACCGAGGTTCTGATGACCACCACTAAACAGATCATCAAAAACAGCGCGGTCGTGAATGACGACTGGAGCGTGTTGCGCTTGCAAGAAGGCGAAGCCGCAGAGACGGTCGCCATCCCTGTCGGCAAGACACTGGTGCCACTGAAAGTGTGGTTGGCACAACAAAGCGCGCTGTTGCATCGTGCCGACATCGGCGTGTGGTTCGCCAGCGACGAGCGCGTGGAAGACTTGCAAGACCATGTGGCGAAGTTCTCCGTCATCGCGGTGGATTTTCCCAAGTTCGGCGACGGGCGCGGTTACACCATCGCCTACCGTCTGCGTAACCGTGCAGGCTATCGCGGCGAGTTGCGCGCCATCGGTGACGTGTTGCGTGACCAATTGTTCTACATGCAACGTGCGGGTTTTGATGCCTTCGAAGTGCGCGCCGACAAAGACATCCACGAGGCCTTGAAGAGCCTCAAGGATTTTTCCATTACCTACCAAGCATCTACCGACGAAGCACAGCCCCTGTTCCGTCGCGTGCAACGAGGCGCTTGATGATGACTGACCTACAAACCAAGATCGCGCAGACCCTCGCTGTGCTGCAACAAGCAGCCAACGAGTTTGCTCCAGCAACTTTCGCCAACAGCTTGGGCGCAGAGGACATGGTGCTGACAGACCTCATTGCAAAGCATCGCCTCGACATCAGCCTGTTCAGTCTGGACACCGGACGTCTGCCGCAAGAGACCTACGATCTCATGCAGAAGGTGCGCGAGCACTACAGCCTGCCACTGCAAGTGTTCTATCCCGATGCGACGCAAGTCGAAACGTATGTGGCGCAGCACGGTGTGAATGGCTTTTACGACAGCGTGGAAAACCGCAAAGCCTGCTGCAACGTGCGCAAAGTGAAACCGTTGAAACGTGCTTTGGAAGGCAAGAAGGCATGGCTCACCGGTATGCGACGAGATCAAGCCGTGACGCGAGGCAGCTTGGAAGTGTCATCGTTCGATGCCGATCATGGCTTGCAGAAGTTCAACCCCCTGCTGGAGTGGACGAATGCAGATGTATGGGCCTACATCAAGGCGAACGACGTTCCGTATAATGCGCTCCACGATCAGTTCTACCCCAGCATCGGTTGTGCCCCTTGTACACGTGCCATCACCCCCGGTGAAGATATCCGTGCCGGACGTTGGTGGTGGGAAAACCCAGAGAACAAGGAATGTGGCTTGCATGTGGCAAGCCGCATTCCGAAACGGGTGTAGCCCGTTTGTTCTCTGGGTTTCGGCGAAGACTGATGCCGTGCGTAGCGCGGCGTCAGTCGAAGCCAAAACCGTAGCAGAGCAAAGAATGCGGTCTGCATGTCGGTAAGACCTCGGCACTGAAATTCAGCGCAAAAAATAAGCATCGAAAATAGAGAAGAGAAAATGAGCAAACACACCCTATCCCATCTGGACGCGCTAGAGAGCGAATCCATCCACATCATGCGCGAGGTCGCGGCGGAATGTAAGAATCCGGCGCTACTGTTCTCGGGCGGTAAAGATTCCATCGTCATGCTGCGCTTGGCAGAGAAGGCGTTCCGTCCGGCCAAGTTTCCGTTCCCGTTGGTACACATCGACACCGAGCATAACTTCCCCGAAGTCATCGCCTGCCGCGACAAGCTGGCGGCCGACTTGGGCGAGCGCCTCATCGTGCGTTCGCTGGAAGACTCGATCAAGCGCGGCACCATCGTCATCAAAGATGAGAGCAAGCCGCGTAACCCGTATCAGTCTGTGACCTTGCTGGAGACCATTGCCGAGTTCGGTTTCGATGCCTGCATGGGCGGCGCGCGCCGCGACGAAGAAAAGGCGCGTGCCAAAGAGCGCATCTTCTCCTTCCGCGACGAGTTCGGTCAGTGGGACCCGAAGAACCAACGTCCAGAGTTGTGGGACTTGTATAACACCCGCGTTAATCCTGGCGAAAACATCCGTGTGTTTCCCATCAGCAACTGGACGGAGATGGATATCTGGCAATACATCGGACGCGAGAATCTTTACATCCCGAGCATCTACTACGCGCACGAACGCGAGGTCATCCGTCGCGGTGGCAACGTCATTCCTGTCTCGCATCTGGTGCAACCCAAGCCGGGCGAGAAGGTGGAAGTGGCGACCGTGCGCTTCCGCACCGTGGGCGACATGACCTGTACCGCCCCCGTGGAATCCACCGCACGCAACGTGGACGAAATCATCGAAGAGACTGCGACCACACGTATCACCGAACGCGGCGCGACCCGCATGGACGACCAGACCTCGGAGGCATCGATGGAATTAAGGAAAAAGGAAGGTTACTTCTGACAGAGTGTTCCCTCATCCCAACCCTTCTCCCGGCGGGAGAAGGGCTTAGCTTCCCTCTCCCACCGGGAGAGGGATTGAGGGTGAGGGAACGCAGAACAAGTTAACGCGAAATTGACAAGGCACATACCATGAACACCAACACACAACTACTTCGTTTCATCACCGCAGGCTCCGTCGATGACGGCAAGAGCACGCTCATTGGGCGTTTGCTGCACGATTCCAAGTCCATCTTCGAAGACCAGTTCTCGGCCATTGCAAAAACCAGCGAGAAGCGCGGCATGGCGGCGGTCGATCTGTCTTTGTTGACGGACGGTCTGCAAGCCGAGCGCGAGCAGGGCATCACCATCGACGTGGCCTATCGTTACTTCGCCACGCCCAAGCGTAAGTTCATCATCGGCGACACGCCTGGTCACGAGCAATACACCCGCAACATGGTGACGGCTGCCTCCACGGCCAACATCGTCGTCATCCTCATCGATGCGCGGAAGGGCGTGCTGACACAGACACGTCGCCACACTTATCTCGCCAGCTTGGTCGGCGTGCCGCACATCGTGTTGGCCGTGAACAAGATGGACATGGTGGACTACTCGCAAGCGCGCTTCGACGAGATCGTTGCCGAGTACAAGGCATTCGCCGCGCAACTGCATCTGCATGACGTGACCTGCATCCCAATGTCTGCACTGGTCGGTGACATGGTCGTCGAGCGTGGTGAAAATCTAGCTTGGTACAAAGGCCCTGCATTGCTCGAACTGTTGGAGAAGGTTGAGATCGACCACGATGTGAACACCAGCGACTTCCGCTTCCCCGTGCAATGGGTGTGCCGTCCGCAGACTGACGAATTCCACGACTTCCGAGGATTTGCTGGACGCATCGAAGCTGGCGAAGTTTCGGTGGGTGACGAGGTAACGGTGTTGCCCTCAGGACGCACCTCCAAGGTCAAAGAGATCGTCACTTACGATGGCAAGCTCCAGACGGCTTTCGCACCGCAATCCGTCACCCTCACCTTGGCAGACGAGATCGACATTTCGCGCGGTGACATGTTCGTGAAAGCGGGCGGCACGACACGGTGCGCGAATGCGACGGGTGCGGCGGCGCACCCCCCCAAAGTGGAAAAGGCGTTCGACGCGATGTTGTGCTGGTTGTCCGAAGCACCACTGGATAAGAACCGCAAATACCTCGTCAAGCACACCACCCGCACGGCGAAGTGCCTGTTCTCCAGCATCGACTATCGCGTGGATGTGAACACCTTGGAGAAACACGCCAACCCGGCGGTGAACATGAACGACATCGTGCGCGTCTCACTCAAGATCCAGCAACCCTTGGTGTTCGATAGCTATGCCATAGACCGCGCCACGGGCAGCTTCATCGTCATCGATGAGGCTAGCAATAACACCGTTGCGGCAGGCATGATCGCCTGATTTTGTCCACGAATTAACTCTCGCAGGGATTTCGCCATTAGGCGAAAACTCGCAAAGACATGAAACTCACGAACGACTGCCAATCCATCAGGCAACCATTTTTCGTGCTTTTCGTGTCTTTCGTGGACTGGTGGTTTTAGTTGTTCTAGTCGTGCATTTCGTCTGGTCATGCGCCTGTGGTATCTTTCTCCCATTCAAGTCTGACGCCACGTTGATGCCATGAGCTTGCTTTCTTTGATTGCCGCCTTCCTGCTGGAACAGCTGCATCCGCTGTCTTCCCGTAAGTACCTCTACACATGGCTCAATGCCTATGTGGACTTCTTTCAACGCAACTTCAACGCAGGCGAACACAAGCATGGTCGCATCGCGTGGATACTCGCCATCGCTGTGCCGCTGGTCGTGGTCACCGGCATCCACTGGATATTGATCGGGGCCAATCCCATCTTCGCTTGGGCGTTCAGCGTGTTGGTGCTGTACCTCACCATGGGCTTCCGCAAGTTCAGCCATTACTTCACCGACATCCACAAAGCCCTGCGCGACAACGAACTGGATAAAGCACGCGCCTTGCTGACCGCATGGAGTGGCAAGTCTTGTAGCGAATTGAGCAGTGAAGAAGTGGCGCGCGTCACCATCGAGCATGCCTTGCTCGCAACCCATCGCAACGTGTTCGGCGTCGTGTTCTGGTTCGTCATCTTCATGATGTTGGGACTCGGCCCCATCGGTGCCATCCTCTATCGCCTCGCTTTGTTCTTGGGTGAGCAATGGGGCAAACAAGTCGAGGCCGAGTTCGGCAACTTCGGCGCATTCGCACGCCAAGCGCATCACATCATGGAATGGTTGCCCCTGCGCCTCACGGCAGCCACCTTCGCCATCGTGGGCAACTTTGAAGACACCGCCTACTGCTGGCGCAACCAAGCCGCCACCTGGCCCGATGCCGAAGCAGGCATCCTACTCACCAGCGGTGCAGGCGCACTCGGCGTGAAACTAGGGCAGACAATCGTGCTGAATGAAGAACCCGTGTTCCGCCCCGAGATCGGCACCGGCGACGAGGCCGATGCCGACTACATGCAAAGCGCCATCGGCCTCGTGTGGCGCGCCTTACTGTTCCAACTCATCGTGCTGATGATGCTGACGGTGGCGCATCTGCTGGGGTGAGGTGGTTGACTGCTAACGGAAAATTTCTGCTTTTTAGCTCAGTTTTCCATAGCAGTTACGAATTGGTTTGAAAACAAATGATTGCGGTGCGGTTTTGCATTCAAAAGGGTCTCCTCTTTAAAGTCTCCCGTTAATGGGCGAGAAGATATTTTCAAAATATTTTTTTTAAGAAATTCTAGGTCAATATGGAAATTAGTGAGATTCGAGCGATTGATGTAAAAAATTGCATTGTCACTCTTGGTAATGCTAGGAGTCTTGCAAAAAATATTGAAGATATATGTAGGAACACGTCAGAAGATAACAAGTGGAAGTTTAGAATATTTATATATTGCAAAGGTAAAACATCATTTCAATGTGAAGATTCATCAATATTTGAAGAGGATTCAATCCTCTCAAACAAACGTGTAACGCACATAAAAATAGAAGCCAAAGGACAGCTGGCACGAATAGAAATTGAACTAACGCATGGGGATGGGATTGATAACAAAGTTTTTGTGCAAGGAGTCGATAGTACTTGGGTTAACGGCACTCTGAGGAAAATTGAAGAATCCATCGGAAGCTTTCAACCTCAAAGTGTGATTATAAAAAAATACCAGTGGGTAGCATTGCCTTCTGTAGCTGTGGGAATAGGTGTTCTGTTCATGTTGTTGGTAGAACACCTACCAATCGAACATTCGACAGGTCAAAGTAGCCACACATCGTTGCTTCTCAAATATATCGTGGCATTTGTTTTAGGTATTGGTCCAGCATCATTCCTATATGAGAAGCTGAAAAGTTTGTGGCCTTCTATCGAGTTGCAAATTGGCCCAGACCATACCTTCATTGAGAAGAATCGTCGGAGCTATATGGCACTAATATTCGTTGTAGGGATTGCTCCATTACTAACATCGCTCTTATATGACTTGATGAAATAAATCATATAAACGCTTTGAGTTTTCTGTGGTCATTCAGTAGTGCCGTTCCCCATAAGCTTTACTTCGCCGCAATTTACTGAAACAACTTCAATCTAGCTCACCTCAATACCCCCAGAACTTAACCGTTATTGCCTCGCTCCAATCCTCTAGAATTTCGACAAGTCTTTCCGTCCATCTTGCAGAGCGAGGCCGCTTTGAAACCTCTCCATTTCGATAACCGATTCATTCGCGAGTTGCCGGGCGACGCGGGCAATTGCCGTTCGTCGCAAGGCATCTGCTGGTCGGCGGTCGCGCCGACTGCGGTCAGTCGTCCTTTCTTGTTGGCGTACTCGTCAGAGGTGTTGGGCTTGCTCGATCTGAGTGAGGCGGATGCGCGTTCATCTGAATTCTTGCAGGCGTTCGCGGGCAATAGATTGCTGGAGGGGATGGCGAGCTATGCCACGCGTTATGGTGGGCATCAGTTCGGGCCATGGGCGGGGCAGCTGGGGGATGGGCGTGCTATCGGGCTGGGCGAGGTCATCAATCGCAAAGGTGAGCGCTGGGAGTTGCAGCTCAAGGGAGCGGGGGCGACGCCGTATTCAAGGCGTGCAGACGGTCGTGCGGTGTTGCGTTCTTCCTTGCGCGAATTCTTGTGTAGCGAAGCCATGCACCATCTAGGCATTCCCACCACGCGTGCTTTGAGCCTGGTCGCGACGGGGGATGGCGTGGTGCGCGACATGTTGTATGACGGCAACCCCGCAGTCGAACCCGGCGCCATCGTGTGCAGAGTGGCGCCATCCTTCACGCGCTTTGGACACTTCGAGATATTGATGGCGCGTGGCGAATATGAATTGTTGCAACGCTTGGTCGACTTCACCTTGTCGCGTGACTTTCCCTTCATCGTGGGAACGGATGCCGAACGTTTCGCTCAGTGGTTCCGTTTGGTGTGTGAGCGCACAGCCTTGCTGATGGTGGAGTGGATGCGCGTCGGCTTCGTACATGGGGTGATGAACACGGACAACATGTCCATCTTAGGTCTCACCATCGACTACGGCCCCTACGGTTGGGTGGATAACTTTGATCCGGGGTGGACGCCGAACACGACGGATGAACAGTTTCACCGTTACTGCTTCGGGCAACAATCGGTGGTGGCGCGTTGGAATCTGGAACGTTTGGCGGATGCGCTGAGGCCTGTCGCCCCTTCGCGCAAGATGTTGGATGCAGGTCTGGCGCATTTCGATGACACCTTCCAATCCGTACTCTCAACCATGTTGGCGGCGAAGTTCGGTTTGCTGGCCTGGCAAGATGACGATGCCGCCTTGGTCGAGACCGTGTTCGATCTGATGCAACAAGCCGAAGTGGATATGACGGAGTTCTTTAGGCAACTGGCGGAAGTGAGGCAACACGCGCCAACGTTGCAGACCTTGCGCTCGGCGTTCTATCGCGATGCCTTGTATGAATCGCACGCTGCCTTGTTCGAGGCGTGGTTAGGTCGCTACGCGGCTCGTTTGGGGCAACAACAAGATGACGATGCCTCACGACGTGTGCGCATGAACAAAGTGAATCCGCGTTTCGTGTTGAGGAATTATCTGGCGCAAGAAGCCATCGATGCGGCGATGCAGGGTGACTTGAGCGTGCTCGAACGATTGATGCAGTCGGCACGTCATCCGTATGACGACGACCATCCGGCGAACGTCATCGCGAAACGTCCTGATTGGGCGCTGGATAAACCGGGATGTTCGAAGCTGTCTTGTAGTTCTTGAATGAGAAAAACTGATTGTCCACGAAACACACGAAAAGCACGAAATACACCAAGCTGAACCCATTAGGTGATTAGCCAATTTTGCTTTGAATTTTTCGTGCCTTTCGTGTTTTTCGTGGACTAAAGATTCTTTTGCTGTGGTCACTTCGCCGCGATCTGTTGAAACAACCTCAACCTTCGTTCGTCTATCTTTCCTTCAGCCGTCGCTTTACGGATCGCGCAATCCGGTTCGTGTGAGTGGCTGCAATTGGCGAAGCGGCATTCGCCGAGGTAGGGCAAGAACTCGGGGAAACTTCTTTCCATCGCCGCAAAATCCAGATGATGTAAGCCGAACAACTGCACGCCGGGGCAGTCGATGAGATGACTATCTGCGTTCAGGTGATACAGCTTGGCGTGGGTGGTGGTGTGTTTGCCGGAATCGAGCACGGTGGAGATCTCGCGCGTGGCGGCGTGAGCCTCGGGGATGACGGCGTTGATGAGGGTGGATTTGCCCATACCCGATTGGCCGACGAACACGCTGGTGTTGCCTTGCAGATAGGGCAGCAGCGGCGCGATGTCTTGCTTGGCACTCAGCTCCAGTACGCGGTAGCCGATCTGGGTGTATGGCGCGAGTTGTTCGCGTGCGGCAGCGATCTGCGGCAGGTCGTTCTTGTTCAGCACGATGAGCATGTTCAGCTTCTGGTCATGTCCGGCGAGTAGGCAACGCGCCAGCAATTCATCATTGAACGACGGTTCGCTGGCGACCACGACAACCAGTTGAGTGACGTTGGCCGCGATGATCTTTTGCTTGAAGGCATCCGAGCGATAGAGCAGGGAGGTGCGCGGCGTGATGCTGTCGATGACACCTTGTTCCGGGCCAGTACGCGTCAGGGTGATGGTGTCACCACACGCCACTTCACTCTTCTTGCCGCGCGGCACGCATTCGACGACCTCGCCACTCGGCAGCTCGGCCAGATAGTGGCGGCCGAAGGCGGCGATGATGAGGCCTTTTAAGGGGTCGCTCAAAGCTTGAACAGTGCGTCTACTTTAGCGGCGCAGATGAAGTCGTTCTCGGAGAGGCCGCCGATAGCGTGGGTGGAGTATTCGACGCGGCATTGGTTGTAGCCGACCATCATGTCTGGATGGTGGTCTTCGCGATGCGTCATCCATGCGACTGCGTTGACGAATGCCATCACCTGATAATAGTTCTTGAAGGAGAATGTCTTGCTGATGCGTTTGTCATTCAGTTCCCATGCGTCGAGCTGCTTGAGTAGCGCAGTCGCTTCATCCTGCGATAGAGGCGGCACACCGCCTTCGCAGGGTTTGCAGTTCTTGTTGGTCAGGTCGCAGACGGTTGCCATCTCGTTCTCACTTGAACTTGTAGTAGGTCTGGTTGAGGTGGGCAGCCAGATCCTGTTTCTCTTGTTCACTCAGTTGCGCGCCGATGGCACCGGAGCAACGTTCGATCTGGGCGACGAGGTTGGAAGCACTGGTGACGCGGCGGTCTTTGCGTGTGAAGATGGCGCTACCGTCACCGCCCACCTTGCCTTCGTGGCAACTGCTGCATTCATATTGGGCGAACAACTTCTTGCCGTTGTCGGCATGGCCCTTGGGGAACGGTGCTGCTTGGGCAGCGCTGGAAAGGAGTAGTAAGACGAAGAGGGTTGTTCTCATGTGCGTGCTCCTAATTTTTGTAGGTGAGCGATGCGGATCGGCGCGGGTGGATGTGACTCGTAGAAGGTAGCGTACAGCGGATCGGGAGTCAGTGTCTTGGCATTGTCTTGGTACAACTTCACTAGCGCGTTCACCAATTCGTTGGCATCCGTCTGTTGTGCGGCGTAAGCATCCGCTTCGAACTCATGCTTGCGCGAGTAAGCAGAGGTGAGGGGGTGCAGTAGGAAGGTGAACACGGGCAGCGCCATGAAGAACAGTAGCAGGGCGATGGCGGTAGATTGGGTCGTCACTCCCATTCCAAGATAGAACCATTCGGCATGCAGTAGCTGGGCGAGTACCCACAGAAAACCTAAGCTGACGGCGAAAGTGAAGGCGATGCGCTTGATGACGTGGCGATGTTTGAAATGTCCAAGTTCATGCGCTAGTACCGCGTCGATCTCGCCGGGGCTAAGGCGTTGCAGTAGCGTGTCAAAGAACACGATACGCTTGGTCTTGCCGAAGCCGGTGAAGTAAGCGTTGCCGTGTGAGCTACGTTTGCTGCCGTCCATCACGAACAATCCACTCGATTGAAACCCGCAGCGTGCCAGCAGAGATTCGATGCGAAGCTTCTGCGCTTCGTCTTGCAGCGGCTCGAACTTGTTGAACATCGGCGCGATGTAAGTGGGGTAGATGAACAGCAACAGAAGGTTGAATGTGACCCACACACCCCACACGTATAGCCACCACAGTTCACCCATAGCGGACATCATCCATAACACCGCAAACAATAAAGGCAGGCCCAGCACCGCACCGAGCAACGTACCTTTAACCGCATCAAGCAGATAGAGTTTGAGTGTCATCTTGTTGAAGCCGAAGCGCGCTTCTATGTTGAAGGTGCGATAGAGATCGAATGGCATCTCAAGGAGTGATTGCAACACCAGCACCAACACGATGACTGCGACACCTTGTAACAACAGGCTGTCGGTCAGGTGGGAGGACGCATCGCTCAACCACTGGATGCCGCCGCCCACAGTGAATATCAGTAGCAGGAAGGTATCGAAGATGATGGTCAGCGCGCCAAAACGTACGAGGGTGCTGGTGTAATCAGCAGCCTTGTGGTGCGCTGCGATATTGATCTGTTCGCGGAAAGCCTCAGGCACTTCGGCGCGGTTTGCGGCGATGTGGTTCAACTGGCGGTACGCCAGCCACAGCTTGATGACGGCGTTGGAGAGGAGGGCGGCGACGAAGAGAGCGGAGAATTGTGATGCGGTCATGGCTTAGGATAGTCGTTGGAGAGGGTGGTCAAGCTATGTAACAATGCGCGCCTCAATCATTTGAAAGCGCGGCGAATTATGGCACAAAACCAAAACTACCTCGTCTGGGTCGATATGGAAATGACCGGACTTGTTCCTGAAACAGACCGCATCATCGAAGTGGCGATGGTGGTTACCGATGGTGATCTGAATACCATCGCCGAAGCACCCACGCTGGTGGTGCATCAATCCGACAGCGTGTTGGATGGCATGGATAACTGGAATAAATCTACTCACGGTAAATCGGGATTGATCGATAAGGTGAAAGCATCGACCTTGGACGAGGCTGCCGTCGAAGCGCAGTGCATCGAATTCCTGAAACAGCATGTGCCCGTGCGCACCTCGCCCATTTGCGGCAACTCCATCTGCCAAGACCGTCGCTTCATGGCGCGCTGGATGCCCAAGCTGGAAGACTATTTCCACTACCGCAACCTCGATGTGAGCACACTGAAGGAATTGGCGAAACGCTGGAAGCCAGAAGTAGCCAGTGCCTTGAAGAAACACGGCAAGCACGAGGCGCTGGCGGACATCTACGAGTCCATCGCCGAGATGAAGCACTACCGCGATCATTTCTTGAAGCTGTAATCAGGGAAAGCCCATCTGTCCACGAAAGACGCGAAAAGATACAAACAAAGGCAGGAAATAAACAAGGATGCGCTGAATAAGTCGTCATTCCCGCGTAGGGGGGAATCTAAGTTTATTGATTTAACTAGGCTCCCGCCTTCGCGGGAGCGACGGATGTGGACTTAATCAGTGTTTCCACAAATACGATCAAGAAAAGCAGCACTTTTTGGATTGGGCTTTTTCGTGCTTTTTGTGTCTTTCGTGGACAAGTATTTTGCAGTTAAAACGGTTTTTTGGTTTGATGAAACATCTCCTCGTTGACATCACCGCCCACGGCTACGGCCATATCGCACAGACCGCGCCGGTAGTGAATGAGCTGGCGCGGCGCATCCCTGATTTGCGCGTCACTGTCCGCTCTGCGGCGACCACCCCTTATCTTCAGCAACGCTTTCACTGTGATTTTCGACATGTCCATACCGCCCTCGACTTTGGCATGACCATGTTCAATGCGGTGGAGGTGGATGTGCCGCGCAGCTTGGTGAACTATCGCGAGTACCACACCGACTGGGATGCCAAGGTGGCGCTGGCCGCAGACGAGATGCGAGCCTTGCAACCTGATTTGCTGTTCGCCAACGTGCCCTATCGGTCGCTGGCGGCGGCCAAGTCTGCGGGTATCCCGTCCGTTGCGATGTGCTGCCTGAATTGGGCGGACCTGTATCGCCACTACGCACCAGACGACGCTGAGAGCCGTGCCATCCATGCGCAGATGCTCGCCGCCTATGACTGTGCCGAAGTTTTTCTAAAGGTCAGCCCGACGATGCCGATGGAAAGCCTGAGCAAGACGCGTAGCATCGCGCCCATCGCACAACTTGGCGTGGTGCAGCGCGCGCAGGCCCTGTCCCGAAGCGGTGGGCTGCCGGGTGACAAGCTGGCATTGGTGGCGATGGGGGGTATCGACTATCGTCTGCCGATGGAAGAGTGGCCGACTCTGCCCGGCGTGCGCTGGTTGGTCCCGCAGGCGTGGGGTGTGCACCGTGACGACGTAAGCGCATTGGAAACGCTGGGGATGAGCTTCAGCGATCTGTTGGCCTCGTGCGATGTGGTGCTGACCAAGCCAGGTTACGGTACGTTCGCCGAAGCGGCGTATGCGGGAGTGCCTGTCATTTATGTTTCGCGCGGGGAATGGCCAGAGCAGCCCTATCTGGTGGAGTGGCTGAAGCAGCATGGCGTGTGCCTCGAAGTGACGCAGGAAGCATTAGATCAGGGTGATCTGCTAAACACTTTACAAAGAGCAGGTTCGGCAAGACGAGCATCAGTGAGACTTGGGTCTGGCGTGCATGAAGCCGCCGATGTATTGCAATCGATATTGATGAGAACGATGTAATGACACACCACATAAACGATTCCCCTTTCGCGATCCACAGTCATAAAGAGATCGTCTTTATCCTTGAAGGGCTCGCCAAACAAAAGGTGCCGGTCACGCTCGATACCCATGAAGGCGTGGTGTTGGTGACATTGGTGTTGTATGTCAGCGGCGATGAGAAATACGTCTGCATCGATGCGGGAAGCGATGACAGCGTCAATGACCGTATCGTGCATAGCCAGCACGTCTATTTCGTGACGCAATCCGATATCAAGGTGCGCTGGTATTCCACCCACCTGCAACTGGTGACTTTGCCCGATGGCAAATATGCGTTTTCGATGCATGTGCCTTCCGTGATCGAACGTATCCAGCGCCGCGAATATTTCCGCCTGCATACCCCGCAAGGGAAGCACGCCCTGATTTGCAAGATACCCACCGAGGACGAGATCGTCGAAGTGCTGCTGTTCGACATGAGTGTGGGCGGCATCGGTGTCACGGTCAAAGGCGATCTACCTGCCGTGTTAGCTCAGGGAGAGGTGCTGGAAGGATGCAGTATCGATTTTCCCGAGATAGGTCGAGTGCCGATCAATCTGCATGTGCGCGGAGAGTGGTCGTGTACGAAGACATTGAGTGGAGAATACCTCCATCGTGTCGGCCTTCAGTTCGTCGATCTGAGCAGAGGGACGAGTAACGTCATCCAACGTTACATGGCGCAACTCGAAGCTGAGAAAATTAGCCTGACTTGACTTACTGCGGGGCACCGAGCGCCAGTGCGCGCGCTTTGCTTTGTTCCAGTTCGCCCGCATTCGCTTCGATCAGCCAGCCTTGCAGGTTCTTCATTACCAGATCGGTGAGCGCATGCATCCAATCGCCACGCTCATTGAGGCAGGGAATGTAGTGATATTCGCCGCCGCCTGCGTGTTGGAAATCTTCCTTTCCTTCCATCGCGATCTCTTCCAGTGTCTCCAAGCAATCCGCAACGAAACCAGGACACACCACATCCACCCGCTTGGTCTTTTGTTTGCCTAGCTCAAGCAAGGTTGCCGTGGTGTAAGGCTTCACCCATTCCGCTTTGCCGAAGCGGGACTGGAAGCTCACCACATAGTGTTCTTTGCTCAGTCCGAGCGCTTCTGCGAGCAAGCGACCTGTCTTTAGACATTCGCAGTGGTAGGGGTCGCCTTTCTCCAAGGTGTATTGCGGCACACCGTGGAAACTCATCACCAGCTTTTCGGGGCGACCATGCTTCATCCAGTATTCATTCACGTTCGCGGCCAGCGCCTTGATGTAGCCCGCGTCACCGTGGAAATGTTTGATGGTGCGAATGGCAGGTGTGTTGCGCATGGATTGCACAGCAGCGAATGCGCGATCGAACACGGTGGCCGTGGAGCTGGCAGCATACTGCGGATACAACGGCACCACCAAGATGCGTGTGCAGTTCTGTGCCTTCAATTTTTGCATCACGCTGGCGATGGAGGGATTGCCGTAGCTCATCGCGAAGTCCACCACGAAAGGCGCTTGAGTGCGTTCGCTCAGATAACCTTCCAGCAAAGTGGCTTGCTTCGCCGTATAGACGCGCAGAGGTGAACCTTCCGGCAACCATACGCTGGCATATTTCGCCGCTGACTTCTTTGGGCGTACGTTGAGGATGATGCCGTTGAGGATCAACCACCAGATCGGTTTGGGGATCTCCACCACGCGCGGATCGCTCAAGAATTCCTTGAGGTAGGGGCGCACCGCTTGTGCGGTGGGCGCATCGGGCGTGCCGAGGTTGACCAGCAAGATGCCGGTCTTCTCTGGGGTGCCGTGGGTGAAGCTGGGTTCGATCTGGAAGCTCATGGTTTTTTAGTGTTGTGAAAGGGCGTTGCTCAAA
>Ga0172367_10004811_pt1 | contig 16609 bp, 19 predicted proteins | sample Lak10m_FD_114542 | JGI IMG/M metagenome (GOLD analysis project Ga0172367, IMG submission 114542) | Freshwater microbial communities from Kabuno Bay, South-Kivu, Congo - kab_022012_10m | ecosystem: Environmental > Aquatic > Freshwater > Lake | place: Democratic Republic of the Congo: South-Kivu...
CGACGAAGGTAAAGAGTGAAAAGCAGGTGAAAAGTGAGAAGCAGGTGAAAAGTAAAAAGGAAGAAGTGAAATCGCCTGCGAAGGAGAAAAAGCCTGCTGCGCCCAAGCCGAAGCCTGAGAAGAAGCCAGCGGCTAAGAAGGCGAAGTAGAAAATCAAAGACCTCCGAAACGCTTGCGCGAAATCTCGGAGGTCTTTTTAGTATATAATTTCTGCAATGAGGTAGCGCCATGACTAATTTGGAACAAACCATCATGCTTGAAATTTCGACCCTGCCTGAAACGCGCCTGACTGATGTGCTGGCGTTCATTCGCTACTTGAAGTTAAGCGTCCCCAGGGAAGAGAAAGAATTGGAAGAACGTTTTGACAAAGCGTTGAAATCCATCCGCGCGCGCGCAAAGGAGATGAATATCACACAGGACGATATTGAAGCCGAAATCCGCGCCGTGCGTGAGGGCAAGTAATGCGCGTTGTACTGGATACCAATATCTTTATTTCCGCTGTTTTGGGCGGGAGGTTGGGCGTTATCATCGATGAATGGAAGGCGGGGAAATTCAAACTCATCGTTACAGACGCCATTGCCCGCGAGTATCTCGAAGTTATCAATCGCCCCAAATTCAAAATTCCGCAGGATGAAATCATTGCCGCCAGCGATTATCTTTTACAACTCGCTGAATTCGTGACGCCACAGGAGGAAATTCTTGTCATCGTCGCCGACCCTACGGATAACAAATTTCTTGAAGCGGCAATTGCGGGAAAAGTGGACTGCGTCGTCAGCGGAGATAATCACCTGCTGGAAATTGGTTCTTTTAGGGGCATCCCAATCATTACCGCGCGAGAATTTATAAGTTGGCTGGAGGGGCAATAAGCCCTCTTCTGGACACCTGCAATTTCGCGTGATTGTGGTCGCGCACACAGACGAAAATAATGTCATCCGAATTATCTCTGCGCGAAAGGCGACAAAAGATGAAGAAACAACCTACTTCAAAGAAATCGGGTACTGATTTCAAACGGCTGGACGCGATGTCTGACGCCGACATTGACCTTTCCGACATTCCCGAAGTGACGCCCGAAATGTTTGCAAAAGGCGTCGTGCGGCGCGGACTGAAACCGATTACCAAACAACAACTCACGCTCAGGTTGGATAGCGATGTAATCGAGTGGTACAAAAAGCAGGGCAGCGGATACCAAACCAGAATGAACGCTTTGTTGCGCGCTTACATGGAAGAGCATAAAAAGACAACGGCGCGGGCGTGAGAACGAATGCATGGCGCAGGTATAAAAAGACCTCCGAGTTCTTCACGCGAAGCGCTCGGAGGTCTTTTTCATCCTTCATCCTTCCTCATTCATCCTTGTTTTTACGGTGAGCGGGCGCAACGGAAACCAACGTTGAGGTAGGTAAGGTCAGGAGTGTACCTGTAACGAACCGCAGAACGGGCGTTGCTAATGAGGTCGAAGTCCCACGAGCCGCCCCGAAGCACGCGGCTATCCGAAGAACTCATATCCTCCCGACCGTCAGTTGCGTCATAAGGGTATGGTTTATACGAACTGCTTACCCATTCCCAAACATTGCCTGCCATGTCGTAAGTACCGTAAGGACTAACGCCGCCAAGGTAACTTCCAACCTTGCTTGTGTCGCCAACGCAACTGCTTTGATAATTGGCTAACTCGCAATCTATGTTTTCACCCCAGGGGTAGGTACGCCCATCTGTGCCGCGCGCGGCTTTTTCCCATTCGGCTTCGGTCGGCAAACGAGCGTCGCGCCATTCACAGTAGGTTTTTGCCATGTTCCAATCCACATAAATTACGGGGTATTCGTCGAATTCAGGATTTCCATAATAGGCGGGGCGTGTATTTGAACTGCTTGGGTTGGGCGCAACACAACCACCCGCGTCCACGCATTTTTTATAGGCGGCGTTGGTTACTTCATATTTGTCAATGTAATAGGCGTCAAGGTCAACAGCATGAATGGGCTTTTCATCACCATAACTTTCGCTGCCCATCGAGAAGGTTTCCTTGGGCACATAAAGCATGGTGACGCCATGAGACTCAAAGAGCGAACCAACGCCAAGCGTGGGTGTGGGAGTCATGATCTTCGTCGGCGCAGGCGTTTTTGTTTTTGTGGGCGCAAGGGTCAGCGTTGCCTGCGGCGTTTGGGTCGCCTCAGGCATGGCGGCAATCAGCGAAGAAACGCCTTGCCAGAGGAAATATCCAACCAACCCAAACACCAGCGCCAAAGCGGGGATTTTCAACTTCGAGAGCAGGGCTTGCGTTGCCTTTGCCGCCGCTTCACGCGAGCGGTTGTAAATTTCAGCGTTCCTGCGTTTGAGTTCCTCTTTTTCGCGGGCGGCGCTCGATACATCCGAAGTCTTGGAGACTTCGGATGTCTGAGGCGGCAAGGTCAAAGCCTGCCCCGCGTTTTCGAGCGCCTGTTTTGCCAGTTTCGCCACGCGCGGAGTTGTGTCTTCGTCCGCGATGATTCTTTGCAGTTCCGCCTGCGCCGAAAGCGCCATGCCCGCGTTTTTGCCGTTCAGCAATTTTTCCAGTTCCTTCACGGCGGCTTCGCGCACATAGGGCGTGGTGTTTTCTGCGGCAGAAAGCAACTCGGCGGGCAGGGGAGTCGGCTTGACTTCTTTTTTGATTCCTTCGCGCAGGATGATTTCGCCCTTCTGCCCGCTGGCAGATTTGGTCGGCGTCTGGTTGGGGGTCGCCTTGCGGACTTGCTCGAAGGCGTAATCGTACAACTCGTCCACCGTAATTTTGCCGTCGTCGTCGCGGTCTGCCGCGCCTTCCAAGCCCTTGACCAGAAAATGGGTGAAGAGCGATTTGTCGGTTTCGAGCAGCGCATCGCCTTCCCAGGCGTATTGCAGTTTGTCGGTGGCGGTCAGCACCACGCGCCCATAGCCTTGCAGCGAACCCGCCATGCCCATCGCCGCGTCGCCTTTGGTTTGCCCCTGTGGGAACGCGCCGCTGTTGCAGCAGTCCAAAATAATCACCTGCCGCGTCGAACGGCTCTTGTCCATCAACTTGCGGATAAAATCCGCCGTAATTGCGGTGGCGTACAACCTTGCCTTGCGCGTGCTTTTGACCGCCAGAAAAAGCGAGCCTTCATCGTCGCGCACGCCATGCCCCGAAAAGTAAAAGACCAGCAGGTCATCGGGCTTTTTGTCGGCAAAGAAATCCTCGATGGCTTCGTTTAGTTTCGACACATTCTCGTTGACCAGGGTCACAACCTCGTCGAATGCCGCCATCTCAGCCAACTGCAAGACGCGCGCGAAATCCTCCGCATCCCTGCCTGGCGCGCTCAACTTCGCCAGGTTTGGGTCGGCGTATTCCGTGTTACCGATGACCAGCGCATATTTTTTGGGCATAACCCTGTTTACCTGTTTACCTGTTTACCCGTTCTCTTCCCCGACAGCGACTCAATCAACTTCTGCAAATCCTCGGCAGCGCCCTCGAACTCGATGACCTGCCCCGCCACCTTGCCCTTGAACTTAACCTTGCGGCTGCGGTCGCGTACCAGCCATGCTTGCAGCGTCTCGACGATTTTGGTCAGCATCGGGGGCAGGACGGCAATCGCAATCGCGCCCGCTGTGACAGGGTCGATGGATTTCGTCCCCGCTGGCGCATGTCCGCCTGCGACCAGTTCAGCGGATTCCACATCCGCCTGTTTCAACTCCGCCAACAACTGGCGCGTCAAACGGTCAATCTCCTCTGCTGTCGCGTCTGCGGCAGAGATTTCGAGATTCAGTTCCACGAGTTCCTGATTGTCCATGCGGTACTCCTGCGTTGTAAAAAGTATCCAACCTGTCGGTATTTTCGATTATAACGCACATGCTAAAATGAAATAGCCCCGATCTATTCAAAGTTGACATCGAATAGTTTTTCGGCGTCGGTGGTGTCTCCCGCCTGCGGCAGCGTGAGTATGTATGCAGTTTGCTATTTTGTAAGCTATAATAAGCCGAACTTGACACAATGAAAGCCATGTTCTAAAATACCTCACTGTCTTGAGATTGCGGCTCAGTTTAGGCTGGACGCTCAACTTCCCCATAGGAGGGTCGGTTTGTCAAAAAATCGTTCGCAACAAATGGTAGATCGCCTGCGAGAATTACAGGCTTCGTCCCCCGATATCGAGGCGTCAGCAGTGGTCAGCGTCGATGGGCTTAGCATTGCGTCCGCACTTCCGCAGGGCGTGGAAGAAGATCGCGTTTCCGCCATGTCTGCCGCCATGTTATCCCTCGGTGAACGGATTGCAAGCGAGTTGGGACGTGGTTCCCTCGAGCAGGTTTACATCAAAGGCTTGAAGGGGTATGTGGTTTTGATGTCAGTCGGTGAAGAGGCTGTTCTCACCGCCCTGGCGCGCGAGCAAGCCAAACTCGGTCTGATCTTTCTCGATATGCGTCGCGCCGCCGAAGATCTGGCGAAGTTGATTTAGTGGAGTTGTTATGAGCCCCCTTCAAAAAAGCGGTTTGTATTATCCCAATAAATTCGGCATGATTACCATCAAATCCCTCGAAGAGGTGATGGGCAAAAACGGCTTGAATGCCATCCTGAATTTGGCGGGTTTGAATAATTACATCGAAAACTATCCCCCCGATAATCTTGACAAGGGTTTTGATTTTGCCGAACTTTCCGCGCTTGGTTTTGCGTTGGAGGAAATGTACGGTCCCCGCGGTGGGCGGGGTCTTGCCCTGCGAGCGGGACGCGCCACCTTTTCAGACGCGTTGAAGAATTTCGGCGCGCTGGCTGGCGCTGCGGATTTGGCATTTGTCGTTCTTCCGCTCCAGTCCAAATTGAGAATCGGTCTGCCCGCCTTTGCAAAAATCTTCACCCAATTGAGCGATCAGCAGACGACCGTGGAGGAAAAGGACACCGAATGGATCTGGACGATTCACAAATGTCCATGTTGTTGGGGGCGTACTGGCGCCGATAAACCGGTTTGCTTTATCTCCACAGGCTTATTGCAGGAAAGCCTGAAATGGGTTTCCGGCGGCAATGAATTCCGTGTAAATGAATCCAAATGTGTCGCAGTCGGCGACGACGTTTGCGAATTCATCGTCCAAAAAGAACCGATTTCATAAACAATTAGAAGGTCTGGCGTGGCAGACATCAAGCCGAAAATATTGATCATCGAAGACGACTTGGACGTGGCTGAAATGCTGAACGCCTATTTTCGCGTTCAGGGCTATGAAGTCTTCACTGTGAACTGGGGCGAGGACGGCGTGCGTTCCTGCCAGACGGTTCACCCCGACCTTGTCATCCTTGATATTCGCCTTCCCGACATCGACGGCTACGAAGTTGCCCGCCGCCTGCGAAGCGACCGCCGCACGGCGGACGTTCCCATTATCTTCCTCACTGAAAAACGTGACCGCTCCGACCGCTTGCAGGGATTGGAAATCGGCGCGGATGATTACATCACCAAGCCCTTCGATGTCCAGGAACTTCGCCTGCGGGTGCGTAACGCGCTCAAGCGTATCAGTCAGGGGTCGTTGACCAATCCTGTTACCGGCTTGCCCGAAGGCGCGCTGGTGGACGAAAAGTTATCGGAAATCATCGGCAAAGACGGCGTGGCTGTCTTGTTTGTCTCGATTGATAATATGGTTTCCTTCCGCGAAGCCTACGGCTTTGTCGCTTCGGATGATGTTTTGCGCGCAATCAGTTTGATGATCGTCAACACCATGCGCGAAGTCAGCCGCCCCGAGGATTTTCTGGGACATTTGAGCGGCACAGATTTTATCCTCGTCCTTCCACCTTCGAATCTTGCGGCTTTGGCTGAAAAACTCCGTGTTCGGCTGGAGCAATCGGTGGAATATTTTTATCCCATTAAAGACCGCGAACAAATGGCAAAAAGCCGCAGCCGCCTTAATGTGAAAATGGCAGAAATCATGTCGCTGAAAGACAAGTCGACGGATGTCAATCAAATAAAAATGGAACTGGTTCGTCTCAAAAAATAGGAGTACCTTGCCTGGTATTACAGTTGTAACCCCCACCTATAACGAAGCGGAGAACCTGCCCAAGCTGGTCTCCGCTTTATTTTCGCTTCCGCTCGACATCCGTGTGCTTGTGGTGGACGATAACAGCCCCGACGGTACCGGGCGTGTGGCTGATGAATTGGCTGCGGCATACCCTGCGCGGGTGTCAGTGCTTCATCGTCCCGGCAAAATGGGATTGCGTTCGGCGTATCTAAATGGTTTTCAAAAGGCGCTGGAAGGCGATACGCAAGCGGTTGTTCAAATGGATGCGGATTTTTCACACGATCCTTCCGCATTGGTTGGAATGGCAAAAACGCTGGAAAATTACGACCTGGTGCTTGGTTCGCGTTATGTGCAAGGCGGCTCGGTGGATGAAAACTGGTCGATGTGGCGAAAAAGCCTTTCGGCGTTTGGAAATTATTACGCGCGCACGATTTTGGGCTTGCCCTTGCGCGATGTCACCACGGGCTATCGCATGTGGCGGCGCGAGACCTTGCAGCAAATTCCTTTCGAACGTATTCAATCGAACGGGTATGTATTTCTGGTGGAAATGGCTTACCTTGCCCATTGCCTCGAATTCAAAATCGGCGAATCCCCGATTTATTTCGCAGACCGCCGCTGGGGCAAGTCGAAAATGTCGCTTCGAATCCAAATGGAGGCGGCGTTTCGCATTTGGCAGGTCTTGTGGAATTATCGGGATTTGAAGAGGGTGGGAAAGGCGGCAAGGCTGTAATCCCCGCTGGCGGGTATTTATCTTTTGGCGGTTTCCTCTTTTAATGGCAGAATGACCGTAAATGTGCAGCCTTTTCCCGCCTCGCTTTCCAGCTCGATTCTTCCATTCATGATGGAAGTTAATTTCGCCACAATCGACAAGCCCAGCCCAAACCCGCTTTGTTTCGAATTTTCCATGCTGTCAATTTGTTCAAAGGCTTCGAATACTCGTTGCTGCGCTTCGGGGGAAATGCCGATTCCCGTGTCGATGACCTGCAGCATCCAAAGATCCTTGTCGCGTTTTAGAAAACGTACAGTTACAGATCCCTTTTCGGTGAATTTGACCGCATTATGCACAAGGTTCATTACGATTTGCCGCAGCCAGAACTGGTCGCCGATCAGCGTTTGGGGCAGGGCGGGATCGATGTATTCCACAAGCGTCAATCCTTTTTTGTATGCGTGAAAGTTCAGCGTGGATAATAGGGGACCGATGACCTCATTCACATCAAAGGGATATTCCCGCAGGATGATTTTGCCCGTTTCGATTTGCGCCTGCCCCACCAGGTTGTTGATGAACGAAAGCAATTGGTTCGCCCCGTCGAGAATTTCCGACGAAGCCTTCACCTGATTGTCGCTCATTGGACCGAAAGAACCATCCTTCAGCATTTCTGCATAGCCAATGATTGCGCCCAGGGGAGAACGCAGGTCATGACCGAGGTTTGCCAGCAATTGACTTTTCAAGCGGCTTGCCTCCATCATTTGTTCGCGCGCCCGCTTTTGTTCGCTGATGTCGCTGAGGAGCAGTATCAGCCCGCTGTGCTTTTTTCGCTGGTCGAGGAGGGGGGCGGTGCGCAGCCCGAAGGTCACGGGACCATCGGCAAACTCGATGGAAATTTCCTGGTTGATTTCGCCCTGTGGATTGACTGCCCGCCATTCACTCCAGTCTGACAGCAGGGTTTTTATATCGCGCCCCAGCAGGTTGTCTGTGTTCTGGAAAATCGATGCGCCAACGGGGTTGATGTCGACAATGCGCTCTTTTTCATCCAGGACTACCACGCCATCTTTTATCGCATTGAATACCGAATTTTGGGCAATCGGACGCAGATCCATGAAGCGGTAACGTAGAAAACTGATGGAGAGGAACAGGTTTGCAAACATCAACGCAATGGGAGTCGGGTCGAGGAACGGGTATGGATTCACCCGCGTAATGTACATGAAGTTCGCAATCCAGGGGAATGCCATCCCCGCCAGCATGATGCGCGACTGATTTCGATATAGACTTTGTGAACGTGTGGCAATCTGGAAAAAGAGGATCGTAACGGCCGAAATCAAAGCATATTCGAAGACCACCAGAAAGTAAAACAAAACCCCATGTTGGATGGTCAGCGGTCCGAATGGCGATCCATTTGTGAAGCGAATTTCCGTCCAGATCAGGCGATGCCATTCGTTGGTCAGGGCAGCCATCACCCCTGCGCTGGCAATGAGCGCCAGCAGCGCAGTGCGCGTGCGGGTCAGCCAGCCGCCATGCCCGCTGTAGTGCATGGTGAAAATAAACAAGCCCAGCGCTACGTAAGAGATGCCGAAATATTGCAGTTTTGCCCACAGGATTTTTTCCGCCATCCCTGTGCTGAGAATTTCCATCATGTAGGTCAGCGACCATTCGGTAACGCACCCGACAGCCAGCATCAGTCCGTAGGCGCCGGGAATGGAGCGCAGTCCCCAGATTCGTATCAGCAACAGGAAACCAATCACACTACCTGTCAGCAGGGCGACGATGTAACTGATATAGTAAGGATACATCTCCATAATTGGTTCCATTTTATCTTGATTTCATTCGAAATGAGAGGCAAAGCAGGCTGGCGTGAAAAACAGATTTTCATTTCCCCTACCCAAAACCCCTACTCTCTGATAACATACCTTTGCACGCCGATTTTTGACTCCAAGCCCTCGGCTTTCTCCGTCGGGGGCTTTTGTGTGTGTAAATTGCCGTCATTTGATGACGAATGAAACCAGGTGTAAAAATGCTAATCGAAAGAACTGAACTTAGAAACATTGCCATCATTGCCCACGTCGATCATGGCAAGACCACGCTTGTGGATTACCTGCTGCGCCAGTCGCACACCTTCCGCGAGAACCAGCAGGTTGCCGAGCGCGTCATGGATTCCAACGACCTCGAACGCGAGCGCGGCATCACCATCCTCGCCAAGAATACCGCCATTTCGCTGGTTGACCCTGCCACCAATCAACCCATCAAAATCAATATTGTGGATACGCCCGGACATGCCGACTTTGGCGGCGAGGTGGAGCGCGTGATGAACATGGTGGATGGCGTCCTGTTGCTGGTCGACGCCGCCGAAGGTCCCATGCCCCAGACCCGCTTCGTTTTGAAGAAGGCTCTTTCGATGGGACACAAAGCCATCGTGGTCATCAACAAAGTGGACAGAAAAGACGCCGAACCAGAGCGCGTTTTGAATGAAACCTTTGACCTGTTCATTGAACTGGGGGCGTCGGAAGAGCAGGCGGATTTTCCCGTCATCTACGCCCAGGCGACAGTCGGCAGGGCAGGGTTGACCCCCGAACTGGGAGATGACCTGCAGCCGCTCTTCGACGTAATTCTCAAACACATTCCCGCGCCCAAAGTGGATGTGGACGCGCCGTTGCAATTGCTGGTCACCATGCTCGGCTACGATGACTATCGCGGTGTGACCGCCATTGGGCGCATCTTTGCGGGCAGCATCAAGGCTGGGCAAAAGATGGCGCGTATGAAATTGGACGGGACCATCCTGCCAGAATCGGCGCGTTATCTTTACACCTTCAAGGGGCTGAATAAGGTCGAAATCGACGAAGTCAAGGCGGGCGACATCATTTCTCTTGCAGGTCTGGAAGGCATCGCCATCGGTGAGACTCTTGCCGATCCCGCCAACCCCGTCGCCTTGCCGACCATCAAAGTCGAAGAACCCACCGTTCGCATGACGTTCGGCGTGAACACTTCGCCGTTTGCAGGGCGCGAAGGTAAATGGGGCACATCCCGCAAATTGCGCGAACGCTTGTACGACGAACTCCGCACCAATGTTTCGCTGCGAGTCGAAGACACCGACTCGGCGGAAAACTTCCTCGTTTCGGGACGCGGAGAACTGCACCTCGGTATTCTCATCGAAACCATGCGCCGCGAGGGCTATGAATTTCAAGTCTCGCGTCCTGAGGTGATTTATCATCAGGCAGACGATGGCGCGTTGCTGGAACCGTACGAAGAAGTGCATGTCGAAACCAGCAACGAAACCGTCGGCGTGGTGGTCGAGATGCTCGGCAGCCGTCGCGGCAAAATGACCGAAATGCACGACGCTGGACAGGGCATGACGCGCATCGTTTACATCGTCCCAACCCGCGGCTTGCTGGGATTCCGCTACCAATTCCTGACCTCGACACGCGGCGAAGGCGTGATGCACACCATCTTCAACGGCTACGATGAAATGGCAGGAGCCATGTCCACCCGTTCGAATGGCTCGATTGTGGCGTGGGAGGCTGGCTCCAGCACGGCGTATGCATTGAAATCCGCCGAAGAGCGCGGTGTGTTGTTTATCAACCCCGGCGTGGAAGTGTACGAAGGCATGGTCATCGGCGAAAACGCGCGCGGTTCAGATATTGCCGTCAACGTTTGCAAGAAGAAGCACTTGACCAACATGCGCGCCTCACGCGGCGATATGGAAATCCGCTTGACGCCGCCGCGCCAGATGAGTTTGGATGAAGCGATCGAGTATCTTTCAGACGATGAATTATTAGAAGTGACCCCCGAAAACTACCGCATCCGCAAGCGCATCCTTGCCACCGAAGACCGCGGCAAGCAAATCAAGAAGGCGAAAGAACAGTTTGGGGAAGAGTAGGAAAAACGTAATTTGTGCTGAATAAAAAACGCGCCCAATCGGGCGCGTTTTGTTGCAGGCTTTTAGGGACAAGTGATGCTGGCAGTGGAACTGTTGGCTTCTCCTGCCAAATTGTAAGCCTGGATTTGATAGCCCACGTTTTGTCCCGAAAGCAGGGCAATTGTCTCTTCGTAATAGGTGGTATTCGAGGGCAGGTCGGCGATGACTTCGCTGTTGCGCAGGATGCGATACCCTGACTCATTGGTCGCATTATCGTTCCAACTGAGAGCGATGTCTGCCTGCCCGCCGTAACAGTAGAATGTCCAGCCGTTCTTGGGGAAGGTTGCCGCATCGGGCGCGCCGCCTTGCGGGGTGGATGGGGCGGTGACGGTGGGCACTGCTGAAAAACTTCCTGAGGGCGTAACAAATTCACCGGATAGCCAGCAGTCCCCATCTTTTGTGGAGACGACCCAATAATTGGGCGGAAAAAAGCCGACGATTTTGACCGCTTCCAATGGCATAAGTTGTGTAACCTTCTCGTAACTGGTTCCGGGTCCCTTGCGGCAATTGGTCACATCTTGAACGCTCGCCATGGGCTGAGAGAAGGTGGGCGTGCTGGCTGCCGTCAGAACGACAGTCGGTGGTTGGAGATTTACGGTGGGACTGGCGAGCGGCGTGGTTGCTTCGAGGGCGGCTTGCACGGTCAGGGCGGCGGCAGTGGCGACCTCTGGGTCGGCGGCTCCGCTGGTGGGCATGTTGCAGGCTGAAAGGAATGCTCCCAATGCAAGGGATAGTGCCAGGATTCTCTTCATGTTTTTCTCCGATGAATTTTTAAGCGAGAAAGACGTATGTATTTTGTCCTTTTCGCGTGGATTGCTTTAATGCTTCTTCGGCGTTTTCGAGTAAAACTTGGCTGGTGACACCTTCGCCCCCGGGGTGGGTGGTGGCGCCGATTTGCACCGAGAATACAATGGAGTTGCCGTTGGCGTCTTCGAATTTGTTTTTGAAGACCGAAAGCAGTCTCTCGCAGACTGCCTGGGCGCCGTGTTTATCTGAATTGGGCAGGAGGATGGTAAACAGACTGCCTGCCCTTGCTGGAATGTCCACAGAGCGCAGGTGGGCGTTGAGCGCGGCTGCAAAAACTTGTGGGGCGGCAGTCAATGCTTCTGGATTTGCTGTCAGCGGTGTGATTGCAATCTGAATCAAAGTCAACGGGCAAGGGTAGCGCTTGGAACGCGAGATTTCATATTTCAACAGGATTTGAAACACATCGATGTTGTAAACATCGCCGCTGAGCGTATCTGCTTTTTTCATTTGAATCTCCTTTTGTTCTTTGGCTTGCCCGGAAAAGGCGAAAAATTCTGTTACTTGATTACGATGGATTGAATCAATGTGTCGAGCGTGGCAAGCGTGGGGTTGAACGCGTCGGGGCTGGTGCCATTGAGTTTTTGCTTTGCCAGTTCAAAGTGTTGGGCGGTGTTCTCGAAGTTTTGCCAGTCGAAGGGGATGCCGTCGGCGGGGAGCGGGGTTTCGGGGTTGCCGTCTGCGGGCAGGAAGGGTGCGCTGGCGGGCAGAATCGCCGAGACGTAATACGCGCCATCGTCGGTCATGCCCTGAAAGGTGTAGAACATATCGGCGTTGTTGACGGGGTAGGGAGCCTGTCCATATTGAGTGAGGAAGCGGATGCCCTTGCCGTTTTGGAAGGTCAAAATTTGCTCGTTGGAGTGGAACGTTTGCGCGGCGTTGAAGGCGGGCAGGAAGGGAATGTTTTCGGGCAGGGAATTTCCCGCGATGATGTTTTTCAGTTCGTCGAAGGGCTGCGCCATGTCTTCGTTAACCTGGAGGTATTCGGCGACGGGGTAAACATAAATGGCGGGGATGTGAAAAGACGGCGAGAGCGCGTACCCCTGAATTTTGTACTTGTGATAAGTGGGGGCAATCTCCCACCAGGGCATGTCGTCAGATGGGGGAACGGCGGCGATGGTTTCGGCTTCTGCCCCGTTGCCAAGCGCGGGCGGGATGACGAAGGCGACGTTGTTGACGGAAACCTGAATCCCGTTGATGGGGGTTGGGGTGGGCGGCGCGACGGTCAACGCCTGAAAGGTTGCGGCGACAAGGGTTTCGACGCCGGGTTCGGCTGGCTGGGATGGGGCAACGACGCCGCAGGCAAGCATAAGCAGGAGGACGAGGGGGAAGACTAAAAGTTTTTTGTTCATGTTTTTTCTCCGTAGACAGTGTAACGCCAGAACATGATTCGCTGAATCACCCAAAGATGCTAACGACCGCCGCTCGAAACAGAATCAGGCTGGGGCGGGGAGAAAAAAGCCTGTGAGGTGGATTCGCTCGATGCGTAACCGAAGGCTGGTTGAGTCGCCCCAGTCCCGTTCTTCTTCCAAAAAAGTCAGGACTTTGCGCGTAGGTCTTTAATCAGGAAGGGCAGGTAGAGGATAAAGAAGATGACGAAGGCGACCGCTTCGAGTTCGAGGATGTACCAGGGCCAGGGGGCAAGCGCGTCGAGCAGGGTGGGGAAATCGGGTTTGCCTGCGACAAAAAGATAATTGCTGCCGATGGCAAGGTTGAGGAAGAAGATGACGACCATGTACAGGTTGAGCCAGATGAAGATGCGTTTGAAGGATTGCAGGGTGGGGCGGAAGCCTTCGACGACGGTCATGTACATGGCGATGTTGATGAGCAAGCCATGCGAGAGGAAGGTCTGCATGATGCGGTAGTGCGGAAAGTTGTAGGCGGCGGCGTCGGCGGGGGTGAGGACTGCTTGCATGGCTCCGCCCAAGCCGAGGAAGTAAACCCATTCGTAAATGGGGTAGTTTTTGGTCAGCAGCATATAAATGGAAAGCCAGATGATTACGCTACAGGCGTGAAGCGGGAGCATGGTTTTAACGTCCCAGATGCCCCAGTATAGCGACCAGACATGCAGGGATGATTCTGAAATAAGGATGGCGGCGGCAAATGTCCAGCGGGCGATTTTCTTTTCGCGCTCGCCCCAGATTTTGCGAAAATAAAAATAGGACAGGCAGCCAAGCGTGATGATGCCAATCGCAATCAGGTGCGGAACGCCAAAGAGTTGAAACGGCTCTCCGCGATAGATAACGTCGAAATACTTTTCCATCCAGTCGCTCCTTTTTGGGGTCTTTCGTGATTACTGGCGTTTATCCATCCACAGATTTGACAGATTACGCAGATTGGTAAATTTTCAAGAAGAAAAATCTGTGAAAATCTGCGTCATCTGCGGATAAAAATCCTTTTTTCTACGACTGCGCCCGTAGGCTCTTTTCGATAAATTTTTTCCACACGGGGTATTCGGCGGGGTTCCAGATTTTCTGCAACTCTTTGAGGGCGTTCTGCTCTGACCAGCCCAAACGGTTGGTTCGATACAGGGCGATGAAAGCCGTCGCGCGGAAATTTGCCTGGCAGTGAACGAGGACTTTCTTGTGCTGGTGCATGTCCATGACTGCCGAGAACTTGTTCAGGTCGTCGAGGACGGGGGCGTCCCAATCGACTTGAATATTGTAGTAGGCGATGTTTTGCGCTTCGACCAGTTCCTTCTCGTTTGGAATCCAGTCTTCGGATTTTGGCGTGGCGAGGTTGATGACGACGCGCACGCCTTCGGCTGCCAGCGCGGAAAGTTGTTCGGGCGTGGGCATTCCGCCGCTGTGCAGGGTGTCGCTTAATTGCAAGTGGTTGCGGATTTCTGCCAGCATTATTTCACCCGCCTTACGCTGCCACCCGTCATCTTTTGCAGGTCGGCGGTCTTCAGTTCAAAGATGGCGTTCGGCGTTCCAGCCGCCGCCCAGATGGTTTGGAAAGCCAGAAAGTCTTCGTCGATGTAGGTTTCCATCGGTTGCAGATGCCCGATGGGCGGCACGCCGCCGATGGCGAAGCCGGTTACGGCGCGGACGAAATCGGCGTCGGCGCGGGCGATGGGTTCGCCTGCGTAGCCGCTGATTCGTTTTTCATCCACGCGGTTGGCTCCGCTGGTGAGGACGAGAATCGGCTTGCCGCTGGGCGCGCCGCGAAAGATGAGCGATTTGACAATCTGCGCCAGTTGACAGCCTGCGCGGTCGGCGGCTTCCTGCGCGGTGCGAGTCGACTCGGCGTGTTCGATGACGCTGTAGGCGTAGCCAAGTTCCGCGAGCAGGTTTTGAATTTTTTGGGCGGATGGGGAAAGGTTGGACATGCGGCTATTATAATTGTGGAATGCCTACACAAGAAGAAATCTACCAGACCGAAGGGGACAAGTACGAGGCGCTGATTGCCCGCGAAGATTATCAGGGAAACATCTTGATGTCGCTGCGCGAAATCACGCCCCTTGAGCATTGCGTGGCGTATGACCTGGGCGCGGGGACGGGGCGACTGGCTGGGCTGCTGGCTCCGCTGGTGAAGTCTGTCGGCGCCTTCGACATTTCGGAAGAAATGCTGCGGGTTTGCCGCCAGAAGTTGAGCGCCAGCGGTTTGACCAACTGGCGGGTGGATGTGGCAGACCATCGCCAACTGCCTGTGGCTGATTCCTCCGCCGATTTGGTTGTCTCTGGCTGTAGCCTGAGTTACCTGGCGGTGTGGAATCCCGAAACCTGGCGCGGCGAACTGGAAGCGTGGATGTCGGAGATGCGGCGGGTGTTAAAGCCCAACGGCGTCATCGTGTTGTTCGAGTCGCTTGGCACGGGGAACGAGTCCCCGATTGCGTTGGAACACCTGTCGAATTTTTATCCCTGGCTGGACGAAGCGGGATTCCAGCGCAAGTGGATTCGCACCGATTACAAATTTGATTCGCTCGACGAGGCGGAATATTTGTCGCGCTTTTTCTTCGGCGATGATTTGGGAAACAAGGTCAGGGAAAACAGTTGGCGGATTCTGCCCGAATGTACGGGGGTATGGTGGAAAGCTTAATCAGCGGAGCGCGGGTAATTTCGGCTTTTCCAATCCTCAAAACGGGATGCCAGAGAGAAAGCGGGGATGAAGCTCGCAAGGGTCAAAATAATTCCCACCGCCGCCCACAGAAATAGTTCTTCCGTTTTCATGTCGGTAATTTTCAAAAATTCGACAAAAACATAAATGCAATATGGCAGGGCAAGGATCGAAGTGAGAACAACTGGAACGTATTTGCCGTATATGACCCATTGCGCCAAGTGGATAATGAGATGCAGCGAGAATGCCGCAAACGCCCCAAACCACCAATGATAGGAATCGAAATACAGCGAGGCGCAAGTAACGACTGTAATGAGAAGAAATTCGTGCAGTACGGCAACCGCAAACGAGGAAGTGGATAAGTGGTCGTGTTTGTTTTTTAGGACATTGCCCAGCCGGGGAAATCTGCGTTTGACTTCATCTTGGTTCTTTTCGAGCCAGGGCTTGAACATGATGATCTCTTCGAAATCATGAAAGATGAAGACCGCAGGCAGCATGGCAATCAGCAGTTTGATGCTCATTTGAATTTCCACTTATTAGACTTCTTGCAAAAGTCCAATGCCCTAACCACGGAGCCACCGAGACACAGAGAAAACCGATAAAAAAACTCCGTGACTCAGTGTCTCAGTGGTTAATAGTTTTTCGGAGAGCAATCCCTCAAATACTTATGCAAGAGGTCTATTGAAATCATCCTTGCCCAACGACTGTCCGATTTCGATGTCGATTGGGGAAGCTTGTGATGATTGCCCCTAACCCGTCAAAGGGGAAGTGACGAGTTAGAGGCTGAAACGCTATTTCAGGGCATTTTTACAAACCCCAGCAGGGTGGCTGGGAATCGATCTGTTACAACCAAGAATCCGCGTTGATCGAGCAGGACAAGCCCCTCCCAGGTGCGGGCATCTTCTTCGAGGGTCATCTGGATGGGCGCGAAGTTTGTCAGCGTTATGCCCGACTCGTTGTAATTCAACTCGACCAGCCGTTCCACCTGTTCATATTGGGCATGTGTTTTTCCCTCGCCGTATGCCTCTGCCAGCGGATCAACTTTGGGCAGCATATCGATATCGCCGGGGAAGAAGTAATTGATGACCCAAATCTTTCCATCGACAAAAGCGGCGTCGGTGAGGCGGTATTCCAGGTTGGGGAGC
>Ga0172367_10004812_pt1 | contig 16603 bp, 15 predicted proteins | sample Lak10m_FD_114542 | JGI IMG/M metagenome (GOLD analysis project Ga0172367, IMG submission 114542) | Freshwater microbial communities from Kabuno Bay, South-Kivu, Congo - kab_022012_10m | ecosystem: Environmental > Aquatic > Freshwater > Lake | place: Democratic Republic of the Congo: South-Kivu...
CTCGGTCCAAGAAGGCGCCAAATACCTTGAAAAGGCCTTCGGTGGCCGCGGCGTGCTTTTAGGCGGAACGGAAACGGTCGCCCCGGGTATCGTCGTCATCATCGGCGCCAGCGGCGTCGCCGGACGTAACGCGTTACAAATCGCTCTGGGCATGCAGGCGCATGTCAAGGCATTCGATATGAACACGACCTATCTAGAAACGCTAAAAGGCCGCTATGGAAATCAGCTTGAAATCATTCCGAGCACCGACGTAAATATTTTTGAAGCCTTGAAGACCGCCGATTTGATCATCAGCACCGTGTTGATTCCGGGCGATGCCGCTCCCAAGATCATCAAGAAAGATTATTTGCGGTACATGAAGCCGGGTTGCGTCTTCGTCGACGTCGCCATCGACCAAGGCGGCAGCGCCGAGACGAGCCGCGTCACCTACCACGACAATCCGACCTATGTCGTCGACGGCGTCATCCACTACTGCGTCGGCAACATGCCGGGTGCCGTACCACGTACTTCGGCCGAAGCGTTGGGCCATGCCACGCTTCCGTTTGGCCTTTCGATCGCCGATAAGGGTCATGCCGAGGCTTTGAAGGATCCGCATCTGCTTCCGGGCTTGAACGTATATCTAGGAAAGCTTACCTGCGAACCGGTCGCCCACCATTTCGGGATGGCCTACACCAATCCGCATCCATTATTTAAATAACGACCGAAAGTGTTATCATATTAAATGACGATAAGTCATTTTGCCGCGTCGACAAGTGGTAAGTCAATTGGCTCTGACCCAATCATGCAAAGGTTCGAATCCTTTCGCGGCAGCCAAACAAACATACGGGGGCATGCGCCCATTTTGAATAGATAGGAGCAGCTATGAGACAAGCGAAACTGCAGAAACTGGTCGCCGCCGAATTGGCCCGCCAAAACGACGGGCTCGAACTCATCGCCAGCGAAAACTTCACCAGCGCCAAAGTCCGCGAACTATGCGGGTCGGTGCTGACCAACAAATACGCCGAAGGTTTCCCCGGAAGACGCTATTACGGCGGTTGCCACATCGTCGACCAAATCGAACAGATGGCCATCGACAAAGCGTGTGAACTATTCAAATGCCAATACGCCAACGTGCAACCCCACAGCGGCTCCTCCGCCAACATGATCGCCTACGCCGCCGTGATCAAACCCGGAGACAAAATCATGACCTTGGCTCTCGACGAAGGCGGCCACCTGACCCATGGCTCGCCGGTCAGTTTCAGCGGAAAAACCTACCAAGTTGTCCACTATCATCTTAAAGACGATGGTCATATCGATTATGAAGCGATGCGCGAACTGGCCATTAAAGAACGTCCCCAGTTGATCTTGGCCGGTTTCTCGGCCTATCCGTACGAAATCGACTTCCGGTATTTTGGTAAAGTCGCCCGCGAAGTCGGCGCCATCTTCATGACCGACATCGCCCACATCGCCGGACTCGTGGCCACCGGATATCACCCAAGCCCGTTCCCGGATGCCGACATCGTCACCACGACCACGCATAAGACGCTCCGCGGTCCGCGCGGAGGCCTCATTTTGACCAACCGCGAAGACATCATCAAGAAAGTCAACAGCGCCACCTTCCCCGGCATGCAAGGTGGACCCCTGCTGCACATCATCGCTGCTAAAGCCCAATGTTTCATTGAAGCATTAGCACCTTCATACAAAACGTATATCAAGCGTGTCGTGGCCAACACTAAAGCCTGCGCCGAAGAATTCCGTGCCCTTGGGGCTTCCAGCAGCGATACGGAAACGCACCTCTTTTTGATTGACACCAAGAAATCGTTTGGGATGACGGGCGTCGACGTTCAACACAAGGTCGAAGAAATCAACATCACGCTCAACAAAAACATGATCCCAAAGGATCAGGAGAAACCGATGGTCACCTCGGGCGTTCGCATCGGCATGGCGGCGTTGACCACCCGCGGCTTAACCGTTATCCAGTCGCGTAAATTGGCCCGAATCATCCACGGATATCTTAAAGGGACTTTGAAACGCAAAGAGGCGCTTAAGGCTACCGCCGCGTTAATTAGTAAGCTGAAGCCGATTTCCGTTTTGTGATTATATGTTAATATAATTTACACGCATCCATGACAAAGCAAAACAATCATAGCGGCCGGTCTAGGCAAATCGTCATCCATCTGGCGATCGATTTCCTCGTGCTCGGTTTCCTGCTCGGTCTCGTGTTCATTGATTCGATGACCGACTTTCAAACCGGGCAGTTCATCCCGACCTTGGTTTTCTATATTGCCGTCGGCATCGTCAAACTGAGCGTATTCGCCTTAGCCGGCATCTATAACATCATCACCAATCACTTCAGCATCGTCGACGCGATGAAAGTCGGCATCGTTTCGATCGCCACGACGTTTGCTACCTACATCGTGATGTTCCTGATTAGCGCGATTGACCTTTGGACGATGCTCGAATTCGTAATGTTAGGCTTGTCGGAAGCATTCTTATTGATATCAATCCGCTTCGTTAATCGGTTGCTCCATATGTACCTGGTTCGCAAGGACCGCTCGTTGATCACCCGGCCGACGATCATCATCGGCGCCGGCATGGGCGGGAAAATGATCATCGACGAGATCCGCAACAACCCGAAACTCAATAATGAAATCGTCGCCATCATCGACGACGACAGTAGCAAAATCGGCAGTTCCTTCTCGGGATACAAAGTCTATGGTCCGATCAGTTCGATCGCCAAATACATCCGCCAGTTTAACGCCCAGGAAGTCATCATCGCCATCGCCAGCCTCGATCGGAACCGGCTGTTCGAAATCATTTCCTACATGGACCAGGAAAACGTCAAGATCAAGCGCTTGCCGTTATTGGCCGACATCTCGATGGACCAAAAAGTGGAAATCATGGAAGTCGATATCCACGAACTGCTCGGACGCGACGTCGTCCCGCTCGAAAACGAGGAAATCCATCGTTTCATCGAAGGAAAGACGGTGTTGATTACCGGCGCCGGCGGCTCGATCGGCTCGGAGTTGGCGCGCCAAGTGTATAAATACAAACCGAAGCGCATCGTGATGTTCGACATCTACGAAAACGGCGTTTACGACCTCCAAATGGAGTTTAAGCGCCTGGCCAACCGCCATCACGCTAACGGCATCTTGCTCGACGTCGTGATCGGCTCGACCTATAACGAAGAACGCATCAATCAGATATTTGCCCAGTTCACACCCGATCTGGTGTTCCATGCCGCGGCCTATAAGCATGTACCATTGATGGAAGACAGTCCGCAGGAAGCCATCAGGACGAACATATTGGGAACCTTTAACGTCGCCAAGGCCTCGCATGAATATAAAGCCAAGAAGATGGTGCTCGTGTCGACCGACAAGGCCGTCCGGCCCACTAACGTCATGGGCGCCACCAAAGCCTACGCCGAGATGATCATGCAGCACTTCGCCGCCAGCGGCAGCCTCACTTCCTTCTCCTCGGTCCGCTTCGGCAACGTCTTGGCCAGTAACGGCTCGGTCATCCCCGTCTTCAAGAAGCAAATCGAATCCGGCGGTCCGGTCACCGTCACCGATCCGCGCATCACGCGTTATTTCATGACGATTCCGGAAGCCGTCGGCCTTATTCTTCAATCGGGCGTCTACGCCAAAGGCGGGGAAATATTCGTCCTTGACATGGGCAAGCCGGTCAAGATTCTCGACTTAGCCGAAAAGATGGTCCGCCAGGCCGGTTTCATCCCCTATAAGGACATCAGGATCGAATTCATCGGTCTACGGCCGGGCGAAAAGCTATATGAAGAACTGTTGATCGACGACGACAAACAGATCAAAACGCCTAACGAAAAGATCTTCATCGACACCAAAAAAGAGATTGGCTTTCACGCCGACAATTTCGATTGGCTCGTTCACCATCTAGCCGCTTCCTCCGAGCAAATCGTAACCGCGTTATTCAAAGCGATTGGCATCAATCATCCCAGTGGTGAAAATTCCGATAGCCAAACCGCCGCTGAATAGTATATTTTTAATAAGTAGGTACACGAAATGAAACAGCAATTCGACGAAACGAGCACATCGATCACATTAATGGATCTATGGATGATGGTGAAACGCAACATCTACTCCATCATCTATTTCACCGTTTTAGGGCTGGTGCTCGGACTTGTTTACACTAACGTCATCGTCACTCCCGAATACACGGCCACCGGCACGATGGCGATGCGCGTCAGCACGAACACGACCGTGTTGAACACGATCACCGAAATCGCCAGAAGCAACGCCGTCGCCGATCTTGTCGTCACTTCCCTAGACGAAGACGGCGTCACCAAGCCCAACGGCAATCCGATCATCGCCAGCGACATCACCGCCGGAGTCACGGCCACCTATACGAGCACCTCGCTCATCGTCACCGTCTCCTATAAGACCGAATATACCGAAATCGCCGTTCCCGTCGTCAATGCCGTCATCGACGCCACCATTTCTTACGGTAACGCCAATTATACGGTGTTAGGCAATAACCTGATTTTGCAAAGCTATTCGACCACGTCAACCTACACCGGTCCATCCAGCACGCTGTATCTAGCCATATTCGTGATGTTTGGAGCCGTCGTCGGCGCGGGGCTGGGCATCTTCACCGACATCATCGAGGATCGCATCCATTACGTCGGGGAGATCCAATCGTCCGGTCTCAACGCTTTTAGCGTTGCCTACCGCGAAAACAAGACCAAACCGCGCCATAAGGAAGGCACTCCGTTGACAGCGGCGGACCTCGACATCGTCGATGCCGACGATTACGGGAGCCCCTATTTCAAAGACGTGCTAAAACTTCAAAACGACATCGAAAACTTCACCGCCGAGAAACAGGTCAAGACGATCGGTTTTACGGCGACCAAAGAATATCAAAGCCCGCTGTCGTTACTGGTGTCGATGGCTCATGTTTACGCCAAGGAACACCAAAAGGTCTTAGTGCTCGATTTCGATTTCGACGCGCCGAAACTGCATGAGGTGTTCGGCCTGGCCAATAATTCCAACATCGTCTCATATTATTTAAGCTACAAACCGAAGGAAGATTTCTTCCTTAAAGTCGCCCCGAAACTGGTGCTATTGCCGGGCATGGCCAGCGCGATCGGGTCCAAGATCATCAAGTCGGACCGCATCAAGAAACTGATCGAGGAAGCCCGCAAGGAATTCGATTACGTCTTGATCAACTGCCCGCCGACGCTGAATGACAATGCCATCCTGGCAACCGCTCCGCTACTTGACGGCGTCCTGGTGGCCGGCAAATTCCAAATCACCAAGAAAAAGGAATTCTTCAAGGTGGCGCAGCTTATCCTATCGAATGATATGCATCTGATCGGCGGAGCGTTCCTCGCCCCGACCAAACAGAAGAAATCGTTACTTAGCCTTTTCTCCAGACCGTCTCGTTGATAAAGGCGACTTTGGCCTTGATGATGTCCACGACGCGTTTAGACACATCGTCGATCGTATAGTGAATCGGAACCTGGTACAAGCCGGGTTCTTTTTTTTGCATCGCGGAGATAGAAGACAACACGCCGTCGCTGTCGATGCCGCTTAACAAGATCGTGCCGGCGTCGATAGCCTCGGGCCGTTCGGTCGAGGTGCGCATCAAGATGGCCCGGAACCGGAGCATCGCCGATTCTTCCGACAAGGTACCGCTGTCGGAGATGACGATGAACGAGTCTTTTTGTAGTCTGATGTAATCGGTGAAGCCGAGCGGCTTGATTCGCTTGATGAGCGGACTTAGGGCGACTTGCCGCGCTTCCAGTTTCTTGTAAGTGCGCGGATGGACCGAAAAGACGATCGGCATCTTATAGGTGTCGCATACGTCGTTGATGGCTTTGGCGATGGAATCGAAATGGGCGGGATGATCGATGTTTTCCTCTCGGTGCCAGGATAAGACGATGTAGTTGCCCTTGGTAACCCCAAGCCGTTCGTGAATGTTGGAATTATCAATCTGAGCCTTATGGGCGTTAATCACTTCGAGCATCGGCGAGCCGGTGATGACGATGTAACGGTCTTCGAGTCCTTCTTTGATCAGGTAGCGGTAACTATAGTCGGTGTAGGGCAGATTGAAGTCGGCGATATGGTCGACGATTTTGCGGTTGATCGTTTCCGGGACGTTCCAATCGCCGCATCGATTGCCGGCTTCCATGTGGAAGATCGGGCATTTAAGCCGTTTGGCGCTGATGGCGGCCAGGGCCGAATTGGTGTCGCCGAGTATCAGCACGGCGTCGGGTTTCAAGTCGCGTATCAGATCATAGCTTTTCTCGATGACTTTGCCGATCGTGGCCCCTAAAGTGGCTTCGGCGCAGCTGAGAAAATAATCGGGCTGCCGCAAGCCGAGATCGTCAAAGAAAATCTGATTGAGCTCATAATCGTAGTTTTGGCCGGTGTGGACAAGTATATGTTCGAATTCCTGGTCGCAGGCTTTGATCACTTCCGACAGGCGGATGATCTCGGGACGGGTCCCGATGATCGTCATCAGTTTCAATTTGCTCATAGGTTCACCTTCATTACGTGGGTATCCGGCTTGGTCTCATCGTATAGTTCGTTCGACCACATCAGCGTCTTCGAATTGGTTTTTCCTTGGGCGACGATTTCGTGGGTATATCCGGGCGGTATGTGGATGTATCGGATCGGCTTCGGCGATAATTCATACGTGAAGACCTTGTCATCAAGTATCGATCTTAATCTGACGATGGCCTTACCGGAAACGACCAGATATTTTTCATGTTTGGTGTGGTGGTAATGGCCGCCTTTGACGATGCCCGGCTTGGCGATGTTGAGCGCGGTTTGGCCGGGTCCGAAGTCATGGAACAATTCCGTGAACGAACCGCGGGCATCACGATGTTCGACGCACGCGACCAATAGACGTGTCGGATCCATGTAGGAGACATACGTCGCATAGAGGTACTTCAGGAAAAGCGGATCGATGGCGGAATCGAAGCGGAAATCATGATCGTGGAATTGACGAATTATCCGCGCCAGTTGCGGGACGGTGGCCACAAACGCGCCGGGAAGCGCGATGATATTCGCTTCGCAGCGACCCTCGATCAGATCGAATATGACGTCCAAAACTTCGTCGATATAAATAAAGGAGATCGGTCCGCTGTTCTCATTGACGTTGATGGCTAAATCACGGTTGATCGCATGGCAAAACGTGGCGATGACGCTATTGTGGTTGGGCTTGGCCCATTTGCCGAAGACGTTACCAAGCCGGATGATACGGGTTTTATGACATGTTTCCAGATGCTGCAACACGAGTCTTTCGGCTTCGAGTTTCGTCTTGCCGTAAGGCGATTGCTCATTCGTCTTCAGCGTCGAGATATAGATGAGCGGCTTATCGCCGATCAATGACAATAACGTTTTGGTATATACGACATTGCCTTCGGTTAAGCTTACTTCGTTTTCATTTACGGTGCGGCTGACGCCGGCGGCATCGACGACGATGTCGCATTGCTGGATGCATGTCGCCAGATGGTCAATCAGTTCGTCATGTTTGTGCGTCAGAACTTGGTGGCCGTTTTCCGACAGCCGAAAACGCAGGTTTTGGCCGATGAATCCCGACGAGCCAAGAATCAAAACGATCATTTTGACACGAGACCGACTTTGCCGAGCAGCACCTTCATTTCCTCGATGGTCAGCATGTGGGTGTTTTCGGAGGTGAATGGATCGGGTAATGCCGATCTTTGAATGCCATCTTTGAAGTATAAGTCATAGTTCAAGTCGCGTTTGTCGGGCACGATGCGGAAATATGCCCCGAGGTCGACGCTGCGGGCCATTTCTTCGGATGTTAATAGCATCTCGTGGATTTTCTCGCCGTGGCGGACGCCGATGCAATGGATTTTGGCGTGCGAACCGTATAGTTCGATTATCGCTTTGGCCAAATTGTCGATCGTGATCGCCGGAGCCTTATGGACGAAAATCTCGCCTTGCTTGGCGTGTTCGAAGCATTGGCTCACCAGGTCGATCGCGTCATCGATGCTCATCATGAAGCGGGTCATGTCCGGATTGGTGATCGTCAGCGGCTGTTTATTCTTGATTTGGCTGGTGAATAGGGGAATGACCGAACCGCGCGTGCCCATGACGTTGCCGTAGCGGGCGATGCTGAGGATCGTTTGGTCAATTGATAGTTGTCTTGATCTGGCGATAACGTTTTTCTCCATCAATCCTTTGGTCATGCCAAGCGTGTTGATCGGCATCACCGATTTGTCGGTCGATAGAAATACGGCCCGCGGCACATGGTGGGCAATACAGGCGTCGATGACGTTATTGGAACCAATCACGTTCGTCTTCATGGCCTCAAGCGGGAAAAACTCGCACGAAGGCACTTGTTTCAAGGCGGCGGCGTGGAACACGTAGTCGACTTTATTGAAAGCGGCTTCGATCGATTGGTAATCGCGGACGTCGCCGATGTAGAACTTCAGTTTGTCGTTATGGTACAAGTTGCGCATATCGTCTTGTTTCTTTTCGTCGCGCGACAAAATGCGAATTTCCTTGATGTCGGTTTCCAACAAGCGGTCGACCAAAGCGGTTCCGAACGAACCGGTTCCTCCGGTCACCAAGATGATTTTTCCGTTATAAATGCTCATGTTGCACCTCAAGCGTCTTATTCATAATAACATGAATAAAACGTTACAAAGACCACCTTTTCTTGGTGTAGACGAAAAGTAAGGCCGCCCCGACGATGATGACGGCAAAGCCGGCGAATTGCCCGATAGCCTCGAAGTCAAGACCGTCAAACCAAGACGAAGAACTGGTCAGCCCGGCATTGCCCGTCTTGGCGGCCAGGTAATTGTATCGTCCGATGGCGTCGTTGAAAGTGTTGGTGACCAAGTTCCCCGTTTCGTTGATTCCGGAGATGGTGTGGCTGCGGTTTTCGAGAAAATACTCCTTGGAGTACGGCACCATGAAACCATATTCTTCCTGCAGTTCGAAAAACACGTTGAAATAGTTGCTGGCGGCGTTCATGCCGATGCCGTACATGACGTAGCGGGCATAGCTGACGGCTTGCTGCTCATTGACGATCGTCGGAGCTTGAAACGCATGGCTTCCGAACGTTTCCATCGCGGTTGCCATGATCCATTCGAGCGGGTCGAACGTCGTTACCGGAACGCATACTTTATTGAATCTTGACAAATGAATTTCATCGCCGGAAGGAACGCCGTCACGGACGCCTTCGCTTAACGATTCCGTCGAGATGTTAAAGATATCCACCGCGGCGCTTTTCACTTGATCGAACAGGACGATGTCGGCCGCCGCCGCAAGATCGAACGCGGCATCTTCATGATCGACCGCGACCTCGGTTGATAAGGCAAAAGCATCGTTAGAGACGATAAAGGCGGTGTTAGCTGCCAGCGGAGTCGCCGGTAAATCGATCGTGGTGGCCAATAGGCCGTGATAAATCTGCAGCGCATAGTCGCCTAGAGATATTGGCGATGCCGTGCCGTTATAAATTTCAAGTGCCGACATGCCATCATCACGGTAAACCTCGGTTATCAACAGGTTAGAAGCCACAAGGGCATCAACGGTCGCCTTTTCGTTGGTGACGTCGATTTCATACGTGGCCGATTTTCCTTCGTAGGAAACGACGATATCTTGTTTTCCCAAAGTCAGTCTGTCGCCGCCCGTGAATGATAAACCGGAAGTAATATTCGCCTCGGAGTCATCGTCATAATCGACGGTCAATGCGACGCCGTCGGTGGTTATTTCATCGCCAAGGGAAAAAGTTGTCACATATGCCGGCTGAGAAATGGAAACGCCGGTCGTGACTGCCCGTTTAATCGTTGAAATGTTGGCTATAGCGGAGGTCGTAGGCATCGAAAAGCTCAGCAGCAAAAGCGCCAATGAGGACGGGAAGAGGAGAATTGAGCCAAGGTGTCGGCGCGCTTTCATCGTTTTACAAATTATACACTAGCGGGACCGACAATAAAATTTATTAATTTTATGAAACCGAAAGATCCACTCGTTTTGGTGTCAATGTAAATGCATTCCAAGTATAATAAAAAAAGAATTGGGGCAGATCGATGAAACAGGATTCCGGTACCAAACTAATCGCCAAAAACAGCCGTGCCCATTACGACTATTTTTTAAGCGATTTCCTCGAGACGGGAATCGCCTTGACCGGCACCGAGATTAAGAGTCTGCGTACCAAGGGAGCCAATCTGACCGACAGCCGCGTCATCTATAAAGACGGGGAAATGTTCGTTTTGAACATGGACGTGCCCGTCTATGACATGGGCAACATCAATAACCACGAGCCGAAGCGAACCCGGAAGCTCTTGATGCATAAGCACCAGATCACGAAATACCAAAAAGCGGTCCAGGAGAAAGGGTTCACCTTAATACCGACGAAGATATATTTTTCAAAAGGAAGGGCCAAGTTGGAAATCGCCCTTGCCAAAGGCAAAAAACTGTTCGATAAACGTGAAGCCTTGAAGGAACGGGAGACCGACATGCAAGTCAGAAAAGCATTGAAAGGCCACGGAGATAACGATTAACATGCCATTTGAACGAATCGAGCAGATTTACCAGTACTTCGCCGAACATATATCCGGCGCTTACCAACGTACCAACTTCGATGCCTTTTTGACGTCGATCAAGTTCAGTTACACCATTCCGTCAATCCACATCACGGGTACCAACGGCAAAGGTTCGACGGCGACGATGATCCAAAACATCTTCCAGTACAGCGGCCGCCACGTCGGTTTGTTCACCTCGCCATCGTTTGACCGCTTCCAGGAAATGATTTACATCGACGATGACGAAATCGACGACAACTTCGTCATCATGACGATGAACCAATACCAAGAAAGATTCGAAAAATACCATCTGACGACTTTTGAGATGCAGACGTATCTGGCGTTCGCCTATTTCAGTTACCGCAAAGTCGATTTGTCCGTCATCGAGGTCGGCATGGGCGGCCTGCTCGACGCCACTAACATCTTTATCCCGATTCTCAGCATCATCACTAACGTCGGTCTCGAGCATACGGCTTATTTAGGGTCGACCATCCAAGACATCGCCCGCCACAAAGCCGGTATCATCAAGCCGAAAGTCCCCGTTTTGATCGGGCGGCTCGACCCGCAGGCGCTCAAAGTGGTCGAAGCCGAAGCCAAAGCCAAAGAAGCCCCGTTATATGTCGTCAAAGATACGCGTGAAGCAAAAAACGGCGTCAACCAGTATTTCACCTACGAGCAATACACGAACGTCGAACTGACGATGAACGGCAATTACCAGATCACCAACGCCGCGGTGGCAATCGAGGCGGCCGAACTCCTAAAACGCCGGTTCCCATTCAAAGAGAAAGATTTGCGGACGGGATTATACAAAACGTTCATGCCAGGCCGGTTGGAAATCGTCAGCTCGCAGCCGACGGTCATCATCGACGGGGCCCACAATCCTCATGGGGTGCAGGCGCTCGTCAGGTCGTTTAGTCCCTTTGCGACCAAGCAACTGTTCATCATATTCGCTTCATTCAAGGACAAAGACGTGATGCCGATGTTCGCCGAACTTGAGAAACTGACCAAATTCATCACCGTCACCTCGTTTGGCCATCCGCGCGCCCGTCATCAAAGCGATTATCAAAATCTCAAGTATCAATATATCGACGATTTTAAAGCGGCAATCAAGTTCATCTATAATAAAGCGCCGCGCAGTAGTGTTATATTAATAACGGGGTCGCTGGCGTTCGCCGGTGCCGTCCGCTTCTTCATCCAATCGGGAGGTCTGCAGAAATGAACAATAAGTTGATCCGCAACATAACGTTGAGCGCCTTGATGATCGGTCTCGGTCTTATTTTCGAACGGTTGATCGTCATCAGCATTCCGCCGATGATCCGCATCGGCATCGGCTCGATACCGGTCATCATCTCCAGCGTCATCCTCGGACCTATTTATGGTGCGTTTATCGGAGCGTCGGTCGACGTGCTCGGCTTCTTCGTGTTCGACACATCGGGATTTCCGTATACGCCGTTTGTGACCATATCGTTCGTTTTGATGGGCGTTTTGCCGTATTTTTTGTTCAAACTGACGACTTGGATGCGGTTTAAGAAAAAGCCGTTTCCGATTACTTATGGCGTTTTGGGTCTCATTTGGGCATTCATCTTGGTATACGTGCTCCTTAACGACACAATCAAAATCACTAGTGTTACCTACGCAATCGACATCTACTGGAAAGTGCTGATTCCAATCATCAGCTTCATCGTGTTCGCCGCCTTTTCGGTGTTCGTCTACTTGGTAAACCGCTATTTCCAAAAGAAAGTCTTATTCTACCCGAAGTGTCCGAGTCCGCATGAAGTGGCCTTCGTGGTTCTCGTGATCGAAATCATCGTCCACATGCTGTGGGGAAGCTTTTGGAAAGGCATTTTCTTCAACGTGTCACCATTGGTGGTTTTCTTCGTCCAGTCAGTCGTGCTCATCATCGCCTTCCCAATCAAAACATTAGCGCTCAATTATGTACTGATGGCGTATTACCGCTACATCGACCGCGCGAGGAGTGACCAAGTTGAATAACGAAAAAGAACCAATCGAAGCCGTCAAAGAAGAACCGGAAGCCACGGAACCGCCGCCCGTCAAAGGTGAAATCAGCTTCCCGCGCCTCGGCGTCATCGTGATTTCGGTCCTGCTCGGACTGATCGTGATATTAGCCATCGTCATCCGCATCCTCAGCTAGCGAGGTCATCATGAATAACAAAAACAACCTAAAGAACGAAACGATTTACCAAATCTACGTTCGCAACCACACCAAAGAAGGCACATTCAAAGCCCTCGAGGGCGATTTGGCGCGTCTGCAAGACTTGGGTGTTGCCATCCTTTATCTATTGCCGATCAACGAAATCGGTTCGCAAGCCCGCAAGGGAACCTTGGGCAGCCCCTATTCGATCAAGGATTATTATGCCATCAACCCCGAGCTCGGAACGATGGCGGACTTCCTTCATTTTCTCAACAAAGCCCACGATATGGGTTTCAAGATCATGCTCGACGTGGTGCTCAACCATACGAGCCGCGACGCCAAGCTCGTCAAAGAACATCCCGAATTTTATTATTACAAAGACGGTCAGTTGGCCAACCGCATCGGCGATTGGTCGGATGTAGCCGACTTGCGGCTCGATTTGCCCCAAGTACGCGCCTATTTGACCGACATGATGAAATATTGGGTCAATCATGGCGTCGACGGATTCAGGTGCGACGTCGCCCCGCTGATTCCGCTGGAGTTTTGGAAAACGCTGATCGCGGAATGCAACGCCATCAATCCCAAATTGATCTGGTTGTCCGAGTCGATCGAACCCGAATTCATCAAATACCTGCGTTCGATGAACTACGAAGGTCATTCCGACTCGGAGATGTACCAAGCCTTCGACATCCTCTACGATTATGACGTCTATCCGTTCTTGAAGACGTATCTGACCCGCGACGGCGATTTAAAGGCGTACCTGCGCCAAGTACGGACCCAAGAGTATATCTATCCCGTCGATTATCTTAAAATCCATTTTCTTGAAAACCATGACCAGACGCGCATTGCCTCGCTGGTCAAAAACGACGTCATCCTGCGCAACCTGACGGCTTGGTCGTTCTTCCAAAACGGCATCGGCTTTCTCTATGGCGGGCAGGAAACCAAAAACGTCAAGACGCCGTCGCTATTCGAACGGGACTTGATCGATTTGACAATCAAAGACCAAAGTTTCTACGATTTGATCAAGAAACTGATCGCCGTCAAGAAATCGCCATGCTTCAGCCACGTGCTCCGTTTCGACATCATCGAACATCTCCAGCTCGATTTGATCGTCGCCAAGATGGTATCGACCGAGCGGACATGCTTTGGCCTATTCAATACCTCGAAATACGAACGGCAAGTATACGTTCCGATGGAAGACGGGCAATATTATGACGTCTTAAGCGGAAAAACGGTCATCGTCGACCGCGGCATCATCACGCTGAAAGAACCGTTGTTTTTAACAAGCAACTAATTATTTGAAGTCTTTATAGGAAACCGAGGCGCTGACGCCCACGTGGTAGTGGTGTCCTTTTTGCTTTTCGAGCGGCGGCAGTTTCATGTAATTGCCGAAGATGTGCGATAGATACCTGTCATAGTCGGCGGGCACCTTGACGGTCAAACCTTCGAATTGAGCGTCAATGCCGTCTCCAAACACTTCAAACGGCAGCGCCTCGCGATTGAAATACATCGTTAAGTAGGGACCGACCAGCGTCGCTTTGTCAAACGGGATCCGCTGGCAACTTCTTGATATACATTTGGCATTCCAATTGAGGATGCCGAACGGAAAGAAGATCATGGCAACTAGGTCGACGAGAATATCGGGCAAAAACCGCCTGTCGAGGCGAGGCTTATGTATGAGATTGGCCAAATAGGAAAAATACCACCGGAACCACAAGAAGTACGGCTTAATTCCTTTGACTTCAATGGCACCATTTTTGGTTGTCATCCCGTCAAGCGGGAAGATGTCGATCCATACGCCATGGTTCATGTTGACGGGACCGAAGACGGCTTCGCGGAAACAGGTGCTGCTGTTTCTTAGCTTGGCGTAAGGATAACTATAACGTTTGTCGGTGTGAACGTTTTGTAAGAAGTAAGGCTGCGGGAACTCATCGGCGACCGCCATGAGTTTATTGAAATCGGGCCGCGGCATCGCCACGTCGAGATCATCGTCCCACGGGATGAAACCCTGGTGGCGGACCGCCCCGAGGCATGAGCCCCCGAAAAGGTAATATCGTAAGCCGTGCTTTTGGCACACAGCCATAAATCGAATCAATAAATCGCGTTGGACGGCTTGGATTTCGTTCATAACGTTACACCAATTATATTCTTGGAAACATTAGCGCGCAAACGAATCATAATCAATGTATTATAATTAAGACACGATATGGACCATACCGATTTACGTAACCGCGACGCGACCCCCTTATTGGGCAAAAAAGTGTTTTTGCTCGACATGGACGGGACGCTTTATAACGAAGAACGGCTCTTTCCCGGAGTCGTACCGTTTCTTTCGTTTTTGAAAGCGAACGGCATCCGTTATTTCTTTTTGACCAACAATTCCTCGAAGGGACGGGCCGAATACATTGCCAAGCTTGCCCGTCTTGGCATCAATGCCAAACCGGAAGAAATCATCATTTCGACACACATCGCCGCCAACTACATCAACCGTCATTATCCGCATGAAAAGACTTACGTCGTCGGAACCGCTTCCTGCGTCGCCGAGCTTAAGGTTATGGGTGTTAACGTCGTAAACGACATCATAGAAGATGCAAAAGTCGTCCTGGTGGCCAATGACACCGAACTGAATTTCAAGAAGTTGCATGATGCGTCATATCTATTGACGCACGGAGCCCATTTCATCGCCACCAACGTCGACCGCGCCTGTCCCTCTTCATTCGGGTATGTTCCCGATTGCGGGGGCATCTGCCGGATGCTTGCATACGCCACGAAGAGAATACCGCGCTACATGGGCAAACCGAAACGCGAGATCGTCAATTTCGTCCACGACATAACTGAAGCGGAACCCCGCGAAATCGTCATGGTCGGCGATCGCCTGTATACCGACATGGCCATGGCCACCAAATATGGGATGACTTCGTTATTGGTCCTTTCGGGTGAAGCCAAATACGAGGAAATCAAGAAATTCAAAGCGCCGATCGATTACGTGTTCCAAGACATAAACGCGCTATGGGAGGCGCTACGATAACATGAATGTGGCCATCATCATCGCCGGGGGCAGCGGCGCCCGCATGAACTCGGACATCCCGAAGCAGTTCATCGAAATCAAACATAAACCGATCATCATTTATACATTGGAAGCTTTCCAATCGCATCCTGGCATCGACGAGATTCTCGTCGTGTGCATCGAAGATTGGATCGACCGGCTCGGTCAAATGGTAAAAAAATACCATCTAGGCAAAGTCAAATATATCGTTCCCGGCGGCGCGAGCGGACAGTTAAGCTGCTATCAAGGCCTGGCGCATTTGAAAAACGTGTTGACAAAGAACGACTATGTCATCATCCATGACGCGATTAGGCCGCTGGTGCCTTCCATCATCATCACCGACATGCTCCGCATCGCCCACGAGAAAGGCAACGCCTGCAGTTCGATCCCGATGCACGAAACGCTGATATTGACCGATGACCAGCAAAGCGGACACGACTCGCTTGATCGGACCAAAGTCCGCCGCGTCCAGACGCCGCAGGCCTATCGTTACGGCGATCTCCTTTCGGTTCATGAACAGGCCATGAAGGACGGCGTCACCAATAGTGTCTACGCCAACACGCTTATGGTCCAATACGGAAAAACAATTCATTTCTCGCTTGGATTCGATAATAACGTCAAAATCACCACCAAAGAAGATTTGACTTTGTTTGAAGCATTGTTGGCGATGAAGGAAGAGGATTTGGTCAAGCGATGAGTTGTTATTATAGCAAAACATATCTCGATGAAATCGATACCGCGGCCAAGACGTTCGATATCAAATCGCTTTATGGCAAATCGATTGCTTTATCTGGCGCGACCGGACTGATCGGGTCGTATCTCATCGATGTTATTTTATCGAATAAGGATGTTCCGATTCGACTCCATGCCCTCGTCCGCAACAGCGACAAAG
>Ga0172367_10004813_pt1 | contig 16602 bp, 12 predicted proteins | sample Lak10m_FD_114542 | JGI IMG/M metagenome (GOLD analysis project Ga0172367, IMG submission 114542) | Freshwater microbial communities from Kabuno Bay, South-Kivu, Congo - kab_022012_10m | ecosystem: Environmental > Aquatic > Freshwater > Lake | place: Democratic Republic of the Congo: South-Kivu...
ACCGATTGGCCGCGGGCGTTGAGGGCGGGGGCAGGGGAGGGCGGTGGTGACGCGGTAACATTTGGTTCGGGAGAAAGAGAGGGGTCAGGGGAGTTCATTCTCCTGGCGGGTGCGGGCGGCAGCCCGCGCGCGAAGCGCCCACTTGTCTCGACGTCCCGGTCCTTCCCCGCGTCTCCCGCCTTCTGCACTGTGACTTCCGCCGGTGCCACTACCTCCGGCACCGCCGCTTCCGTCGGCGTCTTCCCGTCCGGCGGCACTGTCTCCGGCACCGCCGCTTCCGTCGGCGTCTTCCCGTCCGGCGGCACTGTCTCCGGCACCGCCGCTTCCGTCGGCGCCTTCCCGTCCGGCGGCGCTGTCTCCGGCACCGCCGCTTCCGTCGGCGTCTTCCCGTCCGGCTTCGGTGTTTTCCGCGCCACCGCTTCCGCCAGCGGCCATGCGTCCGGCGCCGTTGTCTTCCGCACCACCGTTTCTGCCGGCGTCTTTGCGTCCGGCGCCACTGTCTTCGGCACCACAGCGTCCGGCGCAACCGCAGCAGCCGGGGCGGTCTGCTCCTGGGCGGAGGCTTTTTCCAGCCGGCCGATGAGCGTCTCCATCCGGGCCAGGGTTTCACACAGTCGGAGCTCCATAGCTCCCGTGCTGTCGAGGATCCGTTGAACGGCGGCCGTCTGGTTATTCAGGGCCGCTCTCATGGCCGGGTTCGGGTCCGGCACCACGGGTTGGAGGCGGGTTCCGGGGGGACGGCCATGGGCCGGGGGGCTGGGTTCTCCGTTGGCGCGTGGCGTCGGTTTTGATGCGACCGCGGCCGAGCCCGTGTCACGGCGCCCACGCAGGAGGTGGAGGCCGACCATGAGCATGGCAAGGGTAGAGGCCAGGAACGATCCGGTTGCCAGGACGATGACGATCTGCATCCCGTGCGTCTCGAACCAGTTCATGGTGTTGTCCTGTCGTGACGGTGTGGGGCCCGGACGGGGGGCGGGGGCAAGGGGCGGCTGCGGCTGGGGTAACGGGCGGGCGTCACCGCCGCGAACCGCCGCGCTGGCTGCGAAAGCCTTCGAGCTCCGCGGCCGCCTGGAATGTGATGGCTTGGCGTGTCCCGATGTCGAGCAGTTTGACCAGCGCCACGGCATCGGCGTTGAAGGCCATGCCGCGAATTGATGGAGTTCTGGCCGGGTCACGATCGAAAATTTCGCAGATGATAGCGCGATGCCGGCTTGACAGCTCGCTCGACATTTCGAATAGAAGTTTAGCGTAGGGGTCCCGCGGCAGTTGCATCGGATTCCACGGGAAAACCACCGGGGCCTCGTCGCCGCCCGAGATGTGGCAATTGATTAGCAGTACATTGCCGTCGGCGGTCTTGAGGTCGGTCAGCCGGCGGGCGGTTGCCAGCAGTTCCTCCTCGGTGTTCACGTCATTGGCCATGCCGTCGGTGATGTTGATTACTATGGGCGGGAATGAGGTCGGGTTCTGGTAGATCCATTCTTCCAGGGTGGCGATGGCGAGCCGGAATGCGCTGTTCATGGGGGTGCTTTCCCCGGCCACCGGCGTTATCCAGTGCGAGACCGTGACCCGTTCTGTGACCATGTGGCCGCGCACCTGGATGGTCACTTCTTTTTCGGTGAGTTCGGCGTTGGCGCCGACATCCGAGATGCCGACCATGGTCCGCCCGGCCAAGCCCCTCTGCCAGCAGAATTCTGCCCGGTGGGTGCGTCCGTAGCCGATGATTCCGATATCAAAGTAGTCGCGGACGCCTTCGTCCCGCATGCAGCGATTGATCAGTTCCTCTAAGGTGCCGTTGAGGGCATCCGCCACTACGGTCGCGCGGCTGATGACACGGCCGGCCTCGTCCTTGCCGAACTCCCTGGTCATCGACCGAGATTGATCGATCAGGAACAGGAATGCCCCGCGGCGATCGCGGCTGATCTCCTGGGAATAGGTCATCGGGTTCGTCTCCAGTCAGTATTCTTAGAGCCTGTCCCGAAAGTCTATTCATGATTCCAATGGCATCCGGCGAGCCAGCCATCGAGATCGAGGCCCGCCGCCCGTAGCAGTGCTACGGGCAAGGGACTTGGTCCGATGGATGGCCGCCGGGGCCAAGGCGAAGCCGGTTGGAATCATGGATAGACTTTCGGGACAGGCTCTTAGGACCGCGGCCTGATCCGGGCGCATGGGTGCGGGCGTATGCCATCACCAGGAGGTTGCCGGCGCCGATCAACAGGAACGGTGTCGAGGGTCCGAAGAGATCGAACAACACGCCGCCGGCCTCGAGCATGACGATCAGGCCAACGCCGCCGGCAACGTTGAGCGCGCCCATCATGGCGCCGCGCAGGTCGGGCGGGGTGATGTCGAAGGTGACGATATCGGGGGCCAGCAGCACGCCAGGCTGGCCGATTGCGATCAGCGCCAGTGGCACGCAGACCAGCCAGCCGAGCGGATTCACAACGAGACCCATGGCAAGAAAGCCGATGCCGGCAATGCCGAGGCCGGCGCCGATGGCGTTGAAGCGCCCGCAGTGCTCGACCATCCGGCCCGACGTCAAGCTGGTCGCCATCAGTACCAGTCCGGCCAAACCGATAATCACGCCGGCGTGGGCGGCCGCGTGTTCCCGGGTGGTCCCGATTTCCTCGGCGATCTCCAGCACCCACAGCATGTAAAAAAGGCCGATCAACGCTATATTGCCGCGCGAGAACAGCGCGGCGGCGAAAGCCACCCGTAGGCGGGGGTCGCGCGCCAACAGCGCTTGCACCCGGGCCCACGGGATGCCGGGCTCGGCGCGCCGCGGCGCCGTATCGGCCAGCAGGCGAAACGCGAGCCAGGCGCCGGCCAAGCCGAGCAGGGCATCGAGCACCATCAGCGGCATGATCCCGGAATGCCGGGGAATCTGCATCAGAACCGCAAACACCAGCGTGCTGCCGAACGCCATCATCGCTGTGGTGTTGGACATTCGGTTGGCGCGGTTTTCGATATCGGTGAAATCGCCGGCCAGCGTGGCCAGTTGCGGCCATACTGCGCAGGTTCCGAGCGACATGATGATCCTGGCCAGATAGTACACGGCGACGCCGCCGACGCCGAGCCAGGCGCCAAGCCCGGCGCTCAACGGGGCGAGACCCGCCCCGACCGCCCCGACCAGGAACCCCCCCACCAGAATCGGCACCCGTCCCCAGCGGTCGGAGAGCACGCTAAGGCCGGCGATTACCAGCAGGGTCGCAAGTTCGGCGATCACCGGAACATTGGCGTTGACCATTCCGGCACCGGCCAGGGGCACGTCCAGCACCTGGCGCAGGAAGAGCGGCTGCGCCGCCAGGGCGAGCGTCATGAACGTCATGGCGACCGCGGCGATCAGATAGAGGGCATTCCAGCGCTCCGCCGCGATCTCCGGCCCGCCATCCGGTCCTTGATCCGGCCCCTGATCCCGTCCGGGCGGCTTGGGGCCTGATCCGGACACGGCGACCGCTGCTTTGGTTGTGGCGTCGTCCGTCGCCGGCATTCCGGATTCCTTTGTTGGCCCTGATCTCCCGGATACCGTCTCACGAGAGGGCAGCCGCGCCTCACGGGTTCTTTGTGCGAATTCGCGCGCGCTTGCAACGCCAAAGATCGCCACGCTTCCTGGGTGGTGTCTGGGCCAGCGTCGTGACCGACGCAGTTGGGGGGGCGTCGTGACCGACGCAGTTGGGGTGGTGCGTCGTGACCGACGCTGTTGGGGTGGTGCGTCGTGACCGACGCTGTTGGGGTGGTGCGTCGTGACCGACGCTGGCGGGCGCGGCGTCGACCGCTCGCAGCAATGCCAAGAGTCCCTGAGCCGCTTCAAGGTCACGCGCGGTGAGGATCGCCTTTTGCCGCAGAGCAAGACGCCCGGATTCTCTTGCGAATCGGGGTGATTGCGGGTACACGACATCCAAATCGAACATGTGCGTCCGTCCGACCGATGCCGGTTTTGCTTGGCTTCTTTTGGGGGCTCATTCGGGCCTCTTCCCGTCGGCGGCCGTTGGTCGGCGTCTGGATGTTACGGCGATTTTTCAGAGACAGCCATGGCGATCAGGAACCTGTGCACCGCGGTGATCTTGCTGGCCTCCTTCTATGCGTGGCTGATGACTGCCACCGGCCTGCAACTGACTCAATACCGCCCCGCCTTCGGCGGGCTGATCGGCAATGCGCAGCCGTATGTTCTGGCGGCTTTGGTCCACGCCGCCATCACCCTGTTTTACCTCAGACTCGCATCGCATAATCCCATGGCCCGGCGGGAAAAGACGGCACTGGTGCTGGCAACGCCGCTGATCGTGGTATTCACGCTGTGGGCGATCTTCATGGCGTCTTACTCGATCATGTTCGAACGCCGCGAGGCGACCGCTCGGGTCGAGTCCGGCAATCAGCTCCAGGCGATCGCTGAGGAGTTGCGCACCATCGACCGCCAGATGGCCGGCCAGTTCGTGGCGCTGATGGCCAATCTCGATCAGCGGCTGGAGCATGAAATCAACAGTCCTGACCCAGGTGTTCGGCCCGGCTGCGGCCCGCGCTGCCGGGAGATTCGTGCGCTCAAGGCGCGGCTGGAGAACTTCCAGCACCTGTGTCAGCCGGCGCTGTCCGCCGGGGCGCCGCCTGCAATGAAGGACCTTGGCCAAGCGCTCGGTACTTTGGAGAACGAGTATCATCAGGTGGCGCTGCGCTATGGCGATTTCGAGATCGGCTCCAAGGCGTTCGGCAGTTTCAATAGCCAGGTTGCGCGCCGGCTGGCCGCCGGGACAGGCACAAACGGCGGCGACGGCGGCGCCGGCCTTCAGGCCAGACAGACCAAGGAGCGCCTGGACCGGATGCAGGCGGGACTCGTCGACCTGCGGGAGAACGAACGCAACCTGACCGATCCCAAATACCGGGGCCTGACCGAACTGGTTGACGATATCAGCATTGCCATAAAGAACGGCAAGATGGCGCAGGTTCTCGATCTCTCTACTGTGCTGCTGATCGCGGTGGCCCCGGACATCATCGCCCTGGCGATGGCCCTGTTGTCGCGGACCTTCGTCAGGGACGAAGTCCCGAGCCCCTTCGTGCCCTGGGGCCGGACGTTCTGGCGCGGCTTGTTGCGCAGTCGGCCCCGCCTCGCCGAACCTCCTGAGATTGATAGTCTGCGGGGACTGATTACTGAGCAGTTAAGTTATCGGGTCAGTGGTCTGCAATATCATCCGTCGGCCGAGCTGGGCGCCCAGGACCTCACTCCTGCCAATCAGCCGCCTCCTGCCAATCAGGCCACGGTCGATAGTGGTACGGGCAGGCAGGCCGGTGCCGGCCAGTCTTTCGCAGCCCAGATCGGCTCCGTCGTATCTCTCGAGCGGCCAAAACAAAAATCGCGAGTTGTCCGTGCGACGCCTTATTTGCAATAGGACGACGCGACCATAGAAAGAATGTTTGGAAAAAAGGGGGGGGCCTGGGGGGCCGGTCAGGCCCCCCAGTTGGGGGCTTCGGGGGGCGAAAGCCCCCCGATCGATCGTGTGGCCAATTGTCGGGGGGCTTCCGCCCCCCGAAAGGCCCCCTGATCCGGGGCCTGACCGGCCCCGGAACCCCCCCCTCATTTTTTTAATATGGTGTGAGGTGCCTGAACAGTTATGTCTGCTTCGGCATTACTCGCCGATCGCATCCGTAATGAGTTTCGTGTTGTGGCGAATCATGTCGAGATAGGTCGCGGCGGGGCCGCTTTTGGGCGATAGCGCGTCGGAGAAGAGCTGGCCGCCGACCTTGGCGCCGGATTCTTTGGCGATCCGCTGGATCAGGCGGGGATGGCTTATGTTTTCAACGAAAACTGCTTTGATCTGCTCCTTGCGGATCTGGTCGATCAGGGCGGCCATGCCCTTGGCGGAGGGTTCGGAGGCGGTGTTAACCCCTGCGGGCGCCAGCAAGGTCAGGCCATACGCGTCACCGAAATACCCGAACGCGTCGTGGGAGGTGATGATCTTGCGTTTGGCCGCGGGCAGCTTGGCGAAGGCGGTGCGCACCTGCCGGTCGAGTTCCGATAGTTGCTCGGTATATGCGGTCGCGTTGGTCTGATAGATTGTCGCGTGGTCGGGATCGACCTTGATCAGGGCCTCCGCGATATTCCGGATATAGATTTTGACGTTGGCGACGTTCTGCCAGGCGTGTGGGTCGATTCCGTCATCGTTACCGTGGTCGCCATGCCCCTTGTCGCTGTCGTCGTGTTCCTCGCTGTGCCCGGTCCGGGGGGGAATGCCGTCGGTGGCGACGACGACTGGGCCGTGATAACCGCTGGACTGGAAAAGGCGCGGCATCCAGCCTTCGAGCCCGAGACCGTTGGAAACGATAAGTTGGGCCGTTTTGACGCTTCTCGCATGGCTCGGCGTCGGCTCGAACACGTGGGCGTCGCCATCCGGGCCGATCAACGTGACGACGTTGACATGCTTACCGCCGATTTGGTGGATCAGATCGCCCAGGATGCTGAAGGTGGCGACTACCTTGACCCTGACCGGGTCGGCGACCACCGCGCCGGACCAGAGTGTCACGGCACCCGCGATCATCAAGCAAAGGAATCTCGTCATTGTTATGATCCTCCTGTCGAACCCGAGGTTGGCGCAAGTTGAAAAGAAGGGGGGGGGGGGCTTGGAGGGGGGGGCGGAAGCCCCCCGATTGACCGTATGCGCAATTTTCGGGGGGCTTCCGCCCCCCGAAAGGCCCCCTGATCCGGGGCCTGACCGGCCCCGGAACCCCCTTTTTCTCACTAAGGGAAGAGCTGCCGGCGAGTCAGCCGGTGAGATGGCGCCGGGGAATGGCGCGGGCGAAGAGGCCGCCGCGCCGCCCGAACAGCAGTGAGGCGCCATAAAATCCGCCAGCGGTCAAAATGATGGAGGGGCCGGACGGCAGATCATGGTGAAACGAGATCACCAAACCAAGCCAGCCCGAGCCGAACCCGATCACCGATGCGCTCAGGGCCATCGACCACAACTCGCGTGACCAGAAGCGGGCGGCAGCGGCGGGCAGCATCATCAGGCCCACGGCCATCAAGGTGCCGAGCGCCTGAAAGCCGCCGACCAGATTGAGCACTACCAGAATCAGGAACACAAGATGATAGAGGCCGCCATTGCCGCCGGCCGCACGCAGAAAGCCGGGATCGAAGCACTCCATCACCAGGGGTCGAAAGATCACCGCAAGGGTCAGCAGGGTAATGGTAGCGATGCCGGTCACCAGGATCAGGGCGGCGTCGTCCACCGCCAGCACGGTCCCGAACAGGACATGCAGCAAATCGATGTTGCTGCCGCGCGTGGATACCAGCAGCACGCCCAGCGCCACCGAAATCAGGTAAAATGACGCAAAGCTGGCATCCTCGCGCAATTCGGTCGTTCGCGTCACCACCCCGGCCAGGAGCGCCACCGTGAGGCCGACCGCGAAGCCGCCCAGGCTCATCGCGGTCAGCGACAGGCCCGCAATGATAAAGCCGAGCGCTGCACCGGGCAGAATGGCGTGAGACATGGCGTCGCCGACCAGGCTCATCCGGCGCAGCACCAGCAGTACGCCGACCGGCCCGCAGCCCATGGCGAGGGCCAAGGTGCCGACCAGGGCCCGGGCCATGAAGTCGTACTCAAGAAATGGTGCGATCAGGACGGTGTAGAGAAACGTCATTCAGAGACTCCTTATCGGGCAACTCCTTATCGGGCAACTCCTTATCAGGCGACACCTTGGGCGCAGAGCGGAGCCGCTTCATCCCAGGCCTCCGCCATCTCCCGCGCACGCCGGAGGTTTTCGGCCGCGAGCACGGCCGCGGTCGGTCCCCAGGCCACCAGTTGGCGCGCGAGTAGCAGGGTTTCGGAAAAATGGTCCCGGACATGCTCAAAGTCGTGCAATACAGCAATCACTGTGCGGTGTTCTCCATGCCACTGTTCGACAACCTGAAGCAGATCGTGCGTCGTGCGGGCGTCGATGGCGGTGAACGGCTCGTCGAGCAGGACCAGGCGGGCGTCCTGGAGCAGCAGGCGGGCGAACAGCACCCGCTGGAACTGACCGGCCGACAGACTGCCGATTGGGCGATGCTCGAAGCCGCGTAGCCCGACCGCCGCCAGCGCGCTGAGGGTTTCCTCGACCAGGCGGCCTTGTATTGCCCCAAACGGACCTACCTTGTGCCAGTGCCCGAGTTGTACGGTGTCGAAGACTGAAATCGGGAAACTGCGATCGATTTCAGCCTGCTGAGGCAGATAGGCGATGTCCTTGCGCGCAAGCCCCACGGTTTCCATCCCGCCTTCCAGCGGGTGCACCAGGCCGGCGATCCCTTTGAGCAGTGTGCTCTTGCCGGCGCCGTTCGGCCCGATCACGGCGGTCAAGGAGCCTGTCTGCACCTCACCTGACAAGTGATGGACCGCGGGGTGGCGATCATAGCCGAGCGTCACATTCAGGAAGCGGACGATCGCGCTCATAGCCACCCCAGCGCCCAGGCGGCGGCCACCCACAAGCCGGAACAGGCGAGCGCCGCGCCAAACAGACGGCTGCGCACGTCGGTGCCGATCAGGGATGGTCCCGCGAAACGCGGCAGCCAAGCCGGCAGTCGGGTCGGTAAACTATTTCGTGCTCTGGCAGGATGCCCCAACTGTTTGCTCATGAAATATCCTGTCCGTCGGCTGCCTTCACCGGCCGCTGGGAAGCTGGGTGGAGCGTCCGGGTTCCCTGGACTCCACCTCGGCTCCATGGCCCTGGCTCCGAGAGGTGACGTTATATCATTACATTCCGCCAAGTTGTCAAGGTCAATATAAATATGACCATAAGCTATATGGTGCTGCAATCGCCTGCCATGACCCGATTGCTTCGGGATATGTAAGTTTTCGGTTGTCGCGGCCCCCCCATGGCGGGTTCTCGACGCCATAATCAACATATCGAGTGGCGTTTGTGTCGGCTGAGATGTTGTGAAAGCGACAATTTCGGCGTCGATCCCCTCGTCAGTGGCAAATTATGATCTCGGCATCTGTCACATGGCAGATCGAGTTGATATAAACCTCGGAATGGCAATATCTCAGATATGATGGCAGGTGTTGGGGCTTGAGGTGATGGTCGATGGCGTCGGGTTCGGTCGTCGTGGCGTCCGCCGGTGCGGCGGGGCCACGGGCGGCCGGGCAGAGCGGGGAGGGGAGTCCATGTCGTTCCAGAATCTGAATATCATGACGCGGCTTGGTATTGGCTTTGCAGTGATCATCGTACTCACGGGTGTGCTGGGGCTGTTTTCTCTTGACACCATGACCTCGCTCTCGATGCTTACCGAAAAGCTTTATCAGCACCCGATGACTGTTAGCAACGCTGCGCTTGAGGCCCGCGGGGACATCAACGGTATCCGACGCGATCTTCTGTTCGCAATCGTCGCCGAAAGTCCGGAGCAACAGACGGCGGCGATCAAACGCATTGAGGACCTCGATGCCCGCTGCCTGAAGGAGTTTGAGACCATGCTGGCCCGGTTTTTGGGCGACAAGGCGTTGATCGAACGGACGCTGGCGGCGTTCAGGGACTGGAAGCCGGTTCGCGATCAGGTTTTGGCGGCCGCGCGCGATGGCAGAAAGAATGAGGCGCTGAAGCTTGCCCTCGGGGCGGCCGGCGTGCAGGCCGACAAAGTCTCGGCGGGAATTGACGAGGTAATTACGTTTGCCCGTAACAAGGGCGCCGGCTTTTATAGTAATGCGGTGGCGCGACGCGACGGCGCGTTCCAGGCCATTTATTCTATCTTGGGAGTTACGTTTACTTTGGCCTTGCTGACGGCTTTTGTGATTACCCGTAGCATTACCCGTCCGGTGGTGGCGCTCCGCGATGTGATGGTCCGGTTGGCGGCCGGTGATAATCTGGTTGATGTTCCTTATACGCAGACCAGAAGCGAACTCGGGGTGATGGCCGGGACGGTTCGGGTATTCAAAAACAATGCAATTGCCAAGACCGCGCTGGAGGCCGAGCAGAGGCAGCGCGAGCGCAAGCTGGTGGAGGAGCGGCACGATATGCTGGGGCGCTTGGCGGCTGCGTTTGAGGGCAGCGTCAAGACAGTGGTGGGCTCGCTTTCCCGTGCGGTCGGCGAGATGCAGGCCGACGCTCAAGGCCTGTCCGCGGCGGCCGACCAAACCCGGCTCCAGGCCTCGGCGGTGAGCGAGGCTGCCGATCATGCGTCGGCCAATGTGCAAACAGTGGCCTCGGCGACCGAGGAACTGACCGCCTCGGTGGTCGAGATCGGCCGCCAAGTGGGGGAGGCGACGCATATCTCCGCCGGTGCGGTGGACGAGGCGAACCGCACCAACGCCACCGTCGCCGGACTGACCGAGGCGGCCCAACGGATCGGTGATGTTGTGCGGATGATTCATCACATCGCCAGCCAAACCAACCTGCTGGCGCTTAACGCCACCATCGAGGCCGCCCGTGCCGGCGAGGCCGGCCGGGGCTTTGCTGTGGTTGCCGGGGAGGTAAAGTCGCTTGCCAATCAGACTGCCAAGGCGACCGACGAAATCCAGGCGCAGGTGGCGCAGATGCAAGCGGCAACCGGGCAGGCGGTGAACGCCATTCATGGCATCACCAAGACCATTCAGCGCATGAACGAGATCACAGGCTCGGTGGCGGCCGCGGTCCAGCAACAGGCAGCGGCCACGCAGGACATCGCGCGGAACATCGCCGAAGCCGCCAACGGAACCGCAACCGTTTCTACCAACATCCACGGCGTCTCCACCGCGGCCGATGCCAATCGCAAGATCGCCGATGAGGTTATGGCGGTCGCCGACGCCTTGTCCGTACAGTCGCAAGCCCTGTCCGGTGAGGTCGACAGCTTTACGGCGCGGGTGAGGGCCGCCGCTTGATCTTGATGGGGACGGCGCCGAGCGACCTCATGGGTTCAGGCGCCGACAGGCCGTCATGGGGCGCTCAAGCCCGGATATGCGATGACGGGCGATATAACGAGCGCTTCGGTGGTAACGTCGTCGACCGCCAGATGAACCCGCCCCGGGCTGATCTGGATCAGGTCGCCGGCCTTGAGCCCGTCGACCGCGTTGGCGGTGAAGCCGGACAGGGTCACGCTACGGCCGGTCCCGGCCGCCAGCGCAGGAGTGCCGACCAAGCTGCCGAGCGCGGCCAGCCAGGCGGAAGGCGGGCAGCAGCACCTCGACTGGAGAAAATGTAAATGAGGGGGGATACCTGAGGGCTGGATCAGCGGCTTGCCCTGGTCATCGGGATTGCCGATTAGCGACGCCCCCGGCCAGCCAGCTTATCGAGTCTCAAACGAACCTCCCGCCACGGCGATGGTACTGGTGTTGGCGGATTTCGACAGCCGTCAATACCCCCAGGCATAAGGCCGAAGGGCTTTTGGCAACCGGTTATACCAATGAGCCTAAAGTCTGATCCATTGCCCTTATAATCGGTTCCCAAAGGCCGACTGGCCTTTGGCTGGGGGTGTCGGGGGACAGCGTCCCCTGACGGCCGGCGCGCCGGCGACGCCGTAGGCAATGGATCAACCATTACGCTCGCTGGTATTATAAGGGCAACGGATCAAACACTAAGCTCGTTGGTTATACCCCACGCTCGCGCAGCCGGTCAGCCAACTCCGCTCGTGGCCACTCCTCTTGCGTACCTGTCGCGAGTGTTTTGACCATCACCGTGCCGCGCGCCTGCTCGTCCGCGCCTAACACCACCGCGTACGGAATACCCAGCCGGTCTGCATATTTGAGCTGCTTGGCCAGCTTGCCTCCCTCAAGCTGAAGCTCGCAGTTGATGCCGGCCGCCCGCAGTTCGGCGGCCAGGGCCATGTATTCGGCGCCGAGCGCGTCGTCGAGCCACGTGACCAGCACCGCGCTGGTGGCACCGCCGGTCCGGATCATCCCGGCGTCCAGCAGTTGTGAGAACAGCCGGCTGGCGCCGATCGAAAGCCCAACCCCGGGCAGACGGGAGCGGGTGTAGTGAGAGGCCAGATTTTCGTAGCGACCGCCGGAGCAGACACTGCCAAGGCCGCGCTGGGCCACGAGAAACGTCTCGTAGACCGTGCCGGTGTAATAGTCGAGCCCGCGGGCGATCGCGAGGTCGATGCCAAGCCGCGACTCCGGCACACCGAATCGGCATACCCCCTCGACCACCGCGCGCAACTCACCGATGCCTTCGGACAGCAGCGGGTCGGGGCGGTCGAGGCAAGCAAGCTGGTCCAGGACCGCGTCGTTGCCGTCGGCAGAACGGCGGATCAGCCCGAACAACCGCTCCAGCGCCGCTGCGTCCGGCCCGCCCGGCACGTCGGCGAGGGCCGCGCGCACTTTGTCCTCCCCGGCCTTGTCCAGCTTGTCAAGCTCACGCAATACCGCCTGCTGGGCCTCCTCGTCGACGACGCCGAGCGTGGTGAGCAAACCCCGCAGCACCTTGCGGTTGTTGATTTTGATGATGAATTCGCCGACGCCGAGGTCGGAGAATACTTGGTTGATCACCGCCGGCAACTCGGCGTCGTGGAGGATCGGCAGGGTATTCTTGCCGATGATGTCGATATCGCACTGATAGAACTCGCGATAGCGTCCCTTCTGGGCGCGTTCGCCCCGGTAGACGCGCTGGATCTGATACCTTCGGAACGGAAATGCCAAGTCGCGCTCGTGCTCGGCGACGTAGCGGGCGAGCGGCACGGTCAGATCGAATCGCAGCGCCATATCCGGCTGTTCGCCCTGGCGGAGCGCGCCGGTCGATTGCACAAAATAGACCTGCTTTTCGGTCTCGCCTCCACTCTTGGTCAGCAGCACGTCGGTCAGCTCGAAGGCGGGAGTCTCGATCGGCAGATAGCCAAACCGTTCGTACCCGCGGCGGATGGTGTCGAGCAGGCGCTGGAATGCAATTTGCTGCCCTGGCAGCAGTTCCATGGTGCCCGCCGGAGTGCGGGGAGAAATGACGGTCATGGCGGGCCTCGGCCAGAGGGGGATTCTTGGGGAAGGACGTGAGTCGCTAGGTCGAGGCGAAGGCATAACCGCACCAACCGGATGATGCCAGCGCGAACTCAACGCGGCCGGATGGGCAATGCGTTGGGAGGGCAGGGGGGGCACCACGGCAGCTCATTCAAGCTCTGTTAACCAGGCCGGTGGCGAGAATGAAGCGAACGGGGGGTGCCGATCCGCGTCGCCGACGGGTCGCCGATGGTCATCCTGTCTTCCCTCCCCCGGCCATTTCTTGAGGACATTCGTCCGGAGTCGAGAGCCATGGCTGCCCCAACGTCTTTTCCGGTCTCGTGTCCCGGTCTCCGCCTGCCCGCCGCTCTCGTGCTCCGGTGCGTAGCACTCCTGCTGGCGGTGATGGCGACCGGTGGTTGTAATCATACCGTCAGCGGTGAAGAGCCGGTTGCCGCCGCCGACGTGGTCAACGGTGTCGCGTCGCTTACCTACTTCTCCTTCGCGCCAAGCGGTAAGCTGGCGTCCGACCACATTCTTTCCTGGACGACCGGACGCGAGTGTTCGGTGCTTTCGCTCGAGCAGACCGGTGTGCTCTGTCCAGCCAAGGTCAGTTTAGTGGAACCCGATGTTTACTGTTATCGGACGCTGGCCGGGGTCGACTGCCATCGCTCTCCTGATCCCTATCGCAACGGCCACCAAGCGCTGGCGACCCCGCGACCGGAACGGGTGATCCGTAAGGACACTTGGTATGTCTGGCAGCCGGGCTCGTGAGCGCGATGGTTGCCAGCGTCAGAGCTTAGGTGGCACCCAGAGATAAATGCGTCAATGTAGAAGCGGTATCCGACCGCGTCTACAATTCACGATTCAGTTAATTTTGGGTGTCGCCTTAGCGCCGCGCCACCTTGGCGCGGCGATGAGTCTGACGATGAGTCAGGCTCATCGCACATTGGTGTAAGAGAAGCGGTTCCGAGCGGAGGCTGGGGCTGTGTACTGGCGGGTTCAGTAGGTGGTTGGCTTAAATTTTACAGAAATATGACGTATATGCTGTTCTTAAGTGGTCAATGAAGTTGCATCTTGATCCACGACGGCGGTCCTGTTACCATGTGCATCTGCTGCTCGAAATATTGCCGCCCTCGTGAGGGGGGGGCGGGGCAGTCAGGGGGGGCGGGGCACGTCAGGCGGATCCGGCCTCGGGCAAAAACATTTGGGGAGCGGGGTATCAAGCGATGCACAGACGGGTGTTGGCCGTGGTTGCGTGTCTGCTGATGGTAATGGTCGGGTCCGTGTGGGCCGCAGAGGGCGGCGGCAGTGCCGCGGAGGCGCAGGCGCTTCTGGCCAGGGCCGTAGCACTGATTGAGTCGGATGGCGCCGAGGCGGCCTATGCCCGCTTTACTGATCCGGCCGGCGGCTTTGTCGATCGTGATCTCTATGTCTTCGTGGTCGGGTTTGATGGCAAGACTCTCGCCCATGGCGGCAGCAAGGCGCTGGTCGGCAAGGAGGTGCATACGCTGAAGGATGCCAACGGCAAGGCGTTCATCCAGGAAATGATCGAGGTGGCCCGAGACAAGGGCGAGGGAGCCGTCGACTACCGGTGGACCAACAAGACGACCAAGAAAATCGAGGACAAGCGGACCTTCGTTCGGCGAGCCGGTAATACCATGGTCGGCGTCGGGATTTACATCGGACAGCCGTGATCCGGGAGGTTCGGGGCCGGTGTCACGACTTATGAGCAGGCCGGGGCCGCTCCCAAGTGGGTCTGGGCGGCGGCCCTGTGCTGAGGGACAGCAATTCTAGTAGGGTGCAGTGCGTCGGTAGTTGCTGGTAACTATGCGTCGCTACATGATAGGGCGTTCATTCCATGAGAAGTATAATCCGTAACTTGCCGGTGGGGGCAAAGGTGGCGCTGCCGCTGGCGGTGGCTGCCATCTTCGTTGCGATCCTTGCGGGTACCACCCTGGCCGACCTTAGTGGCATCAGCCGTCACTTCACGTTGCTTGATCGCGAGGCGTTCAGCCTGCTCGATCGCACCACGACCACCATCCGCAAGGTGCAGGGCTTCCAGGTGGAGGTGTTTAACGTGGTTTTGGTTGGGGTGGCTGAGAGCGATACGGAGCGGCTTCAAAATCTGATTGACGGCATCACGCCTCGCCAGCAGCAGGTGCTTGAGGGGGTCCAGGCTCTCGCCGGTGTGACCCGCGACTTGCCGCAGGTGGCAGCCATGGGGGATGGTATTGACAAAGCCGTTCTTGCCTACCGTGATAACATACAAAACGTTATGGCAATGATTGCGATTGACCCGACCGTGGCTATGGCGGTACTAACTAGTACGCAGCAATCCTATCTCGACCTGCTCGAGACACTTGATCGTGTGGCGCGGGTGTCAAATCAAAACTGGGCGGCTTATGCAGGGATTGTCGATTCTGAGATTGACGGGTCGATTCAGCGCTTTGGCAGGATTCTGCTAATCGCTGGTCTTACTTGCACTTTCATTAGTGTAGTTATTACCCGCTGCCTGATTGGTTCGATTCGTGATCTCACCTCGTCGATGGCGCAACTGGCCAAGGGTGAGTTGGAAATCGGTATTCCCTGTGCAGCGCAGGCCGACGAGGTCGGGCGCATGGCTCGTGCACTCGAGGTGTTCAAGCAGGCGGCGATCGAGAAGAGCCGGCTCGATGCCGCCCAGCAAGCCTCTGATCGGGCCAAGCTGGTTCGCATGGAGCAGCTTGCCCGTCTGACGGGTGGCTTTGAGGCCAAGGTCGGTGCCATGATCGAGGCGCTGACCGGGGTTGCCTCGGAGATGCAGTCGGCCTCGGTCATGCTGGTTTCCGCCGCCGACCAGAGCAACCGCCAGAGCGCGGCGGTTGCCACCGCCTCAGAGCAGGCATCCAGCAACGTTGACGCGGTTGCGGCCGCAGCCGAGGAACTTTCGGCATCAATCGCTGAAATCGCACGCCAAGTTGACGAGTCGGCCCGCATCACGCATGCCGCGGTCTCTGGCGTTTCCCGGGCCAGTCAGGTTATCACCGATCTGGCCACCACCTCCCAGCGGATTGGGGAAATGGTGCAACTGATCAGTTCGATCGCCGCGCAAACCAATCTGTTGGCGCTCAACGCGACCATTGAGGCGGCCCGCGCGGGTGATGCCGGCAAGGGCTTTGCTGTGGTTGCCAACGAAGTGCGTTCGCTCGCGACCCAGACCGCCAAAGCCACTTCAGACATTACCCGACAGATCGCGGCTATTCAGGGGTCTACCCGGCAATCTGTGGATGCGATCGACGAGGTTAACCGGACGATCCAGACCATGAGTCAAATTTCCGCCATGATCGCCGCCGCGGTCGAAGAACAGGGAGCCTCCACCCGTGAGATAAGCCGCAACGTCCACGAGGCTGCCGGCGGCACCCGTAATGTTGCCAGCAACATCGCTGGCGTCTCTCAGGCGATTGCGGACACGAGCCAGTCTGCCGATCGCCTGCGCACAGTCGCCGAGGTGCTGGCCGGAAAGTCCAGCGACCTGCGGTGCGAGGTTGGCGGCTTTCTGACCGGCGTCAGGATGACTGGCGTCTGATATAGCCGGTTTCCAAAGGCCTTATGGCCTTTGGCTGGGGGTGTCGGGGGACACCGTCCCCCGACGCCCGCAGAGGAGATCGACACGTCCCCGCCAGCGATACACCCCAGCCAGCTGAGTGGGCCACGGCTGTGCCGGCATCTCCCCATACGTAGGAGCACGTTGGTCCTCCCGAGTCACACCCCA
>Ga0172367_10004814_pt1 | contig 16601 bp, 17 predicted proteins | sample Lak10m_FD_114542 | JGI IMG/M metagenome (GOLD analysis project Ga0172367, IMG submission 114542) | Freshwater microbial communities from Kabuno Bay, South-Kivu, Congo - kab_022012_10m | ecosystem: Environmental > Aquatic > Freshwater > Lake | place: Democratic Republic of the Congo: South-Kivu...
AAACTCAGGAAGGTCAGAGTAAAGCTCATCTTGAAGCAAAGATATTTTTTTTTGTAGACGCTCTTCTAAGGATTCGTAAAATTCATCTAGACAGGAAAATACTTTTTCCTGACGTAATTTTTGAGCTTCTTCTATTGTTTTCAATCTTTGTTTAAAGATTTCAGAGTCGCTACCTTCTAAAGCAGAGCTTACTCTTTCGTTTAGAAGTTTTGCTAGTCCTTCAAAAATTCCTCCTTTAGTTTTAACAAAAGAGCTCACAGTTTCTTCAAGCTCTCCTACAGTTTGATTGGCACAGTTTTCATAAAGAGACAGGAGCTCTTTTGTCTGCACTTTTAAGCTTTCTTTCGTACACTCAACAAAACTAGGATACACCTCTTTTTGTTTTATTTTGTATTTAAGGAGCGTTTTGGTAAGCATGATGTTGACGTCTTCTTTCGTTTACAAAGTGTTCATTCGTGTTTATTGTCACGAGTTCGTAAAGTATAGCTCTTTTCCCTGGGGTGTTTCGTAGAATTCTTCCTAGCCGTTGAACATGTTCTCTCACAGCCCCGGTTCCTGAAAAAACAACTCCTACGCGTGCTTCAGGAACATCTACTCCCTCATTTAATACTCTTGAGGTGACAAGAATTTTAAGAGATCCATTTCTAAACGCATTTAAAAGATGGGACCGTTCTTTTGCTTTGGTTTTGTGAGTAATCGAAGCTATAAAAAAAGTACGAGCAATTCGGTAAGCTACTTGGTTGTCATCTGTAAAAATAATAAGAGAATCATGGGTGTGTGCTTGCAAAATATTCCAGAGGTGATGGAACTTTTCTTCTGCCCACTGAGGTATTTTTTTTTGTCTGTGATAAGCTTTGAAAGCTTCTTTTCCGCCAGGAGATTGGTTTGCTCGAATAATAAACTGTTGCCATGCTCCTTGTTCACTAAGATTAATTCTGTTTTGTCTAAGAAACTGAGTGTAGAGATTTCGGCAAGTTTGATACTCTTTTTTTTCTTCTGGTGAAAGCTCAGCATCGATACGAATGACATCGTAGGGAGCCAGCACTTTCTCAATCATGTCTGTGATTTTTGCTTCATAAACAAGCTCACCCATGAGCTCATAAAGCAGTTCTTCAGCTTTGTCTTGTCTTTCTACAGTAGCTGTAAGTCCTAGTCGAAAGGGGGCTAGGCAAGATTCAGCAATCAAACGATTTTGAGATGAGGGTAGGCGGTGACATTCATCCACAATGAGAAAACCAAAACAGTTCCCACGAGATTCAATCATAAGCCTTGCTGAATCGTAGGTTGAAACCATAATGTTAGCATACTGGCGTTCTCCTCCGCCAAGAGCACCAATTGGCTCAGAAAAAAAAGTAGATAGGACTTCACACCATTGGTTTAGCAAATCGATAGTGGGAACAATAATAAGAGTAGATCGTTCAATTTGGGTCATTGCTAAAATAGCTAAGATAGTTTTGCCAGCTCCTGTTGGTAAAACAACAACACCTTTCTTTGCTTGGAGCCAAGCTTCTAGAGCGCTGGTTTGATGGGGTCGCGCGCGGATTGGTTTCTTAAGAGGAAGCGGTATTTTTTTATAATTTGCAGCTTTGTCGTCAAAGGCTTTTCCACTTTTTTGAAGCTCTAAAACAATTTCTCGGTAAGAAGAGGCTTTAGCGCGAAATTGTTTTGTTCTTTCATCATAGACAAAAAGAGAGTGTCCTTCCTCTGTAGGAGAAGGTTTGTCTTCTGTGACAATGCAGCCATCTGCAAAGTTTAAACAAACAGGTCTTTCTTGATCGGTAGTGAGCATTTTTTTTGAAACTCCTCTTTAAGGATCTTTTCTAGGGTTTTTTGAGGAAAATAGAAGGGTTAAGCATAAGCTTAAGCCAAAAAGAAAAGACCCAACGATTCCTACCGTAAAAAGAGTTTCGATGATCCAACCTGGTCTTTCACCTATGAAGCGGCTGACCATAGAGAGGTACCCTCCTAAGATGAAGAGAATCAAAAAAAAGGCAGTAATTCTAGTAAGAAGGCTTTTTTTAGGTTTCATTTTCCTGTATTTTTTTTCTTTGTTGTGTTAACCCTTGAGGCCTTTGAGCACTGATTCATAAAAACTCATGGAGGCGTAGGATGAAAATATTTAGAAAGTTAGTTTATATGGGCTTTGGTGGTTTCGCAATGCTTCATATGATGAGTGGTTTTGCTCTAGATTCTTTGGTGACAAAGCCAGCTGTTGTTGCGGCTTCTACAGTTTCTCAACCACTGATAAGAGCAACTGGAAAGCAAATAGAGCTTGGTAAACAAGCGCCTCTTCTTGAAGAGAATTCTTCTCGACTTGTGTATGTATCAGCAAAAAAAGCTTGGACACAAAAAGATCTAGAAGAAGGCAAAAAGATTTCAGTTTTATTTTATGCTGCGCCAGGAGCTAAGGACTTAAATAAACATGTATCTGATGCTATTAAAGCCGCTGAAATGCCCCGTGATTATTATGATTCTTACGCTGTTGTGAATATGAAAGCTTCTTCTTGGCCTAACTTTATTATCGCTATGAAGTTGAAAAAAAGCCAAGAAGAGTTCCCTCACACAAAGTATGTAAGAGACAACGATAAGGTTCTTGTCACTGAGTGGGGTTTAAAAGACAACTCGAATGATATCATTCTTTTTGATGCAGATGGTAAAGTTCTCTTCCGTCACGATGGAGAGCTTCCTAAAGAAAAGGTTTCTGAACTTTTAGAGCTCATGAAGAAAGGTGTAGAAGAATTGTCAAAAAAGGCACCAGAAGTAGCTCCTAAAACACCAGTTGTAACGAAGGCAGCTGCTTAGGCTACAAGTCTTTTTAAAAAACCTGCAACACGCGCAAGAGTTTTAAAAACAAAGAGAGAAAAAGCCACAGAAGCCCCTGCGCTAAAAAGAAGAAGAGACCAAAAAAGAACCACAGGTGCAAAAAGTAAAACAATTAATCTTTCAACGAGGAGTGTTTTTGTAGCGTCCGAGCGTTGCCAGTGAGAAAAGCTTTCATTGAGCCTAATGTTTTTTTCTTGTTTCAAACTTTCTGTGCGCTTTGATCCAAAACTATCTTGACAAACCACAACTTGAGACATCTTTTCCCTTTACTTTATAAAGAAATTTATTGAAAATTTGTGAGAGAACTTGTCTTTCTAAAGTTGTATTTTACTTGGTCAATCATTTTTGTCTAGAGTGGTCTTTTGAAAACGCAAATATTAAGTAGTTTTTTCTAAAAGAGACATTAAGTTTATGATGCATTTTTCTAATATTGAAGCTTTTTTTATTGGTGCATTACAAGGTGTCACAGAGTTTTTACCTGTGTCGAGTTCTGCTCATTTAATTATTTATTCTTATTTTAAAAACGGAGAAAAATTACCCTTATACTACAACGTAGCTTTGCATTTTGGTACAGCTCTTGCTCTTCTTTTGTATTTTTGGAGAGACTGGCTAGCTTTTGGAAAAGCTTTCTTTAGTAAGACAACCAAAAAGAGTATTGAGCAAAGAAAGCTTTTTTTTAACTTAGTATTAGCTTCTATTCCTGCAGGGGTGCTTGGTCTTTTGTTGCGTGATAGAATTGAAACCGATCTTCATTCTGTTGCAATTGTTGTTTTTCCTCTGGCTCTCTTTGGTTTTGTGTTGTGGTATGTTGATAAAAAACGACCAAAAATAAAATGTTTAGAGGAGCTCAGCAAAAAAGAAGCGTTTCTTCTTGGTTTTGGGCAAAGTTTAGCTTTATTACCTGGGGTGAGTCGGAGCGCTGCTAGTATAACAACAGGTCGTTTTTTGTGTTTAAAAAGAGAAGATGCTATACGATTTTCTTTTTTGATGGGAACTCCTCTTATGATAGCAGCAAGTTTACTACATATGAAGGAGTTCTCTTTGAATTTTATGGAGCCTCAGTTTTATATTGGTTTTTTAAGTTCCTTCGCCTTAGGGCTTATAAGCATTCACTTTTTTCTTCGAGTTCTTTCTCAGTTTGGTTTTTTAAGTTTTGCTCTTTATCGACTCGCTCTTTCATTCTATATTTATTTTATAATTTTTTAGAGTGCTCCTAGCACAAGATAAAATTTTTGCCAAGAATTTCATATTAGCCCCCTTCTTTTTTTTCTAACAACTTGTTTTTCTTTAAGAGTTTTTGGAAAGGTTTCTAGCAAACTTTTACCTCTTGTGAGTAGAGCAAGACTCTAGCAAACTAGATGTAGGGTCAATTCCTGCATGATTGATAGGGTGTGAAGTATGTCAGATAAAAAAAGAAAAGAAATTTTCAAACAAGCTGTAGAAGATCTGGGGCATGAGCTTTCATTTATGGAAAATCAAAGGATTACTCTTGAGATGTTTTCAAATTCTTATAATGTTTCTATGGAGCTTATTCTAGAAGCTATAGAAAAAAAGAAACTTGAAGTCCATTATGATTATGAAAAAGAAATTGTGTGGTTAGATTTGCTTGAGGCTTGTTATTTTTCATACTGTCTCGAAGTTGATAGACAAAGTGTGAATTAGAAGTGCAGCTTAAAAGCAAGTAGCGGATTTTTTCTCTTGATTTTTAGGCCATTCTCTAAGAGTCTCTGATAGACGCATCTCACAGAGCTCTTGATTTGCTTTTATAGCTTTAATGAGATATCTATTTTTCTCATCAAAAACCTTTCGAGCATAAGCGAGAAAAGAAAGAGACCTCGTCTCTTCAAGAGATCTAAAAAAATGAGAAGACTTGAATTAGCACAAGGCCTAAAAACCCCAGAAGAAGCTTTTATTGAAGCTATTCTTTATAGTAGAAAGCAAGGGTTTCAGAACACTCCTAGAATTTTGTCTTTTTACCCAGAAGCCCATAACAACCCCTTTCAACAACTTCTTTATAGAGAAGCTTCTCAGTTTTCTTTTGTGACTCTTGGTTTTAGTGATTTTAAACATCTAGGATCTTTAAATTGGGGTGTGGATTCTTGGATCCATCTTCATTGGTTGAAAAAAATTCTCCAAGGTGCTACTTCTGTAGCCTCTGCAAAAAAATTAGTTAAAGATTTTTCTAGGCAAATCAGACAGCTAAAAGATAATGGGCATAGAATTCTTTGGACAGTACACAATGTTCTTCCTCATGAAATGAAGTTTCAAGAAGAAGAAATTGAACTGAGCTCTCTTTTAGCAGAAGAAGTTAGCTGTATTCATGTGATGACAAAAGATACAAAAAAAAGATGTGATCCTTATTTTAAAATGGAAGAGTCGAAAATTTTTTATACTCCTCACCCTCTTTATGAGGGTATTTGCCCAGATTTCTTTTCACAAGAAGAAGCTCGCTATCAAATTTCTTTAAGTGATGAAAGAATTTTTCTTATTTTTGGATCTCTTGATCCGTATAAGAAAATCCATAATTTTATTGAGAGTCTTGAAAAAAAAGCTAATTCATGCAGTCAAAAAAACTTATATCTTCTTGTTGGATGTCCTTCTTCAAAAGCCTATTTGAACGACTTAGAAAATTTAGCCTCTCAAGTGCGAGCAAGAGTAAAAATAATTCCTAAAAAAATCAGTGTAGAACAGGTCTCTCTCTATTTTAAGGCTTGTGATGCGGTTGTAATTCCTTATGCGGAAACGCTTAACTCAGGGGTAATAGCCCTTGCAGCTAGTTTTAAAAAATTAGTGCTTTGTAAGAAATTTTCAGGAGCAACTGCTATTTTAGGTGACAACTACCCGTATTTCATTGACTCTTTTCAAGAGACAGAGCTTGTCAGTAAGTTAAACGAAGCAAAAAACTCATTTTTTTTAGAGGAGCTTTTTTCAAAAAACCTTCATAACCACAATTCAAAGGAGGTTTCTAGAAGTTTTTTCTCTTCAGTTTTTAGGTTTTTTTGATTATGGCAAATAAAATATTTGAGAGCAGTTCCTTTTCAGAGGTTTTTTCTCATGCGTTTGTTTTTTTGTTAAAGCTCGAAGATCCCTTGAAAGTGGGCCGTCCTAAGAGTGATTTCTATTTGTCCCTTACATATGAGAAAGAAGGGACGGAAGAAAAAGAAAGAGCACAGTTGTTTCAAACAAAAGAAAATCTTTCATTTCTTTTAATCTCAGAAGAAATTTCTTCATCCAGTGCAAGAAAACTTTTAAAATTAGAAGTTTTTATTGCTGAAACTATTCACCGCGACGCCAAGGTAGCTTACTTTGATACTTATTTAGAGGTCCCAAGCGCTCTATTGAAAAAAGAGTTTCTTGCATTAGCTCCTTGGGAGGATCTTTTACTTAAAGAGTTACAAAAAAAACTTTTAGCACCAAAAAGAAGTTATTCTCTTTTTAAAATTTTAAAAATATTAAATAAAAAAAATGCATGCTACGAATTGGCAAAAAGAATAAGTCAAAACTCTTTTGTTGATCCTGTTGCTTTTTTAGATGTGAGATCTTTTCTTGAAATGGTAGAGTTTCAAAGTCAGGTCAAAACTTTTAAAGAAGGAGATGTTTTTCAGAGATTTAAAGCCCAATTGTTAAAAAAAGAAAAAAGCAAAGACAATAAGTTGTCAGTTTTTTTAACGAGAAAAAAAAATGTTGCAGCAGATAAAATTTCTCAAAAAAAACCTGCCGGTGATTGGCTTATCTTGAGCCCACTCGGGGTAAAAGAAAAAGAAAAAACACAAGAAAGATTAAAGCTCGAAAAGTGGGGCAATTTTTTGTTAGCCTCCAAACCATTTATGAGTGCAGAAAATTTTAAAAGAATTTCTCTATGCAAGTGTTTAGAGTTAGATTTTTATTTAAGTTGCGATCTTTTGTCTAATTGGGAAATAGAAAAAATTTTATGGGATGAGTCAGAAGATGATGTTTATTTAAAAGCTCTTTGGAGTCTTCTTCTGGAAGTTTTTTATGTGAGTAAGTCATGACACTTTCTAGAGTGCAGTGTGAGTCAGGTCTGGTTTTTTTTTCTAGAAAAATATTCGATGATGAAAGAGGATCTTTTTCTGAGCTCTATAGAGAAGATTCGTTATTGCTTTCTGTGTCAAAACAATTTGTACAAGATAATTTCTCTTGTTCTAAAAAAGGGGTCTTGAGAGGGGTTCATTTACAACAATCACCTTATGAACAAGGAAAACTCATAACGTGCCTCAAAGGTGATATTTTTGATGTAGCGATAGACTTGAGAAAAGAAAGCTCTACTTTCAAAAAACATTGGGTGTTTTTACTGAAATCTAGTCAAGGAGATACTCTCTATATTCCTGAAGGGTTTGCTCATGGCTTTTGTGCCTTAACGGATGATGTTCTTCTCTTCTACAAAACTACAAAGTACTATGAGCCTAGTGCAGAAATCGTTCTCAGGTGGGATGATCCTGACCTTGGAATCAAGTGGCCTGACATTGAGAAAAGAATTTCTAAAAAAGATCAGGCAGGTCTTTCTCTTAGAGGTTTTCTTGAAAAAAATAACTAGGCTTTTTCCTAGTTTTGCTAGATGATTGTCCTGTTAATAATCTAACCTTAAAAACAAACTTAGGACCACAGATTAGCACTAGGGGTTTGTTATGTTAAACTCACCATACATGCTTGACTATCTAACAGCTCTTGAGTCAGAAGCAATTTATATTATCCGCGAGGCAGCTTCTGTTTTCTCCAAGTCTTGTCTGCTTTTTTCTGGTGGGAAAGACTCTATTGTTATGAGTCATTTAGCTTATAGAGCTTTTTGGCCAGCAAAAATTCCATTTTCTTTTCTTCATATAGACACAGGTCACAACTTTGATGAAACGATAGAGTTTCGTGATTATTTAGTTCGGGAACTCCAAGTTGAACTCATTGTAGCTTCTGTGGAAGAGTCGATTAAAAGAGGAGATGTGATAGAAGAAAGTGGTATGAATGCAAGTAGGAACTCTTTGCAAAGCACAACACTTATGACAGCTATCAGAAAACATGGTTTTGATTGTTGCTTTGGTGGTGGTAGAAGGGATGAAGAAAAATCTCGCGCAAAGGAAAGGGTTTTTTCGCATAGAGATGCCTTTGGGCAATGGAAGCCAAAGAATCAAAGACCTGAGCTGTGGAAACTTTTAAATGGGAATAAAAAATTTGGTGAAAATTTTAGAGTTTTTCCTTTAAGCAATTGGACAGAACTTGATATTTGGAATTACATAGCAAGAGAAAAAATAGAAGTCCCTTCTCTTTACTATGCTCATGAAAGAGATGTCTTTCAAAGACATGGTTCTTTGTACGCAGCTCACCACTGTGTGCCAAGATTAGACAATGAGTTTGTGGAAAAAAAAGAAGTTCGTTTTAGAACAATTGGAGATATCACCTGTACGAGCGCTGTTGAGTCGAGTGCTGATAGTGTTGAAAAAATTATTAATGAACTTAAGCACACCACTCACTCGGAGAGAGGTTTTCGCATGGATGACAAAAGAAGTGATTCTGCTTTGGAAGATAGAAAAAGACAGGGGTATTTCTAATGGGACTAAGACACTTACAGCTAGACCAGCTGCGATTCGCTGTGATTGGCTCTGTGGATGATGGAAAGAGTACTTTGATTGGAAGGTTGTTCTACGACACACATTCATTAGTACAAGATCAGATCGAGTCTTTAAGGACAGAGAAAAACTCAAGTGAACTTAACTTAGCCCATTTAACAGATGGCTTGAAAGATGAGAGAGAGCAAGGGATCACAATTGATGTGGCCTACCGATTTTTTTCTACAGAAAAGAGAAAATTTATTGTTGTCGATTGTCCTGGTCACATTGAGTACACAAGGAATATGGTAACAGGAGTGTCTCATTGTAATGCTGCTGTTATTCTAATTGACGCAATGAGAGGGATCAGGACTCAAACAAAAAGACACGCTTTTATCACTTCTCTTATAGGGGTTAAGCATTTAGTCGTTTGTGTGAACAAGATCGATCTTGTTTCTGATAAAGAAAAAGTGTTTGAAGACATTAAAAATGAATTTATCACTTTTATGTCTCAACTAAGTATACCTGACGTAGCTTTCATCCCTGTGAGTGCTTTGAGTGGGGATAATGTTGTTGAGGAATCAAAAAAAATGCCTTGGTATAATGGGCCTTCTTTGCTTTCTCATTTAGAAAATCTTTTTCTTGTAAGTGATGATAATCACCTAGATTGTCGTTTTCCTGTGCAGCGTGTGATTCGTGCTAATGGCGCAAGCAAAGAGCCTTTTAGGGGGTATGCTGGGTGTGTTGAGAGTGGAGTGTTTAAAAAAGGAGATGAAGTTCTTCTTTTGCCTTCTCAGTTTAAAACTCACATAGCAGAAATTTTCCAATATAAAAACACTTTAGAAGAAGCCTTTACTTCTATGTCAGTTGTGATGACTCTTGAAGGAGATTTTGAGCTTTCAAGAGGTGATATGATTGTGAAACAAGCGAACTCTCCACAAATTACAGAAGAGCTTGAGCTCATGGTTTGTTGGTTAAACCAAAAAGCTTTTAATCAATCAACTCGTTTTGCACTCAAACACACCACAAAGCAAACACAAGCGTATGTAGAGAAGATTCTTTATAAGCTCAACATAGAAACTCTTAAAAAAGAAGAAGTCTTAAGTGTTGAGATGAATGATATTGTTTGTTTAAAAGTTCAGTGCGCTGAGCCTCTTTTTGTAGATAAGTATAAAATAAATAAAAACACAGGGTCTCTTATTTTGATTGACACAACAACAAACGAAACTGTCGGGGCAGGGTTTGTTTTATGACAGAGTTTTTAAAAGAGCACACTTTTGATATCACTCGCAGTATCCTCGAATCAAAGCGAGGGCACAAAGGCATTGTTCTTTGGTTTTATGGCTTGTCTGGATCTGGAAAGTCAACACTAGCTAATGCTGTGATAAAGCGCCTTGCCACGAAAAATAAAATTTTTTGCAAATCTCTTGATGGTGATAGCATGCGTGGGGGGCTTTCTTCTGATTTAAATTTTTCTGATGAAGATCGGGTTGAAAATATTAGACGTTCAGCTCATGTGGCAAAATCTTTTGCAGATTTTGGGGTGATTTGTCTAGCCTCTTTTATAACCCCTAAGAAGCAAATGAGAGACTTAGCCCAAACTATATTGGGCAATGATTATGTAGGATGTTATGTGAAAGCTTCTCTTGTGACTTGTCAAAAAAGAGACCCAAAAGGCTTCTATAAAAAAGCAGAGTGTAGACAAATTAAAAATTTTACTGGACTTGAATCATCTTTTGATTTTTCAGAGGAAGAGGCTGATTTGGTTCTAGATACAGAAGAAGAAAGTTTAGATGCATTAGTCGACAAAGTGGTGCATTATTTAGAAAACCAAGGTACTTTACAGGTGTGATATGAAAACAACAGACAGCCATAAGCGTAGTCTTTTAAAAAGTGTGAGCTGGCGTATCACGGGTTCTTTAGACACACTTGTTTTGTGCTATTTTTTTACTGGAAGTCTTGAATTGGCTGCTAGCATTAGTGCAACAGAGGTTGTGACAAAAATTATTCTTTTCTACGGACATGAGAGGGTGTGGCTTCGCATCCCGTTCGGTCGTTAGAGAGTTGCTCAAAAAATAAAAAATCTTGAGGGGCTTTCTAAAAAACAAAAATTAAATTTTTTCGTGGAGTTTTTTTATGGCCTCTCAAAAGAAGCTTCTTTTGGTTGTGATGGATGGTGTGGGGTCTCGAGTAGATTCCTTTGGGAATGCTGTTAAGATGGCCTATACACCAAACTTGAATTTTCTCAAAGAAAACTGTTTCTACACAGAGTTAAAAGCTCATGGATCTGCTGTTGGTCTTCCTTCTGATGAAGATATGGGTAATAGTGAAGTAGGTCATAATGCTATGGGGGCGGGTAGAGTTTTTACGCAAGGAGCCTCTCTTGTAAAAGAGGCAGTTCTTCAAGGAGCTCTTTTTTCTGAGAAGGTTTGGAGAAACCTCATTATAGAGTTAAAATCTTCTCAAAAGACCCTTCATTTTCTTGGTTTGCTTTCTGATGGGAATGTTCACAGTCATGAAGATCATTTGCATAGGCTTATAAGAGAAGCTGTTAGAAGTGGGGTAGAGCGTATTCGTGTTCATGCTTTACTAGATGGACGTGATGTTTCAGCTCAGTCAGCAGAAATTTATTTAAAAAGACTAGAAGATGTTTTCAGAGAGGTTTCTGAAACTTGTGACATACAAGTAGCCTCAGTCGGGGGGCGTATGAAAGTCACAATGGATCGCTATAATGCAAACTGGGAGATGGTAAAACTTGGTTGGGAAACACATGTGGGTGCACAAGGCCCTGTTTTTAGATCTCCCCTAGAAGGTCTTAATTTTTATCGCAAAGAAAATCATGGGGTCATTGATCAAGACATTCCTCCTTATGTGGTAAGAGATCAAAAAACAAATCGTCCAGAACCTATGCAAGATGGGGACTCTTTGATTCTTTTTAACTTCAGAGGTGATAGAAGTATAGAAATATCAAGAGCTTTTGAAGAAGAAAATTTTACTGAGTTTAAAAGAGAGCCTAATCTAAGAATCAATTTTTTTGGAATGACTCAGTATGAAGGGGATCTAAAAATACCAAAGAATTTTCTTGTAGCTCCCCCTCTCATTGAGGACACTCTCGGGGAGTACTTGTGTCATTTGGGGCTAAGACAATTTGCTTGTAGCGAAACACAAAAGTATGGGCATGTCACTTATTTTTGGAATGGCAATCGTTCTGGTTATTTTGATGAGTCCTTAGAGATTTATAAAGAAATTCCTTCTGATCTTGTGCCCTTTGAGGAGAAGCCATGGATGAAAGCTTATGAAATTTGTGAAGAAACTATAAGAGCCATGAGGCAGGGCAGTTTTGAGTTTGGGCGTATTAATTTTCCAAATGGTGATATGGTGGGGCATACAGGAGATTTGGCTGCTTCAGTTTCTGCTGTTGCCACTGTTGATCTCATGATTGGTAAGCTCATAAATGCGGCGAAAGCTTATGGATATTCGCTCCTTGTGACAGCAGATCACGGTAATTGCGAAGAGATGTTTGATTTAACTTTAGGAGAAAAATTTTCACATAAAGCCTTGAAACCAAAGACATCACACACAACAAGCCCGGTTCCGTTTAGTGTTTTTGACCCCAGTTTTGACACAAAAAAATTCAAAAATCTTGCAAAAAAACCAACTTTAGCCCATATTGCAAACACTGTGCTGTGCCTCTTAGGTGAGAAACCAAGAGAGTGCTATTTTGAAAGTATTTTGCAAGTGAAGTGAAAAGTATGAGTGTCTCTCGAAAAGAATCCCCAGAAAAATATTTAACCGCTCTTATTGAAACAGTAAGAAAAGTAACAGACAAAGATGAAGGGTGTCCTTGGCTTGTGGAACGAATGAACCATGAAGCTTTAGCTCACTATTTAATTGAAGAAGCTTATGAAACCGTTGAAACCATTGAAGATAAAGAAAGTGAAAAAACTCTAGATGAACTCGGTGATGTTCTTCTTCAAGTTCTTTTGCATTCTAGAATTGCTGAGAATAATGGAAAGTTTACACTTATAGATGTGATGGAAAATCTTTCTAAAAAAATTATCCGAAGACACCCTCATGTTTTTGAAGAAGGCGCGTCTAAAATAGATTTAGAAACAATTGTAGCAGAGTGGGAAGAAATCAAAAAAAAAGAAAGAGCCGAAGAGAAACCAAAATCATGGCAAGCGCAACTTAGTCACCATTACCCAGCAACTATTCAAGCAAAAAAAATTGGGAAAAAAGCGCATCTTATTGATTTTGACTGGAGTTCCCCGCAAGAGGCTTTTCAACAAATGAAATTAGAGATCAAAGAACTTGAAGAGAGTTTGCTCTTAGATAGCAAGTCTTGTGATTTTTCTCACACAAAAGAAGAAATAGGAGATGTTTACTTCGGGCTTGCGCAGCTTTGTCGTCACCTTGACCTTGACCCAGAGGTCACAGCTTTTGCAGGTAATTTAAAATTTTGTAAGCGCATAGATAAAATGCACGAACTTGCAAAAATGACAAGCCTCAAGGGAAAATCAAAAGAAGAATTAGAACATCTTTGGTGTGAAGCAAAAAAACAATTGTAGTTTTCTTTCTAGGCTTTTTCACTTTCTTCTTTTTCTAAGAGGTTCTCTAGTTTTTTTAAAACTGGGGTGGAAAGTTTTTCAAAAATTATTTCAAACTCTCTTCTCTGACTGTTGACAATAAAAACACTCGCTCTGATAAGAAAATTTTTACTATTAAGTTGTTTTTTTGTTTTTCCTTTTTCTTCGTAAAGTGAAACGCTTACTTTTTCATTTTTTATGAAGGGGATGGATTTTGAGCTTTTTAAGGAAGCTCCTTCTTGTGTTAATTTTAAAATTTTTGTGTCAACATCTTTTTTTTGTTTGCTTTTTGAATTATTTGAAATATTGGCAAAAAATTTTGGTGTAAAAGTTTTTATAAGTTTTTTTTCTTCAAAAATCAGATCACTTATAATGTTCTTTAGATTTTTGAAGTCAACAGGTTTGCTGATGAGTCTTGAAGCGTCTTCAAACCAGAAGAGTTCTTTTTTGATAGCACTTAAAACAATAGGGTCTGCAAAGGCTGTGAGAAACATGGGGATGGGATACACTTTTTTCAATTCTTTAATAAGGGAAACTCCATCACAATCAGGGAGATCAAAATCCACGATAATAAGATCAAAAGTTTGTGTTTCTAGCTTTTTTAAAGCTTCTTCTCCTGTTTGCGCTACCTGAACTTGAGCTTTGGGAATAACATCTTTGCACGCCTCAACAGTCATTAAAATACTAATATTATTTTGATCAATTACAAGCACTGATTTCATAGGCGACTAACCTCACTAGATTCCATTTGTGTTGGTAGGAGTTCTAAACCTATTATACAAGAAAAAACTAAGCTGTAAGGATTTAAGCTCTTCTTCCGATGAAACTCTTAAGTCTAGAGATCTTCTACTAGGGGAAATAATAGATGATTTTTAGTAAAAAATTTTTTTTGAGAGTTTTTTTCTTTGTTGTTATGAGTGAGTCTTGTTTTGGGCTTTTTTCTTTAAAAAAACTGAAACCGAATCATTTTTTTGAATTAGAGGCTCAAAAAATTTTGATAAAACCAGAAAAAAAGTTATTAATGCATAGACTTCTTTCTGAAAAAGAAAAAGTTGAACCCTTGCGCTTTTATTGCAAAGAGTTGACAGACAAGTGTTACCAAAACCTTAAATTTTTAGCTAATAAAGATGAGGAGCTTTCTCTGGCTAGCTCAGTAAAAGGAGTGAACGAGGAGAAGAAAAAAAATGGTTATGTTTTTGAGTTCACACAGAAGTCTAAGGATTTTTTAGATTTTTCTAAATTACAAAAAAAACTTTCTCAACATCACTATGAGCTAAAATTAAAGACTGAACAATTGAGAAAAAATGTCCAACTAATGGAAGAATTTTTTTCCGAGCTGAAATATTTTTTTTCTGATGAAAAGCTGGCTCTATTGAAAGCAAAAATTCAGAATAAACACTCTTTGATGATAGACAAAGATCTTTTACCCTCTTCTGTTCGTTTTCGAGTTGGACAGTATACTTCTTATTTAGGCCCAAATTGTTTTGAGGCTGCTTTAGCTTTTCAGGATGAATATTTTTCTAGGTCTTATCTGTATAATGTTAAAAGTGAGGCTGGACACCATGGGATCATGATCAATAATGACGAGTTGTTTCTTGTGTTAAGAGAACATTTTTTTGAAATAGATCCTGAGAAAACATCTCTACGTTATGGGGATGTTATTGTGTTTGTAGACTATGGTGAAGCTTTAAGTGAAGAAGATTTTCGATATAGTTGGATCAAACATGCCGCTGTATTCCTCTTAAATGATTATACTTTTTCAAAAGCTTCAAAATCAGCAGATTCTCCTTACACAGTAAAAACTCTTAAAGAGGAGTGGGAACTTTGGGTTAGTCGCTATAACTTCTTGAAAATAAAGGTTTTTAGAAAGCTTCCTTATGAGGACCTAAGACATAAGCAGAAAAAACTAGTGGACTGGATGTACTAAATCTTTTACTATGAATACCATTTTGAATTCTTTGAAAATTTAAATATATAAAGCTTTAGAAAAGCTTGTAAACTCAAGGGTCGTAGCATGACACGAAGTGGTCCAAAAAAAATATTGTCCCAAAGTGAAAAACGAGGACAAAAAAAAGATCGGAATTTTTTAAACCTTCGTTCTGCTCGTGTAAAAGTCCAACAAAATCTGAACTGCCCAATTCAAAAAAAATGTGGATCTTGTTCCTATGTGAATGAGAGTTACCCTATTTTAGCTGCCAGAAAATACAAACTAGCAGTAGAAAAAATAGGACAAAGTATTTCTCTTGAAAATGTAAGGTGTATTCCCCTTGAGCTTTCACCTGAGGTTAAAGGTTATAGAACTTCAGTAAAACTTGCTGTGAGAAAATCTTCTGTCACAGGTCTAATTGAAATAGGGTTGTTCTCTCCAGGTACTCATCAAATTGTTTCTTTAGAAGATTGTTATATTCAACACCCTGAGGTCAATAAAGTTGTTGTGTCTTTGAAAACTCTTCTTGCGGATAGTGGTCTAAGTGTTTATGACGAACAAAGACACGAAGGGGTTTTGCGTTATATTCTTGTTCGTGTTTCTCGAAGCACAAAAGAGTTGGCTATTACTTTTGTTGTTACAAATCGAAGCAGCTATTCTCAGTTGAGAGAAGTAGCGAAACGTTTGAAAGAGCTACATCCAGTGGCTTGTGCTTTTTTAAATGTGAACGCAGAGCAAACAAACCGGATTACAGGTTTATTTTCTAAAAAATTAATGGGACAAGATTCTATAAAAGAGAATCTTTGTTATTTTGATTTAAGAGTGAGCCCTCTTTCTTTTTTTCAGGTGAACCCGTCGTTAGCAGGAAAGATCTATGCTCGAGTCGAGCAACTTGTTGGAAAAACAAGTCGACCAGGAGCTGTTGCATGGGATCTTTATTGTGGAATTGGAATTTTTTCTCTTGTTCTTATGCGTCAAGGTTATCAAGTTGTTGGTGTTGAAGAAAATCCACACGCTTTAAAAGATGCACAAGAGAACGCAAAAAGAAATTTCCCTTCTGTAGTATCTTGTTTTAAAGAAGAGCCAGTAGAAAAGTTTATAGACTCACAAACAGTATCAAGTGGTCTTTTTAGCAAGCCAGAAGTTGTCGTGGTGAATCCAGCAAGAACAGGTTTAGATGTTGCCGTCATAGAGAAACTTCTTGAAACTAAAAAGAAGAGCCCTAGTCTCGAGCTCTTGTATGTTTCGTGTGAGGCAACTACTTTGACAAGAGATTTGAAGTTACTCACAGAAGGCGGTTTTACTTTAAGGCAACTTGAGTGTTTTGATATGTTCCCTCACACAGAAAAGCTTGAATGGTTGGTAATCTTAACATAAAAAAGCATCCTAACGACAAAAGTTATGGAGCTTTTTTATGCACGATGTTCTTGTCAATCCTGTCACGAGTTCTCTTGAAGAGTATCCGATGGAAGAGCTTTTCAAAATCAAACAAAATTTAATCAATAAAAATCAAAGAATTTATGATTTCGGTGTTGGAGATCCGACTCTTCCTTTGTGGAAGCCTGCTATAGAAGCTCTTAAAGAGTCTGCTGGTGAGTCGCAAGGGTACCCTTCTATTGGAGGAACAAAAGAATTAAAAGAGGCGTGTGCTGATTATTTATTACGTAGATTTTTTTTAAAAGAAGATCCATCCAGGCTTTTGGTTGCTAC
>Ga0172367_10004815_pt1 | contig 16600 bp, 5 predicted proteins | sample Lak10m_FD_114542 | JGI IMG/M metagenome (GOLD analysis project Ga0172367, IMG submission 114542) | Freshwater microbial communities from Kabuno Bay, South-Kivu, Congo - kab_022012_10m | ecosystem: Environmental > Aquatic > Freshwater > Lake | place: Democratic Republic of the Congo: South-Kivu...
GAAACAGCAGCGTCGGCAGCGCGGTATCGGAGGTGATCCATTCCAGATGCAGAATAGCGGCGGCCATTCCGATGACCCCATCGTAGCGAAACCCCACCGGCAGTGCCGGCGCTGGCCAATAAGCCGCATGCAGAACCGCCTCCGCGCCCGCGCTACTCCCACACAACACGATGCCACCAGCGTGAGAACGTTGTTGAAGCAGGTATTGGGTGGCATCCCAGATATCCTCGGAGGCACTTCGAAAAGCCCGCACTTTTTCGCTGGCCAGTTGGTCACATGCAAAAGATTTTCCCCGCATGGGAAGACGGTATGACATACAGGCTACCGAAATTCCTGCCCGAGCCAATGATTCTGCAAATTGAGTATATCTGGGATCATTCCGGCTTCCTTCAGAAAATCCCCCCCCATGCACAAACAAAACCAAGCGGTCGGTGCAGCTGACTGCAGGTTTGTACCAGTCCAGCGATAACTTTTCCAAATCCTTCACGGCGTACGTATGGGTTTCGCAAACTATCGGATTGGCAGCGTCGGCTGCACCCTGCTTTTGCCTGGCTGCCCCAAGCCACCCTACATCCACCAGGCCCTTTCGGGCAAAATGAACAAAACGAATCACTGATTCAAATACCCACTGCAATCGTTGGTACATACGGATTTATTTATAGCAAGAAACACCCGGGCAGCAGCGAGCTATCCCACCGCGCTTAATCCGTGAATATGCATTTATATCCAAATTTTCGCAAAAAAAGTCAGGCTAAAAATGGGCATTTTCAAATCGAAAAAAAAATAAATATCAGAATATCAATAAGTTGATTTCTACAAAATAGTGCGGCTCGTGCCTGCCTACCGGGCATTCCACGTGGATGTTTTTTTTGAAAATCCAGGCATTATCAATATTATGTGATTGATAACTAAACCAATATATATGTGCTACCCCCAGACTCACCCCCACCGATGTATCCCTAGCACCGGATGCGAAGGCGCCCATTCTGGCCACTATTTAGCTACTAGGAACACCCTGTATCAGACTGCATCGCATCCAGGCAATGCCTTTATATACTTGCAACGAAGTATTAGCCCCCCTGTCGAAGGATTCCGGATAAAAGATGGAATGCCTACAGGTAGGCACGGGTATCCACCAGGGCACAGACCCTTCTGTTTATATATTCACTATCAACCAAACCCCAGCGAGGGCAGGCCATCATGCCTGCCCTCCTCCCAACACCCCCCTGCCAGGCGGTACCATGTTTGGGTGACCAGGAATAAAAAATGGCAATCGGTAGCTACGAACTACCTGCGCAAATACAAAAAATAGTACCTTTTCCCTATAAATGCCTTCGATGCGGATTATTGGAATCACCACATGGTTGCTCTTGCTGGTTGCTGCGGTGGCTCAAGCAGCCGACTCGCCCCGGATTTTTCATTTCAACAAACAAGTGTACCAGGCGCATTATCAAAACTGGTCTATTGCGCAGAACAATCTAGGTGTGCTGTACTTTGGGAATACGGATGGCCTGCTGGAATACGACGGGTCCTCTTGGCAGCTACATGCCCTTCCTGGCAACCAAACCGTACGTACGGTGGCATCCGACAAAGACGGAGTTATCTTCACCGGAGGATATGAAGAATTTGGATTCTGGAAACCGGATGCCTGGGGAAAACTCCAATACACCTCGCTTTCCAGCAACCTGCACAGCAAAGCGCTGCAACAGCAGGAAATATGGCATATTCTCGTTACCCAGCAGGGGGTGTTTTTTCAGTCTTTTGGCGTGTTATTTCACTATGAAAACCAGCGAGTTAGTAGGATTCCGGTACCCAATACCATCATGTTTTTACAGGAAATAAACGGACAGATTCTCGCACCTGTCATTGGAAAAGGGCTGTTTGTGCTCAACCGCGATAAATCCTGGAGCCTGCTGCCCGGAGGGGATTTTTTTTCCAACAAAACAATCACCGTTATGCTTCCCGATTCCGGAGGGCTGTTGATTGGAACCCAGGAGTCGGGATTCTACCGGTACAATGGATCCGCCTTTGTACCCTGGGAACACCCCGTAAACCGCGAATTAGCGGAGAATCAAATCAACAAAGCCATCCGCCTGAAAGATGGCAGGTTGGCCATTGGTACCATCCTCAACGGCGTTTATCTGTTAAAACCCGGTTCGCCCACATTCCAGCACTTCAACCAGATACGCAATCTGCAAAACAACACCATCCTCTCCCTATTTGAAGACCAGGACGGCAACCTCTGGATGGGGCTAGATAAAGGAATTGACATGATTGCCCTGAGTACGCCATTTGATTATTTTGAAGATACACAGGGTCAAATAGGGACGGTATATGCTGCTGCCCTCCACAACGGCCGCCTGTATATCGGCGGAAACCAGGGATTATTTTGCCGACCGTTCCCAGGGGAGGCTCCATTTCAACTGGTGCCGGGTACACAGGGACAAGTATGGGAGCTCGGTATCTTCGATGGGCAACTGCTATGTGGACACAACCAGGGAACCTATCTGGTGGATGGAATGAATGCCCGGCGAATCAGTGCGGTGACCGGCGGATGGAAGCTGATTCGTTGGCAAGGCCAGGAAGAACTACTGATCCAGGGAACCTACACAGGCTTAATCGCCTTCCGGAAAAACACCAGCGGCAACTGGCAACTGGCCCAACGAATCCCCGGATTAAAGAGCCCTATTCGCAACCTGCAAAAAGATAGCGAAGGGGCATTGTGGGCAGTAGATCCATACGAGGGAATATACAGGCTAAAACTGGCCCCCGACGGCCTTTCCATACTAAACATAGATACATTTAATACAAAAAATGGACTCCCCAGCGACTACAACCTGGATTTTACATTGTTTCGGGGGAAGGTGCTCTTTTGGGCAAAGGACACCTACTATCAATGGGATAATGAAAAGAAAAAATGTACGCCCATTTCCTTGTCGGACGATGAGAGAACCATGCCAGAAGGGAAGCAATTCACGTTTGGCAACGGACACAAGTTTGTCGTTTTCCCACAACGCATTGCCTGGCTGCAAAACGGCCGGTTTAAAAGATGGCTCCCTCTGGAGCTAGTCAAAAATAACGAACGTATAGAGCAAATCGGCCGACAGTTTTTATTTTGCCTCGACAATGGATTTGCTATTATCGAGCCTACAAAAGCAGCGTCCCATTCTTCCGGGGTCAAACCGCTGATTCGCTCTGTTCAAGCACTGCGCAACGGGCAGGTGATTGAAAACACCCACGCATTTCCCCACAGCAACCGAGCCATCCCCCTTCCTTCCAAAGCCAGTTCCTTCCTCGTTCGATTTGCGTTGCCCGTATTTACCCAAAATGTAAGTTTCCGATTTCGTATCCCAGGCTGGCAGGATAGCTGGTCGGCCTGGAGTACTCAGCCATTCCGGGAATTTTCAAATATTCCTCCCGGCAACCACTACCTCGAACTACAGACGGATATCCTTCCCGATATCGCGCAACTTTCGTTTTTTATTCAGCCCCACTGGTACCAGACCTGGTGGGCGGTCCTGTTGTTTTTATCGGCGACCATTGGCCTGGCTTTCTTCCTCGTCAAGCTCCACAGGGTGCGGCTTACCGTGCAACGACGCAAGCTACTCCTGGAGAAAGAACGACAACTGCACGACCACCGGCTGCAGGCGCGGGCAGAACAACTACAGGCGGCGGTCCTCAACAAAAGCCAGGAACTAGCCAACTCTACCTTTAACCTGATCCGCAAAAACGAAATCCTGCTGCAAATAAAGGATGCCCTGGATCACGTCAAATCCGACCTCGGCGACCGCTTGCCGGACAAATACCACTCCCGCCTTACCCGTCTCATCGACAGCCACCTCGACAGCGCCCAGGATTGGCAGATTTTTGAAACCAACTTTAACCAGGTACACGAAGTGTTTCTCAACCGACTCAAGCAAGACTTCCACGAATTGACCCCCGGCGACCTTCGACTCGCCGCTTACCTCAAAATGAACCTCAGCTCAAAAGAAATTGCCCCCTTACTCAATATTTCCCTGCGCGGAGTCGAAAACAAACGATACCGCCTTCGCCAAAAACTTCAGCTCGACAACGATGCCAACCTCACCGAATTCCTCATGCAATATGCCTGAACTACCCCCTACCCCATCCTACACACCATTCCGTATCCACCCGCTATAATAACCCGATTGGCGTAGTGTTAAAAAGCGGATGACTCGACGCAAATTCAATATTTACGCAACCTCTTATTACCCCAGCAAGGGGTGATTTTATACATGGCGTAGTCATGATGAGGTCATTTTTTCATTTTCTATCCCTGGAAATGAATATAATTGTACGGCACTTGATAGATTTACCTGCCAAATATTTTGTTCGTTTGGCGAGTGATTCACTTTTGTTTTAAAAACCTTTTAACAAAAACAGGCAGAAAATTTAGCGTGGCCCAGCCGCTGCGACTGCCCGTTTTACCAATTCGCATGCACAGAATAATTACTACTCTTTCCATTTGTTTCAGCCTTATTGGGATACTGCCCTGTAGTGGCCAGGAAGTATTTTTCTTCCGCGACAGCAACAATCCGGGCTATTACGATACCGGATTAGCCTTTAAAAACTCCCCGAGCACCATTGAGCAAACAGGCCCCAGCGGCGATAAAATCCCGACCTCTACCACCGCATTTGCCGGAAACAACAGCCTACGCCTCAAGTGGAATTCCAAACCGGGAGGCGACTGGTCTGCCCTCGTCATAGCCCCCGGTTGGCCCTTTCAGAACATAAGCACTACCGATACCCTGGCTTTTTGGGCCTACTCCGAAACCGGTCTATCAAAAGATCATTGGCCCACTATCTTTATGGAAGGAGCTCCTGGAACTACCAAGTCCAGAAAATATTCAATTGCTTCCTATGCCGGGGATTTGCCCGCCAAATCATGGGTTCGCATCAAAATTCCGCTGAGCGTCTTTTTTAAAGACCCTACCCAGACCGCTATCCAATTCACCCAAATCAAAGCTATTATCTTCGGTCAGTCGCTGGCAGACGGCCTGGATCACACCCTGCTCATCGACGAACTGGGTACGTTTAAGACCGGCCCTGCTTCCTCTGCACTTCCCACACCGACTTTCCTTTCGGCCCGTGGGTACGACCGGCATATTGAACTCCGATGGCCCGCCGTCGCTACCCCACCCCTCCAATGGCGTATCTACCGCTCTACCAATGGAGGAAAAGACTTCAGCCCACTGCGAACCATCAGCGGAAACGATACCTTGTTTATTGACTTTCACTCAAGCGCTGCGGTCGATTCCTTTACCTACCATGTGCGCGCTACGAATAGCGGCGGACAGGAGTCAGACCCCTCTCCCAGCGCCCGCGCCGCATTGCACCCCATGTCCGACGATGAGCTGCTCGACATGGTTCAATCCTATTCCCTGCGCTATTTCTGGGACTTCGCACACCCGGTATCCGGTTTGGCCCGCGAACGCAACACCTCCGGAAATACCGTTACCATCGGCGGTTCCGGATTTGGGATCATGGGATTATTGGTCGGCATAGAACGTGGATGGATTGCCAGATCCCAAGGGCTTGAGCGCCTTCTGAAGATCGTTGGCTTCCTGGAAAAAGCCAATCGATTCAAAGGGGTTTTCCCCCATTGGATGGATGGAAATACCGGAGACGTCATTCCATTCAGCGCCCGCGACAACGGAGGCGACCTCGTGGAAACCGCTTTCCTTTTTCAGGGTCTCCTCACCGCCCGCGCCTATTTCGACCAATCCAGTACCAATGAGATAGCGCTGCGCCAAAAAATCACCTCCCTCTGGGAAACCACCGACTGGAACTGGTACCGTCAAAATCAAAACCTGCTGTACTGGCACTGGTCGCCCAACTATGGTTTTGTCATCAACCACGCCCTCCGTGGATGGAACGAAACCATGATTGCCTACCTGCTCGCCATCGCCTCCCCCACCTATCCGATTGCTCCTTCCATTTGGCAAACGGGCTGGGCCAACAATGGTTCCATGCGCAACGGCAACCAATTCTTCGGAATCCGGCTTCCCTTGGGTACCAACTTGGGTGGCCCCCTGTTTTTCACCCACTACTCTTTCCTGGGCTTCGACCCCCGCAATAAAAAAGACCAATACGCCGATTATTTCCAGCAAAACCTGAACCAGTCGCTCCTAAACCGCGCCTATTGCATCGCTAACCCCAAAAAATTCCCGGGATACGGCGAAAACTGCTGGGGACTTACCGCCAGTGATGACCCCCTGGTAGGGTACTTCGCCCATGAACCAGCCTATGCACTGGATAACGGTACGGTAGCTCCTACCGGAGCGCTGAGCGCTATGCCATACACCCCGGAAGCCTCCATGGCAGCGTTGAAGTATTTCTACCGCGAACAAGGTCAGCATCTCTGGGGGCCCATGGGATTTTATGACGCGTTTAATCTCCAGGAAAACTGGACAGCCAGCTCCTACCTGGCTATCGACCAAGGGCCGATTATTGCCATGATTGAAAACCACCGCAGTGGCCTGCTGTGGAACCTTTTTATGAAAAATCCAGAAATCCAGACAGCCCTGGACAAGATTGGATTTACGGCCACTACCACTCCCAGCCAGGAAATAGTTCGGCCTGAACAACTTGGCTTCCAGCTTTATCCCAACCCCGCTTCCAAACAGGTTTACCTCCGGTTTACCCTCCCGGAAGCAGCAACTGCCTCTATTTCAATCACCAATATCGCCGGGCAACACCTAAAACAGATCCTGCCACCTACTTTTTTCCAGGCTGGCTCTCAGGAGATCCTGCTATCGCTTTCCCAGTTCGAACCAGGTATCTATTTTTTGCAGCTCACGATGGGTTCTACACAAAGCACACAGGCACTGATTCTTCAACCATAATTTTCTCATCAAAAACGAAACCTATGAAGTATCGTTTGTTACTCCTTAACCTGCTCTTCTTCTTACTTCCAGCCCTGGCTATCAGCCAAGTGGTGCTGGAAGATTTTGAAGGAGGCGCCAAATTACCCTGGAATGCCGCGGAAGGCACCTTCGCAGTGGTGGACAACCCATCAGGCGGAGATACCCTGCGCATCAATTCCGGAGGTAAAGTGGGCTCTTACACCAAAAAAGCGGGCGCCGCATACAGCCTTTTTCTGGCCGAACTGCCCCAGCCGCTTGATTTGAGCGTCAACAACCAGTTTCGCATCATGGTGAAAGCAGCTGTTCCCAGCGCGTTCATCTTCAAACTGGAAGGTCCCGGCTTTGGGATCGAGCAGACCAAAAACATTGCCGTGGCCAATCAGTGGGTAGAATACACCATCAATCTGAGCGCTGCTGCAGCCCGTACGAACCTGAATAAAATCCTGATTTTCTTCGACCCAGGGGTCGATGCGAGCAGCGATACCTACCTGTTCGACAACCTGATTGCAGAACCATCTGGCGCCTGCTCCGGAATCGCATTCGATGCGGCCATTCTGGATGATTTTGAGTGCCAGCGCAACGTGTCGTACGCGTTCCCGGGCCTGACCGACTACACCGTAGTGGCCAACCCCGACAAATCAGGCATCAACACCAGCGACAAGGTAGGCCGCTATCGCGACACCCTCAGCGAGTGGCACGCGTTCGTTATCGATTATGGGAAAGATATTCCCCTCGATGTGCGCAGCATCTTCAAGATGAAGCTGTGGTCACCCGTCGTGAGCCGATTGCTCGTCAAACTGGAAGGTACGTCCGGAGGAAAAGAAATCTGGGTGGATGTCAAGGACACCAACAAATGGTTGCCGATTGAAGCGGACTTTACGTCGGAGATTGGTAAAAAATACCAAAAGATAGTCCTGTTCTTCAATGGAGGCGCCCTTCCAGGTGCCAACGACATCTACTTCTTCGATGATATGCGCATGGAAGCTGCGCCTAAGTTTATCGTCATAGAAGACTTTGAAGGCGGTGCCAAACAAACCTGGAATCCAATCGAAGGCACCTATGCCGCCATCGATAATCCCGAAGGTGGCAACGACCTGATGATCAATGCAGGTGGTAAGGTAGGCTCCTATACCAAGAAACAAGGAAGCGCATATAGCCTTTTCCTGACGGAACTCGCGCAACCGCTGCCCATGCAAACGTTCAACCAGTTTCGGATTATGGTGAAGGCAGAACGGCCTACCTCTTTTATCCTCAAGTTGGAAAACGCCGGCAACACACGCCGTATCGAAGAGAAAAAGAATATTGCGGTGGCTAATCAGTGGATCGAATATACCTTCAATTTCAGTGCAGCGAAGGATTATAACGACCTCAACAAAATTCTGCTCTTCTTCGACCCAGGTGTTGATACCAGCGGTGGTACCTATCTGTTCGACAACATCGTGATCGAGCCTTCCGGCGAGTGCAGCGGTGTAGCCAAAGATGTTACCATCCTGGATGATTTCGATTGCCAGCGCAATATTACCTACGCCAACCCAGGCTACCTGGATGTGGCGGTAGTGGACAACCCTGATAAATCAGCTGCGAATGAAAGTGCAAAAGTAGGTCGCTACTACGATCGCCCAGGCGAATGGCACGCCATGGTACTCGACTTCGATGGAAACAATATCCCACTCGAAGACCGTCCTATCGCCAAAATCAAGGTTTGGGCACCGGTAGCGGGCACCCTCAAGTTCAAGGTAGAAGGAACAGGAGGCGCCAAGGAAATTGACGCGCAGATCACTGAAACGAAAAAATGGGTAGAGTACAAAGTCGATTTCACCAGCGCGGCCGGCAATGCCTACCAGAAACTGGTGTTCTTCTTCAACGCCGGTAAGCAACCCGGCATGGACACCCTCTACTACATCGACGATATCCGCCTCGAGCCTCAAGGCTCCGTAACACTCGAAGATTTCGAACCTACCCCTAAGCAATCCTGGGAGTCCCTGGGCGCTGAGGCGGTGTTTGGAAAATTCAACGGAGGCATCGCCAACCCGGATAAAACAGGTGCCAACGTATCCGCAAAAGTAGGCTCGTTTACCAAAGGAAGCTCCAAGCTGGGTGGTCTGAAAGCATTGCTTCCAGCCGACTTCTCACTGGCCACTTTCCCACAGGTAAACATGCAGGTATGGGCTCCCGCCGGTGCAAAAAGCGTAACGATGAAACTCGTGAGCGTGGTCAACGGCCCGAAAGAAATTAATCGCCCCATCGCCGAAACCGGCAAATGGGTAGATCTTTCTTTCAACTTCGACAACGTAAAAACCATTACCGATTTCGAGCGCGTGGAAATCGTATTTGATCCAAACCTCGAATCGACCGCTACCTGGTACTTCGACAACCTGACGCAAACCAAATCTACCGTAGATCCTTGCGAAGGAACGGTCGCCAATGCCAACATCATCGACGACTTCGATTGCCAGCGCAATGCCGTCAACGCATTCGCTACGGATAATACCACTTTTGAAGTTATTCGCAACCCATTCCCCGGCGGTATCAACTCCTCCTCGAATGACAAGGTACTCAAGTATGTCGATCCGGCCGGTGCCAAAGAATGGTCAGCTATCGTTTGGGATATGGGTAAGGAAATTGACCTGAGCAGCTTCAATACCCTGGCAATCAAACTGTATGCCACCAAAGCCGTTCCCGTGCTTTTCAAGGTGGAAGGCGGAACGAAAGCCATCGAAGTATGGGGTGAGGTCAAAGCCGCTGATGTCAACAAATGGGTGGAATACCAAATTGACTTCAAAGGAGCAAAAGGTCTGAAAAATACCAAGTTTGTCCTCTTCATGAATGCCGGCCAGCAATCTGCCGACGGCGACACCTACTACATCGATGATATCGAATGGCGCCGCGAGCCTTATACGGCTTGTATCTCCTCTTTCGAGACGCCCGCCGACAACCTCGGCAAATGGCAGTACTTCGCCAATGGCTCACTCGATGGCAAACAAGTGGACATCGTGGTCGATAACCCGAAAAAATCAGGTATCAACACCTCCAACAAGGTAGCTGAATTCATCGAGGACCCAGCTGGTAACAACTTCGCTGGTATGTTCAACAACGGTCTTCCTGCGCAGGTCTTCATGAACCTCAATAAGAAGATTACCATGAAAGTCCTCATGGACCACGAAGCTGAGGTGGTGTTCAAACTCGAAAACGGAGCAGCCGGCCTCAACACCGGGGATACGAAAGTAAAATACACTACACCGAACGAATGGCAGACGCTCACCTGGGATTTCAGCGGCCATCCATTGCCCGATAACGCCATTGCAACCGTACTGGCCATCATCATGGATTTCGACAACATCCCAACCGCTACCAAGAAGTACTACTTCGATGATATCGCTATCGGTGATGCCAACTGCTCTCCGGCTACTTCCGTACGCGACCTGCACGTGGACCAACTGTCTATCTACCCGAACCCGGCCAGCGAAGAACTCACCGTGGATAACTCCGCCAGCCTGTTCCGCTACGAACTGTTTAATGCAGTCGGCCAGCGCGTAGGTACTTTTGTCACCACCGGACAAGCCGCCATTACGATTCCACTCAACGGCCTCGACAGAGGTATGTACCTGCTCGCAGGATACGATCGACTGGGTGTGTTGCGCGCCAATGCCCGCTTCGTAAAACAGTAACCGGATTGTTCTCAATTGGATAATCCAGGTTCGGCCGACCCCGACTACGGGGTCGGTCGAACCCAATTTGTACATCTAACCACTATGGGCTATCTGAACAACAGATACTCCGCACCTACTTTTTCAAGCAATCCTCATGTCATGCAGATAATCCGCTATTGCCTGCCCCTGGTCGCCATACTGGCCTTTTCCTGCCAGTCGGCCAATAATATACCCCACGGAAATAAAGTGGAACCATTTAGCCTGGATCTACTTAAAAAAAGAACATTCCACTACTTCTGGGATTTGGCCGATACCTCCAATTTCCAGGTGTTAGATCGGTATCCCGCCAAAACGTTTTCCAGTATAGCCGCTACCGGGTTTGGATTAAGCGCCTACCTGGTCGGTGCCGAAAACGGCTACATTACCCGTCAGCAGGCCGCCCTGCGCGTGCGCAACACCCTGCGTACCCTCCGCGACCTTCCCCAAGGCGCGAATCCCACCGATGTAGCCGGGTACAAAGGATTTTATTACCACTTCCTCACGCTGGATAAAGCCCTCCGCTTCAAAAATGTAGAGCTATCCACTATAGATACCGGCCTGCTCATGGCCGGCATTTTGAGCACCATGACTTATTTTGACCGCAACGACCCACTCGAAAAAGAAATCAGAGAGCTCGCCGACTTTCTATACCGACGTGTGGAATGGGACTGGGCGCTGGACGGCAAAAACACCATGTCCATGGGCTGGCATCCGGAATCCGGCTTTATTAAAGCCCAATGGATTGGATACAACGAAGCAATGGTACTGCTCATCATGGCGATGGGTTCTCCAACCCACCCTATACCTGCCGCATGTTGGGATGAATGGTGCAAACCCTATCGTTGGGAAAACTACATGGGTCAGGAACATATCAACTTCGACCCGCTTTTCGGCCATCAGTACAGTCATATGTTTATCGATTTTCGGGGTATCCAGGACGGCTACACCCGTTCTAAAGGCATCGATTATTTCGAAAATTCCCGAAGGGCAACCTACGCCAACCGAGCCTACTGCATCGCTAATCCAGGTGGGTTTAACGCCTACTCCAAAAATATCTGGGGCCTAACCGCCTGCGACGGCCCCGCGTATGAACAACGCGAAGTAAACGGAAAAAAAATTCAGTTTAGGGACTATTCCGCCCGCGGTGCCTGCGCAATACAGGTCGTGGACGATGGAACCATCGCCCCCACTGCTGCCGGAGGTTCCATTCCGTTCGCTCCCGAAATTTGTATCCCCGCGCTAAAAACAATGTGGAACACCTACTACCACGACCTGGTGGACGAGTATGGATTCCGCGACGCCTTTAACCCGACTTATGTATGGGGAAAAGATAAAGAGAAGGGCTGGTTCGACCCCGACTACATCGGAATAGACCAGGGGCCTATCGTCCTCCAAATTGAAAACTACCAAAGTGGCCTGATTTGGAATCTGATGAAAAAAAATCCCTACATTATCGCTGGACTCCAAAAAGCAGGCTTTCAAGGCGGCTGGCTGGACAAACAATCCTCAAATTAAAATACCTAGCTATGAAATTATTACAAGTAATCGGGCTTTCGGGTGTCATCCTGCTCATTCATGCGTTCAAACTGGACGATGCGATGGTTCAGACACCCCCACCTGCAAAACCCATCGAGCAACGCATCGACTCCGTTATGCGTCTGATGACCCTCGATGAGAAAATTGGGCAACTAAACCTATTCACGTCCGATTGGGCAGTAACCGGCCCCACCTTGCGGGAAAACTACAAAGAGGATATTAAATTAGGGAAGGTGGGCGCCATCTTCAATGCGCATACCGCTGATTACAACCGCGAATTACAGCGCATCGCCGTAGAGGAAACCCGCCTGGGTATTCCGCTTCTTTTTGGCTTTGATGTCATTCATGGCTACAAAACGATTTTTCCGGTACCACTGGGCGAATCCGCATCCTGGGATCTCCGCGCCATGGAGCAAAGTGCCCGTATAGCCGGTATTGAGTCGGCAGCCGCCGGCCTCCACTGGACGTTTGCACCTATGGTCGATATAGCGCGTGACCCAAGATGGGGTCGCATCATGGAAGGGGCTGGAGAAGACACCTACCTCGGATCCCGTATCGCAGAGGCCCGCGTAAAGGGCTTCCAGGGCGATGACCTGAGCAAAGACAATACCATCATCGCCTGCGTCAAACACTATGCAGCATACGGCGCCGCGCAGGCAGGTCGCGACTACCACTTCGTAGATATGTCTGAAATGGTGCTCCGTGAAACCTACCTGCCGCCTTTCCTCGCGGCCAAAAAAGCCGGCGTGCGCACCTTCATGTCCTCCTTTAATGAGCTGTTTGGAGTGCCCGCTACCGGCAACCGCTTCCTCCTTACCGATATCCTCAAGGAAGAATGGGATTTCGACGGGTTTGTGGTAAGCGACTATACTTCTATTAATGAAATGGTACCCCACGGCGTCGTGGCGAATGATAAGGAAGCAGCTGAGCTGGCTATGAATGCCGGCCTCGATATGGATATGCAGGGCGCTACCTATTACAATTTCATGAAAGAGCTCATCCAGGAAGGTCGCATCAGCGTACAACAGGTAAATAATGCCGTCCGCAGAATCCTGCGCCTCAAATTCGAACTGGGCCTGTTTGACGACCCCTATCGATACAGCAATGCACAGCGGGAAAAAGAACGGGTATTCTCTAAAGAACACCAAGACGCCGCGCGCGATATCGCACGCAAATCCATCGTGCTGCTCAAAAATGAACGCCAAACCCTGCCGCTTTCCAAGTCGATCAAATCGCTGGCGGTAGTTGGGCCACTGGCCGCCAACCAAAGTGAGCTAATTGGCGCATGGTCCGGAGCCGGCGACTGGAAACAAGCTATTTCGCTACTCGACGGGATAAAGCAAACGCTCGGCAACGGAGTGGCTATCTCCCATGCGGAGGGCTGCAAAATTGAAGGTACCGACAAAAGCGGATTCAAAGCAGCGCTGATGGCCGCCAAAAAAGCCGAAGCCATTATCGTTGCCGTAGGAGAAGGCGCCTGGATGTCGGGCGAAGCAGCCAGCCGAGCAAATATTGACCTTCCCGGCGTACAGGAAGACCTGGTAAAAGCTATGGTAGCTACCGGCAAACCAGTGGTAGTGGTTCTGATGAATGGCCGCCCTCTTACCATTCCTTGGATTGCCGAACACGCCCCCGCTATCCTCGAAACCTGGTTTCTGGGTACCCAGGCAGGCCCGGCAATTGCCGACGTCCTATTTGGCGACTACAATCCATCCGGAAAGCTACCGGTCACTTTCCCCCGCCATCTCGGACAAATTCCACTCCACTACAATATGAAGAACACAGGCCGGCCAATGGATCCCAATAATAAATACACCAGCAAATACCTGGATATGCCCAATACGCCGCAGTATCCCTTCGGATTCGGACTGAGCTATTCCACCTTTACATACAGCAGCCTATCCACCGACCAACCTACTATTTCCAATAATCAGCCCGTACAAGTGCGCGTCACTGTAAAAAACAACGGGCCGTATGATGGCGAAGAAGTAGTACAGCTATATGTCCGCGACCGCCTGGGATCCATTACCCGCCCCTTGCGCGAGCTGAAAGGCTTCCAAAAGGTTTTTCTGAAAAACGGCGAGAGCAAGACCATCACTTTCCGCCTCCAGACCAGCGACCTCGCATTCTACCACCCCGATTTGAAATACTACGCCGAGCCGGGATGGTTTGATCTATTTGTTGGAGGTGATTCCAACGCTGCCTTAACGACTCAGATAGAATTAAAATAATGGCTATTTAGCCACCCTGTGCTATGTTTAAGGGGGCCGAAAAGCCCCCTGCTTTTCTTCTGGTCAGCGAACAGCGGAAAGCTATCGCCGGCCACTTGCCCTGTAGCACCTAAGTCGGAAAATAAAATTCGTCGAACCATGATATCAAGAAACAGCAGTCCTTATAGCCGATTGCGCCTATTTTTTTCCCTTCTTTTCGTTTTTTTCAACGCACTCCTGTATGGCCAGCTTACGGTGACAGGAACGGTGACAGATGAAAACCAGGAGCCGCTCATCGGTGTCAATATCCTCATCAAAAATTCTACGGAAGGTACCGTCACCGATATCGAAGGCAAATTCAGCCTCAAAGTAGCTGATCCCAATGCAGTATTGCAATTCAGCTATACCGGTTATGCCAATCAGGAAATTTTGCTCAAGGGACAACAAACCCTTAGCGTGATTATGCGGGAAGAATCCCAGCTCCTGAATGAAGTGGTAGTCGTAGGGTATGGTACCCAACGCAAAAGTGACCTGACCGGGTCGGTGGCCACCGTCAAATCCGACGAACTCAAAAAAATTGCCTCCGCCAACGTCACACAAGCACTCCAGGGCAAAGTGTCCGGGGTACAGGTGACCTCCGGAAGCGGTCGACCCGGAGATGCCCCGGTCATTCGAATCAGGGGCACAGGTACCCTCAACAACGCTAGCCCCATCTACGTCGTGGACGGGCTAATCCTCGACAATATCGACTTCCTCAACCCCAACGATATCGAACGGATGGAAGTACTCAAAGATGCTTCCTCCGCCGCCATCTATGGAACTAGAGGAGCCAATGGCGTTATTCTGATTACGACAAAAAAAGGGTCGCGCAGCCAAAAAGCCCGGTTCAGCCTGAATGCCTACTCCGGCACCCAGGATATTGCTCGCACGATTGCCCTGGCCAATGGAACAGAGTATGCCCAACTGGTCAATGAGTTTAACCTCAACGTTGGGGGCAAACCCACCTACCCGGATCCGTCCGTTTTTGGAGTCGGCACCAACTGGCAGGATGTCATCTATCGCCAAGCGCCTATCAAAAACGTGAACCTCAACATCAACGGGGGCTCCGAAGCCATGACCTACAATATCAGCGGCGACGCATTTTTACAGGACGGCATCATCGAAACGTCGTACCTCAAGCGCTACTCCTTGCGGGTAAACAACGAGTACAACCTAATCAAAGGCTTGAAACTCGGCCATAACCTCGCCTTTGTGTCGAGCAACAACAACGGCGAACCCGGCGGTATCGTGTTCAACGCCTATGCCGCTGACCCCCGCATCGTCCCCGTGGACAGTACCGGAAAATTTGGCAGCACCTCCTTTACGTCCAACGTGAGTAACCCGGCCGCTCAACTCCGATACAATAGCTACAACCGTGGATACGGACAGCAGTTTAACGGCAACCTCTACTCCGAGGTCTATCTCCTCAAAAACATCACCTTGCGCAGTAGCCTCGGATTCAACCTGGTCAATAACCGCTCAAAAGGATTTGAGCCAAAATTCGAGGTGGACAACCGCCAGCGAAACCTCAACAGCCGCGTGAATGTGGAGGCGTCCAGATTTTACGACTGGCAGTGGGAAAATACCATCAATTATTCCAAAGACTTTGGGATACACCGCATAAACGCGCTGGCCGGCTATACCCGTCAGGCGAGAGGCGGCGACGTAATCGGCGGTTCCCGGCTCGATCTCATTGGAGATACGGAAGAGTTTTTTTACCTCAACTCCGGAGATAGCGAAACAGCTACCAACTACAACTACGGATTTACGCCCGAACGCTATGAATCCGCCCTTTTCCGCCTCAATTATTCCCTGCTCGACCGCTACTTATTTACAGGTACCTGGCGCCGCGACGGATCCTCTAAATTCGGATCCGAACGTCGCTTCGGCGCATTCCCGTCCCTCGCGCTGGCCTGGCGAGTAACAGAGGAACCATTCCTCAAAAACAACAAAGCACTGGATAACCTGAAAATACGGGCAAGCTGGGGTCGTCTTGGCAACGATAAATTCCCTTCCAATGCGGCTATTCCTACAGTCACAAACAACCTAAGCGCCGTATTTGGCCCGGATGAATCACTCCTCTTTGGCGCCACGATTATCAACCTGGCCAACCCGCTCCTGCAATGGGAGGAAACAACCAGCTCCAATGCAGGCTTCGAACTCGGTGTGCTCGACAACCGACTTACCCTCGAGGCCGATTATTATTACCGGAAGAGCGAGAAAATTCTCGTTCCGGTAC
>Ga0172367_10004817_pt1 | contig 16597 bp, 12 predicted proteins | sample Lak10m_FD_114542 | JGI IMG/M metagenome (GOLD analysis project Ga0172367, IMG submission 114542) | Freshwater microbial communities from Kabuno Bay, South-Kivu, Congo - kab_022012_10m | ecosystem: Environmental > Aquatic > Freshwater > Lake | place: Democratic Republic of the Congo: South-Kivu...
GGAAGAAACCCCGGTTAGCCGGACCAATTCCCTAACGATATCATTGGATGAAAAGTGTAATTTAAAATAGATGAGTAAGCAGGGCAGGGTTTTAGTAGCTATGAGTGGCGGTATTGACAGCACCGTAACCGCTATGTTGCTGCACGAAGCAGGGTACGAGGTCATTGGTATCACCATGAAGACCTGGGATTATGCAAACTCCGGAGGATCCAAAAAGGAAACAGGCTGTTGTAGCCTCGATTCCATTAACGATGCCCGGCAGGTGGCAGTGAATATGGGATTTCCCCATTTTATCATCGATATACGGGATGAGTTTGGGGGCTATGTAATCGATAATTTTATTGAAGAATATATGGCTGGCCGCACACCGAATCCCTGTGTGCTCTGCAATACCCATATCAAGTGGGATGCGCTGCTGAAAAGAGCGGATTCCCTGGATTGTGAGTTTATTGCCACCGGACATTATGCCCGCATTGTAGAATCGGACGGAAGGCGTTTTATCCGCCGTGCAGCCGATTTGAACAAAGACCAGTCGTATGTGCTGTGGGGATTGTCGCAGGAAGCCCTGGCGCGCAGCCGATTTCCGCTCGCAGAGCTGCATAAGCCCGCCGTGCGTCAGATAGCCTTTGACGCAGGCTATACCGAGCTTTCGAAAAAAGCGGAGAGCTATGAAATTTGTTTTGTTCCGGATAATGATTACCGCGGATTTTTGAAGCGCCAGGTGCCTGGGCTGGAAGCGCAGGTAAAAGGCGGTGCGTTTGTAGATGCGCATGGCAAGGTGCTGGGCACCCACGAAGGATACCCGTTTTATACCATCGGTCAGCGAAAAGGGCTTGGTATGGCATTCGGCCAGCCGATGTATGTCACCGAAATTATTCCGGAGACAAACACCGTGGTGCTGGGACCGGTAGAGGAACTGGTTCGCAACGGCCTACAGGTTTACCAGGTCAATTTGCAGAAATATGCCACGTTGCCGGAGGCGGGCATAGAGGCCGCTACCAAAATCAGGCATAAAAGCCCTCCTACGATGAGCCGCCTGCTTCCGTTGGAGAATGGCCGGATTGGCGTGGACTTTTATGCGCACGTGACTGGGGTCGCTCCCGGTCAGTCGGCCGTATTTTATGAAGCGGACGATGTGATTGGCGGTGGAATTATCCACAGTCCTTATTTGGGGCATTAGGATTCAGCAAAGGAGTACGATGAAAGAAGAGCATTTTATTCAGATTGGAAAAGTAGGGCGCCCACATGGGCTAAACGGTACCCTCAAATTTGCCGTGGATGAGCGTTATGCGGCCGATTTTCTCGATGTAGAAACCATTTTCCTGGAACAGAAAGGCCGGAAAGTTCCTTTCTTCATCGAGGATATTCGCGAGGGAAATGCCTGGTTAGTGCAGCTGGAAGACGTGTGCACACCCGAAGCCGCTCAGGGTTTGAGCGGTTGTCCGGTTTTTATGCGCGAAGCGGATTTGCTGCCGGAAGCAGCCCGCGAACAAAGCGCCGATGACCAGTACGAACGCTATGTCGGGTTTACGGTACTCGACACCTATGTCGGTGAAATTGGAAAAATTGAAGAGATTATCGCCTTGCCCCAGCATTTTGTAGGCGTCGTTCTTCGCGAGGGCAAAGAGGTACTGATTCCCATGCACCCAAGCTTTATTAAGAAAGCAGATGCTTCGACGCGGACGCTGCTCATGGAGCTGCCGGAGGGCATTTTGGAATTATAGGGCGACCGGAACGGCTAGTCCGAAAAGTCCTTCGACCCCGCGTGCTTCAAAACGATATTCTATTTAAAACGGCTGTTTCGGTGGATTTGAGTGCACCAAAACAGCCGTTTAAAAAAACCGTTTTCTATCGCCGAAGGCGGCAGAAAACGGGTAGGCAACCTGTTCCTGTAACAGATTACTTCTTGCTATTCCCTTTTTTCACCCCGGGCTGGGTGATTTCGAAATCCTCTTTCTTTTTGCTGTCGGCTACCATCTGGCGCACATCGGCGAGCAGCTTCTTCGCATCATAGACGATGCCGTCTTTGATGGTGTACTGTACGCCACCTACGCGCACCACCTCGTTGGTTTCGGTGAGTTTGATGGCCCCGGTACCGTATAGCACCTGTATATTCTCGAGCGGATTAGCGCCAATGAGTACCATGTCTGCCAGCTTACCTACCTCGATGCTGCCAATTTTGTCGCCGACACCCAGTGCTTCTGCCCCGTTGAGGGTAGCGGAGCGGATGACCTCGAGTGGATGGAAACCAGCTTCGCGCAAAAGCTCCAGCTCGCGCACATACGCAAATCCGTAGAGTTGGTAGATAAATCCGGAATCGGAGCCGGCGGTTACCCTTCCGCCCCGGTTTTTGAACTCATTGACAAAAGCCATCCAAAGGCGATAGTTTTCGCGCCAGTCCACTTCCTGTTCGGTGCCCCAGGCATGCCAGTAAGAACCGTGTGAAATCCGGCTGGGCATATAGAAGCGCCACAGAGAAGGCAGGGTGTATTCTTCGTGCCATTCGGCGCGGCGGGCACGCATCAGGTCGCGGTTTGCTTCATAGATATTGAACGTGGGGTCGATGGTGAAATCCAAATCGAGGAGTTCCTGCATCACCTTATTCCAATGGTCGGAAAACGGTGGGGCAGCTTGTTTCCAGAGTTGGCCGGCCTGCTCAAACCGGTGCTGCTCGTTGGCATAGTTGTAATCGGCCGGGTAGTTCTGCACGGTTCTATCCTGAAAGAGTGCTTCCGGCAGACCATACCAGTGCTCCATGGAGGTCAGCCCGGAACGGGCAGATTGCAGTACATTCCAGCGGGCTACATCCATTTGGGCATGGTGGCAGCAGGAGCGAAGGCCAAGTTTTTTGTTTTCCTCCAGCGCAGCGGCCATGACTTCCGGCGTAGCGCCAAAAAATTTGATGCCATCGGCTCCTTTTTTCTGGTTTTCCCGTACCCATTCCCGCGCTTGTTCGGCGGTGGCAATGGATTCCTGACTCCCCATGCCAAACGCGGTGTACGCAAATATGCGGGGTGCCGTGATTTCGTTTTTGGCACTGCGCGCTTTTTGGTCGAGCACCCAATCGAGGCCGTTTCCAGCCGATGGATCGCGGATGGTGGTAATACCATGCCCCAGCCAGAGCTTGAACACGTACTCCGCATCAGCGCCCTGTGCCCTTCCTCCGATATGTCCGTGCATATCCACAAAACCGGGCAAGAGATACATCCCTTCTGCCTGGATTTCTTTGCCGCCCGGCTTGAGTACCGGCCTTCCTTTCGGGTCGATTGGCACGCCCGGATACCCTACATTGCGCACCTGCTTAATAATATTGTTCTCCACCACCACATCCACCGGGCCAATGGGCGGTGCTCCATTGCCATTGATGAGGGTGGCTCCTCGAATGATCAGCTGATTAAAGGGGCCTTCGCCTTCCTTGCGATCCGGCGCTTTTTGTACCTGCCCCCATACCCACTGGCATAGCAGAAGGGTGACTACGAGTGTAATTGGTTTTTTCATGGTCATTAGGTATGATAAAAAATGAAAAGACACCACTAAAATGTACTGCTTCCAATAGGTCGGATGTATGGCCTCGCCCATCCACCACGTAGCTGCCTGTCGCCACCGGGTATTCGATGGGCGCTCCGATTGTGCAAAATAATCATTGTGCGTATATACCGTTGGCTAATTCGTTCGAATATTGTAAAATGCATCTATCTGCCGGACATTTTATAACCAGACGGGTAGAGGGACGCCGAAAAATCGTACTCCCAGAGCGATGGCCTGCTCCCCGACGGCAGCCATGCGCCGACTTATTGTTAATTTGCTTGCCCAACCTTACAACTTCTCGCCGATAGGCGGGTTTATGTACTACATGAACAGAAAAGTACTTCTATCGATTTGGCTGATACTGGGCGCCTGGGGGGTCAGGGGACAGGAAACCCTGCTCGAGGCGGTGGTAGAGACGAATAGCTTGTATGTAAACGACCCGCTGCGCTTTGAGCTGCCGGCTTCGGGCAAATCGTTTACCCTAATTCCCCGGGGTAAGGATTTATCCCGTTTTCAGGTGAATTGGGAGGATGGCACTATCTGGCTGCTCAAATTTGGAGAAGAAATTGCTATTCAGGATACCAGCGGTGCCCTTATTCTCACCACCATCAACCAAAAATCGTTTGTTCCAGTCGGTGCTGTGTTGCTGCATCGCCAACTGGCAGCACACGGGATACAATACCTGGATCAGGAGGAAAAGAAAGTCTTTTCTGCCATCCGCTATGGCGAAGGATTATTTCCCGTTCAGTTTGAATTATGGCTAAAGACCTGGTCCCCGTTGGACCTGCCGGAACCGCTGGCCGTTATGGCTGTAGCAGAATTGCTCCGGCAGTGCTACTTTTTCGAGGGATAACCCTCATGTTCTATTCGTTTTTTGCAGCCAGATATACAAGGGTGTTCCGCCGCTGAGCAGCAGGAAGCCCCAATACACAGCTTCCTGCCCGGCACCTGCGACCGCCCAGAGCGAAAAGGCAAAAGCTAGGAAGCTGATATACGCGGTGCGGGTCAATATCACCTTGCCACCGGGGGAAGTCTGTATGCCCAGGCCCATAGCAGCCAGCGCACAGAACAGGTAGGGCACTAGTACCGTGGTGGTCGCCAGCAGCAGCATGAACTGAAAGGTATCCACCATGCTTTTGTGGTAATTCATAAACAGCAGCACGGATACCAGCGCGCTGGAGAGCACCATCCCTTTGGCAGGTACCCCCCGCTTGTTCAGTCGATGGAAAAAAGCAGGAAAAACACCATCCCCTGCCGCAGCCATAGGGATTTGTCCCTGTATCAGGATCCATCCGTTTAAAGCGCCTACACTGGATAAAATGGCACCGGCAGCCACCAGCTTGCTACCCGTTGGCCCCCATAGTATTTGTGCTGCTTCGGCATACGGCGCCGGAGATCCCTGCAACTGCGCGGGCGGAATCAGCCCCATAATAGCCGCCGAGCCGCCGATGTACACGAGCGCTACCAGAAGGGTTCCCCAAATGGTAGCCTGTGGGATAGTCTTCTCCGGATTCCGGATATGTGCAGCCGGCACGGTAGCCGATTCAATGCCGAGGAAAGCCCAAAGCGTGAGCGCCGCGGTGGCAGTAATCGCTCCAAAATCGCTCATGCCGCTCAGGTTGAAGGGGTGAAAATGATCCCATCGCAAGTAAAAAATCCCAAACAGCGGAATCATCAGCAGCGGCAGTAGCTTGAGTACCGTCGTTATTTTTTGTACCCAGGCAGCCTCGCGGATTCCCCGGTTGTTTACCCACGTAAGGAGCCAGATGATCCCAAGACCAATAGCGGCATTCGCCACCGGACTTTGCTGCAAGGCAGGAAAAAAAATACCGAGATAACTCACCGCAGACGATACAATGGCCGCATTGCCGACCCATACCGAGATCCAATAACCCCAGGCAACCTGAAAGCCGATGAAGTCCCCAAAGGCCTGCCGGGAATAGGCGTATGGCCCGCCTGCCTCCGGACGATGGCGGCTCAGCTTCGAAAAAGCAAAGGCAATACTCAACGCCCCCACAAACGAAAACAGCCAGCCCAATAGACTAATCCCTCCATAGGCACCCAAGGTGGCGGGTAGAAGAAATACACCAGACCCAATGGTGTTGCCGACAACAAGGGCTATGGCAGTAGCCAATCCGGCCTGTGCCGTAGGGGTATTCTCCTCTTTCATGCGAAAATTGGTCGTTTATTTTGATTGAACTGCCTGTTTTATGGCATAATCCGTTAAAAAAAGGTGTACCTTAGGTCGTGCCAGCGGCACCTTGGGGCGTTCTGAAAAATCGCCTGTATCGCCCCCCCCGTGGCCGACCTCCGCTTCGGTGATTACCAGGATTAGGCCGACTTCCAGGAAACGCGGCGGATACTTCCGTTGCTATTTTGATTAAACCAAATCCAATATATAAAAACCATGAGACTTACAGCATTTTCCAGATTTCTAATTGTTGCCGGCCTCTCAGTCGGTGTTTTTTTTCTGGTGCGAACCTTGCTGCAGCCAGATGGATCGGTCACACCGGAGGAATCCCAGGTAGCGCCGGAAGAGCCGGCCGACGCGCCGGCAGAACAAGCCGTTTCATTCGATTTTTTACCCCCTGCACCAGTAGATGGAACCCTGAAAGGTATCGTCGAATTAGGCGCTTCGGGCTTCAACTCTTTTATCATCCGCAGCGATACCCGAAAAAACTGGAAGCTGGAAAAAGCGGAGTTCGGCGCCAGCTTGGTATATGAGCGGATGGCGACAGAAGAGGATGTGCGCGCTGGCCTACGGCAATACATCCGAGGGATGCTCGATTATGGGGTTACACCCAAAGCAATCCATTTTATGGTGAGTTCCAGCGCGGCCCTCTCACCTGAAGTACAACAAATCCGAAAGGGACTTAAATCCCTCGGCTATGTGGTGAACGAGGTAAGCGCTGCCGAAGAAGGTCGATTTGCGATGGAAGCGGCACTGCCCCGCGCCTACCGAAATACCGGTTTCTCGGTGGACATCGGTTCCGGCAATACCAAAATCACCTGGGTGGAAGATGGAAAGGTAGAAAGTGTAGAAACCTATGGCTCCAAATATTTCCAGAAAGGTATCACCGATCTGGAGGTCGCCCGACAAGTGGGCGAGCTGGCCGAACGCGTGCCGGTTGGTCAGCGCGACGTCTGCTTTATCATAGGTGGCGCCCCCTACGACCTGGCCAAAACCCACCGCAATGGCAAGGAGCGCTATACCGTGCTGAAAGCACCGGCTTCCTATGAACTGGAAGGGGAAAAGGCCAGGGCCGGCGCGAATATTTACGGAGCGATTCGCCAGGCCACGGGATGCAACACGTTTGTTTTCGATTGGGATGCCAATTTTTCGATTGGTTTCCTGCTCTCGCTATAAAATGAACGCACTAGAAGGGAGGCCGAGGCGGACTTAACCGTACGCAAGCCTCCCTTCTAGTTTACGTATCCGGCCATTTGCGCATACAGGAAGAAAACCAGTCAACGGCTCAAGGGGTATCAGCACCTGGTCTTAGCCGGGTATGGCGTAGGTAATCAGGCTTCCTTTTTTCGGAGAATCCACGTATCCTGGGATAGCCCCCAGGATTGCTTTCTGCCCGGAACATGCTCGACCACCTGAAATAGGTTGCTGAAAAATCGGCGGGTCCAGGTAGGGGGATGAAACGTGGCAAACATCCGGTGTCCTTCCGGAACGTTTCCGCGTACGATGAGCTGGCCGGCAGCAAAACGGCGTTGCTCATCAGGCTCCATTTTTTCTATAAAGGCTTGTCCATGCATCGTGAACAACAAGATGGCGCCCGGCTTGGCGATGCGATACAATTCCTGTAGCCAATACCCATGCTGGGGTTCCGACAAGTGGGTGAATACGCTGATGCCGTAAATAAAGTCCAGCGATTCATCGGGAAATAGAAAGGGCGGTACCACGTGCGACAAGTGAAACTGTATCTGGGGGAAATGCGTCGCGCACCAGGCTATCGTTTTGGGGTTGTAATCAGCTCCATGAAACTGGTGTGCGCTGCCCATGACATCGGGAAGGTGCCGGAGTACGCGCAGAGGGCCACAGCCCCAGTCGAGAATGTGCAAGGGGCGTGCGGGAAGGAAGGGGGCTGCTTTTTCATACACCCAGGCGGCGGTTGCCTTGCCCCCGGTATAATATTTTTCGTAATCTAGGCTAAAGGCCTCGTAGAGCATATAGGGTGGAGGCAAAACCAAGTCGGGGTGCGCTTGCTGAAAGCGGCGATTAGATGACCGATACTGCACATGCTGTAAGGAAAAGCGCGCCCAATCAGCCAAGCGCATCAGGTGATTGCGCCGAAGGAAGGAGAGTAGTTTTCGGGTGTACATTTTAAAAGCGTTCTAAATTCCTGCCAAAGTTAGACGAAAGGCATTAAATCCACTAATCCTTTTTATCTTTCGAAAGAACCAGAAAAGTAAGTACTCACTTCCACAATTCTTCGAATATGTCTGATCAGAATCCTTTGCATATCCATCCGGATATCCGAAAAGCCCAAACCATACCTGTTTCATACTATAAGGATGCTTCGCTGTACGAAGCAGACAAGGAGCGGATATTCAGCCCAAGCTGGCAGTATATTGGGCATACCGGCCAGTTGCCACTTCCCGGATCGATTCAGCCCCAGGTATTGCTGGAGGAGTACCTGAATGAGCCATTGGTGCTCACCCGGGATAAAACAGGGCAGCTGCACTGCTTGTCCAATGTATGTACGCACAGGGGGAATTTACTGGCCTGGGAGCCCGGAAAAAGCAGTCAGCTGCGCTGCCGCTACCACGGACGTATTTTTCAGCTGGATGGCACATTTACCTTTATGCCTGAATTTCAGGAGGTGGAAAATTTCCCCTCTCCTTGTGATGACCTGCATCGGCTGCCCCTGTTTCAATGGGGACCCATGTTGTTTACCCAGGTCGCTTCCGAGGGGCCTTCACCGGAGCAATATTTTGGGGAAATGATGGATAGGGTGTCTTTTCTCCCCATCGACCGGATGCGTCTGCTGCCGGATCGCGCTCAGGTATTCGAAGTGAAGGCACACTGGGCACTGTATTGCGAAAATTATCTGGAGGGTTTTCATATCCCGTTTGTGCATGGCGGGTTGAGCGCGGTATTGGATTACGGCAGCTATACCACAGAGGTATTCCGCTACTCCAACCTGCAACTCGGTATTGCCAAGGAAGGGGAACTTTGCTTTGATTTGCCGCCTACTTCGCCAGATTACGGCAAGCAGGTGGCTGCCTATTACTTTTGGGTTTTCCCAAATATGATGTTCAACTTTTACCCATGGGGGCTTTCATTCAACCTGGTGGAGCCGCTGGGAGTGGATCGTACGCGCGTAACCTTCCTCCCATTTGTGTACGATGAGAGTAAACTGGAACAAGGAGCTGGTTCCGGCCTCGGGCAAGTGGAAATGGAGGACGAAGAGGTCGTGGAAGCCGTTCAAAAAGGAATCCGCTCCCGTTTTTATACCCATGGCAGATATGCACCGGAGAGGGAACAAGGAACCCATCATTTTCATCAGCTCATCGCGGCTGCGCATTCAAAATAGCAATTTGTTGCAAAAAATAACTCCATTTGTCGCAATAATCCTGAGTTTTTAGATAAATTACCCAATTATTGCACCGCGAAACAGTTCAGTTTGCAAATATTTGCAAAATATCATCTATTCTAAATAACTCACTAAAAGTCATGTTTATGAAGAAACAACTACAGAGGTCAGGCTGGTTGTTCCTTTTAATGCTCCTTCCGATAGTCGGGCTTTGGGCGCAGGCGAAGAAAATCAGCGGGACTGTAACAGATGAACAAGACGGTGCTCCCTTAATTGGGGCCACGGTACTTGTCGCAGGTACTACGAATGGTACGGTGACCGATTTGGACGGCAAATATACCATCGAAGCGACGAAAGGACAGACACTGCGCTTTACCTATACCGGGTATGCTACAAAGGAATTGGTAGTGGGAGATGCCGCTGTCATCGATATGGCACTGGAATCGGAAGCGACTGCCCTCGACGAGGTGGTGGTTACTGCCCTGGGTATCAAGGAGGATAAAAAGAAACTCTCATACTCGGTACAGGAGGTAAAGGGCGACCAGCTCTACAACACGGGGCGCGATAACTTCCTCGTTTCCCTCCAAGGACGGGTTGCGGGTTTGAACATGACCCCTTCCAGTGGCCAGGCAGGTGCCTCCGTGAGCATCCAGCTTCGCGGCCCCAGCTCCATCGATGGCAACAACCAGCCGCTGTTTGTGGTTGATGGTCTGCCCATTGACAACCGCACCTTCAGCCAGGGCGCGCTGGTATCCAACCAGCCCAACCGGTCGGCGGATTACCTGAACCGTGCCGGGGACATCAACCCCGCGGATATCGAGTCGATTACCGTACTTAAAGGCCCGGAAGCCGCTGCCCTCTATGGTATCGATGCTTCCTCCGGTGCCATCATCATCACTACCAAAAAAGGAACCGCCGGAAAAGGCCGTATCAACTACGACAACCTCTTCCGCGCAGAACAATACTACCGCTTCCCGCAGTTTTCCAACGAGTACGCCCGTGGTTTTAACGGATCTGCCGATCCGACTACTACGTCCTACTTCGGGCCTAAGCTGCCGGCTGGAACCCAGCTCTACGACAACGTAGGGGCTTTCTTCCGCACCGGCTTTTCCAATACCCATAACCTGGGCTTCGAGGGCGGCACCGAGAACGTGAGCTTCCGTCTCTCCTCCAGCCTCGTCAACCAGCAGGGTATCATTCCTTCCAACGACTTCAGTAAGGTGTCTATCCGCCTCAGCTCTACCGCCAAAATCAGCTCCAAACTGGAAGTGACCAGCTCCTTCAACTTTATCAATACCGAAACCACCTCTCCGGAACGGGGTTCCAGCGGTTACCTGATATCCTTGATTCAATGGCCTTCCTACGATGATGCCTCCGTGTATCTCAACACAGATGGTACGCGCCGCAAACTCATAGGTACGACGTCTGAACCGGATAACCCTTTCTTCAACGTGTACGCCAACTCCAACCGTACCCGTACCCGTCGCTCCATCGGCAACTTTACCATGTCCTATAACCCTCTGAAATGGTTGAACGTAACCGGTCGATTCGGGGTAGATAACTATTCCACGATCGGCAACCAGTTCCGCCACCCGGAATCCGTACTCGGTATCACCGGCGCAGGATCCGTGGAGAGCTACAACGAAGTCTCCATGCTGCTCAACGGCAACTTGATTGCTACGGCTAAAAAATCGTTCGGCGACTTCAATGCCACCCTTACCTTCGGTGGTTCGGTCGATGACCGCAACTACGAGGTGACCTCGGTGCGCGGGGAGAAATTGTACATCCCCGACTACAATAGCGTAAACAACACTGACCCAACCACCCAGCGCAACAAGCTGACCATCACTCGCCAACGGCTGGTGAGCGCACTCGGAAGCTTCGACCTGGGCTACAAGAGCCTGCTCTACTTCTCCGTAAAAGGAAGAAACGACTGGTCTTCTACGCTACCCGTTGCCAACCGCTCCTTCTTCTATCCTTCGTACGGTCTGAGCTTCGTATTTACCGAGCTCCCCGGCCTGAGCAACAACTCCGTGCTCTCCTATGGCAAACTCCGCGGTACGATTTCCCAAACGGGTAAAGATGCACCCCCTTATCGAATCCAGCCTCGCCTGGTTTCTCAAACATCTACCGGCGGTGGATTTCTCTACGATTTCTACGGCGGTAACCCAGGCCTGAAACCCGAACGCACCGAAGGATTTGAAGTAGGTACCGAACTCAAATTTTTCAAAAATCGCATCGGTGTGGATTTTGCCTACTTCAAAAACACCCGCTTCGACCAAATCGTAGCACAGCGTCTGAGCTATGGTACCGGCTTCATCTTCGGTCTCGTAAATGGAGGTACTTTCAGCAACTATGGCTACGAAATCCAGCTCAACCTCACTCCCGTCAAAACGAAGCAATTCACCTGGGAGCTGTTGGCCAACTTCACTACCTTCGAAACGAATGTGGACAATCTCCCCGCTGACCAAGCCGAATTCTATAACTCGGATACCTGGTTGTACGGCAACGCCCGCTCCAGCGCGTTCGTAAGTGATCTCCAGCGCTTCTACCCGACCATCAACCTGTCGGGCAACCAGCGCGGTATGGGCTCTGCAACAGCCATCGGCGGCTATAGCTACTTGCGCAATGCCAACGGCGAAGTACTGATTAGCCCCAACACCGGCCTCCCGGTCGTGAACGCCAACTTCCTGCCAATCGGCGACCGGAACCCGGATTTCACCCTGGGCCTTACCAACCAGTTTGCTATCGGCAACTTCAACTTCTCGTTCCTGCTCGATATCCGCAAAGGTGGCGACGTATTCAACGGAACCGAAATGTTCTTGTTCCGCAATGGTCTGAGCACAAGAATGGGCGATCGCAACCAACCATACATCTTCAACGGGGTACTCCGCGATGGACGTCAGGATTCTGAAAGCCCTACCGTGAATACCATTCAGGTGACGCCTCAAACTCGTTCCGACTTCTTCTCCGCTTTCCCCGAATCTGAATTCGTAGAAAAAGATATCAACTGGATTCGTCTGCGCGATGTATCCTTTGGCTACAATTTCTCTCAGCAAGCATTGCGCAAACTGGGTGGCCTGCGCTCTCTGCGTATCTTCTTCAGCGGAACAGACCTGTGGATGAAAACCAACTATACCGGTGCCGACCCCAACGTCAACGGAAACTCCGCTACCACCCGTGGTGCAGGCGCCTTCGGTTTTGACTTCGGTACCGCCTCCTTGCCCAGAACGTTCTCGGGTGGCCTCCGCATCGGCCTCTAATCACAGTATCGCAGACGAACTTGTTGATTTTAATTAAAAAGAATAACCATGAAAAAATTATATATCTTATTTCTCGCCTCCTTGATGGTGCTGGGCAACTCCTGTAGCGAGTACCTCGACATCAACGAGGACCCCAGCTTCCCGCAGGTGGCTGCAGGATATGCTATTCTACCGCCGATCTTCGCTCAAATGGTACGGGGCGAAACGTTCGACAGCCGATATACCGGACAATATGTACAGTACTGGGGCTGGGTTTCAGCAGGAAATACATACGACCGCCACGGCTATACCGCCGGCTCCGATGCCCACGGCGAACACTGGCGCCAACACTACTGGGCTATTGGTACCAACATCGACCTCATTATCAACGAGGGACTGGAAAATAACCGCTATGACTACATCGGCGCAGCTAAGGCTATCCGCGCATGGAGCCTCCAGTCCACTACCGATATGCACGGCCCAATGATCCTTTCCCAGGCATTCGAACCCAATCGGTACGTATTCGATTACGATAGCCAGGAGGACTGCTACAAGGAAGTCAAACGACTGGCAGAAGAAGCGGTACAGGATTTGGCACGCACTGACTACGCCAAATCACTCAATCGTGGCGACCTGGTGTACAAAGGAGATACCGACAAGTGGACGCGCTTTACATACGGTGTATTGGCACGCAATGCCCACCACCTGAGCAATAAAGCGTCGTACAGCCCGGATAAAGTCATCGAGTACGTGGATAAGTCTTTCCGCAGCAACTCCGATAACTTCGATGTACCCCATGCTGGTACCAACTCCCTCGATGGGAACTTCTATGGACCACTCCGCAACAACCTGGGTAGCTATCGGGCGACCTCCTATATCATTAGCCTACTCGACGGTACGGTCATGGGGGGTAAAGACCCACGCCTGCCCATCATGTTCGCTCCCTGCCCCGATGGGGTCTATCGCGGTGTGCTCCCCAACGCAGGCGATCCCAACAACATCACTGGTAACACCAAGCGTATCCCCAACCTCTGGGGTGCACTGGGCGTAGTGCCTACTGCCGGCCGCTGGATTTTCAATAACGCCGCTCCGCATTCCATCATGACCTATATGGAACTTCAGTTTATGAAAGCGGAAGCTGCCTTCATCAAAGGAGATAAGGCCCTGTCACACCAGGCTTACATGAACGGCGTTGGTGCCGCACTGGACTATTGCAAGGTGCCTGCCGCGGATAAAACAGCTTACCTGGCCAGCGCGGCTGTAGCTCAAACACCAGCCAACCTCAAACTAAGCGACATCATGCTGCAAAAGTACATCGCCCTGTACATCCATGGCAGCGCGGAAACCTGGGTAGATATGCGCCGCTACAACTACAGCCCGGATGTATATACCAGCTTCTCGCTACCTACTAGCTTGTTCCCCGACAACAACGGCCTGCCCGCACAACGGGTACGCCCGCGTTACAACTCCGAATATGTCTGGAACCGGGCAGCCCTGGCTGCTATCGGAGCGGACCTTCCGGATTACCACACCAAGGTGCTCTGGAATATTGAAAAGTAAGCACCCTAACGGGCTATTATTCATTCATCAATGATTTTTCTATGAAAAAATATATGTTGCGTTTCTCCGCACTGGCGTTGGCGGTAGCCCTGGTGGCTTCCTGCGGAGAAGAGCGAAATTTCCTCGATAGTGCCACTCCGGTAAGCTCTGGAGCCAGAATCAAAGTGTATCATGCCGCAGTGGATGTACCCGGTGTCGTGATTTCAGCCAATGATAAAGTGCTTTCCGGCGTGCTCACTACCGCCGGTGCCCCTGGGTTGGTTACTATCGGCAGCCTTTTTCCTATCCTCGACTATGCCGTGGTACCCGCTGGCAGTGTAAAACTGCAAATTTCAGCACCCTCCACGTCGGCCACCCTCAGTACAGACGTATCCCTGAGCGACGGAAAGTTCTATACTATCCATGCATTGGGCAACGCCGGTACGTATAGCTACCTGGTGTCTGAAGACGATTTGAGCGTACCAAATCCGGATCAGACCTACATCCGATTCATCAACGCGATGACTACTACACCTGCTACCGGTCTTGAATTCGTGCTGAACAACGTCGTTGCTTCTACGGAATCCGGACTGAGCGACGGCAAAGAGCAGTTTATCGCGTATGACCAGCCCGGTTCTACTCGCTTTACCATTATTATTCGCGAAGGAGGCAAAACAACGGCACTCAGCACCTTGTCTAACCTCAACCTACTCCGTGGTCAGAAATACACCATCGTAGCCCGTGGCATCGCAGGGAATACCTCGACCGCCGGTAAACCTACGATTGGTCTGGTTACCAACAAGTAAAGGCTACCAACCCGGAGTGGCTCTCCGCTAGGTGGTTGCGACGACTCTTTTTTTGACCGTGTTCGCCGTCAGAAAAAGGGTCGTCGCGCATTTTGGGAAGCCCTGCCCCCTTTCTTTTCTCCTACTTCCACCTCGAATAATCATTATATGAAAAACAATACCCGCTCCCAAGACCTCTTTTACCTGAACCGAGCACTCGAACTAGCCAAAAAGGGTGCACAGCAACTGGCGGGTGGTCCTTTTGGCTGTGTCATCGTGAAGAATGACGAGATTATCGGGGAAGGGCATAATGAAGTACTCGGCTCCCACGACCCAACCGCCCACGCAGAAGTGGTGGCCATCCGGCGCGCCTGTGCCCAGTTGAACGACTTCCAACTCAGCGATTGTACCGTTTATGCTACCTGCGAACCTTGCCCTATGTGCCTGGGCGCTTTGTATTGGGCCAGACCGGCACGTATCGTTTATGCGTGCACCCGCGAGGAAGCAGCCGATATCGGCTTCGATGATGCGTTTATCTATCGCGAAATCGACATCGACCCCGCGCAGCGCAGCCTCCCGGCTACCCACGTCCCCATGGAGGAAGCTTCCTCATTTATGAAATCCTGGGGCGAACAGGAATCCAAGTCTATGTATTAGTGGCCGGAAGCAGGGGGTTGGTCGCCTTCCACCCGATTGGCCGGCTCCGCTACAAATATCCAGGAGATCGCAGAAATGGCCAGGGTAGCTGCACATAATCCAAATATCAGATTCTTGTCGGCAGCCTGGCTAATCGCCTGGCCAATACCCAGACTGGCTACGAGCTGAGGTAAAACGACCGAAAGATTGAACAGCCCCATATACAAACCCATCCGCGCTTGATCTACTTTTTGCGACATGATGGCAAATGGGAGACTCACCGTAGCCGCCCATCCTATTCCCAACAATGCCATGAGAAGGTATAAGGCCATAGGGCTATGCCCCAGCAGCCCAATTCCGGCATACACCAACGCCATACTTCCAATCGAAACATAATGCGTTCTGACCCGACCTATCCGCTGCGTCAGCGGCTGCAATATCGTGGCGGGAAGCACCGCACCCACCGCATTCAGAATGAGAAATGATACCGATACGACGCGTCCTGCATTGGTGTCATCCAGACCGGGCATCTTATCTTGTACATACGCAAACATATACACAAACATGGTCTGTATCCCAATCCATGTGAAGGAGTGCGCTGCCAGCACTTTATGAAAACCGACCAGGGTCGGACTACCATCCGCCGGTTCCTTTTTTCGAAGCGCTTGAATAAACAACAGCAAGGTCGCGAAGATACTTAGCCATTCCACCAAATGCCCCGGTACTACGATATGGCTGAGCCGGGAAAATATGCCGTACACGGCGTAGAACAGAAAGCCCCATAAAGGCCGGATAGCAGCTAGTGCTTCCGACAAGCCGCCCGTCGTTGCTTTTCTATCCGAGGATTCTTCCCCACCGAGCTGCCTGGGCTCCTCAATAAAAAAGGGAGGAATGGCAGAGAGCAGGAATACCAAAATAGCGCCGGCATAAATCAGGGTGTAGTTGTCCCAAATAGCACCAATGACGTATGCACCAACACTAATGGTTCCGGAAACCGTTTGCATCCAGGTGTAACCCTTGGTGCGAAGGGTACCCTCCGGTGTCACATCCGCAATGACGGAGCGCGTGGGGTTGAAACTCACATTGATGGCCAAATCCAGGGTGAGTGCTACCGCAATCGCAACACCCAGGATACCTTCGAACCCCATACCTTGAGAAATAATATCAATATTGGGAAGCGCCAACAGCATCAGCCCCGCCAAAATACCGCCAATCCATATAAACGGTCGCCGCCGACCGCCCCAGAACCAGGCTTTGTCGCTGATCAGACCAATAATTACCTGGCCGAATATCCCGGCGAGCGGCCCCGCCGCCCAGACCA
>Ga0172367_10004820_pt1 | contig 16592 bp, 11 predicted proteins | sample Lak10m_FD_114542 | JGI IMG/M metagenome (GOLD analysis project Ga0172367, IMG submission 114542) | Freshwater microbial communities from Kabuno Bay, South-Kivu, Congo - kab_022012_10m | ecosystem: Environmental > Aquatic > Freshwater > Lake | place: Democratic Republic of the Congo: South-Kivu...
GGCCACGCCGGGGCAGTGCCGCTCGAAGTGGTCGAAGAACGCGGGCAGGTCCAGGCAGCCCTCGCCCATCGCGGTCCACTGCACGGTGACGCCGTTGGCGGATTCCCAGACCATGTCGTCGCGCAGGCTGGTGGTGAGGACGTAGGGGGCGAGGGTTTCGAGGCTGGCGAGCGGGTCTTCGAGGGTCCAGGCGGCGTTGCCGGAGTCGAAGTTCACGCCCACGTAGTCCCGGCCGGCGGCTTCGACGAGTTCCTTCAGCTCCCACGCCTGCATGTCGCCGGCGTGGTTCTCGACGGCGACCTTCACGCCGGCGTCGAGCGCGCGGCTGCGCTGGGACTTGAGCACCTTCACGGTGTCGGCGATGCGCGCCTCGATGCCGCCTTCGGTGCTGCGGTCCTGCTGGTTGCCGAGAATGACGCGGAAGGCCTTCGAGCCAATCGCCTTGCTCATGCGCAGGCCGAGCGCGAGGTGTTCCTCGGCGGTGCCCCAGTCCTTTTTGAACGACTTCGAGGTGGGGCAGATGCTCCACGAGCCGAGTTCGATGGTGATGCCCTTGTCGGCGGCGTATTTGCGGACTTCGCCGAGCGAGGCGTCGTCGTGCTTGCCTTCGAGCGGGCCGAAGTCGGTGATGAAGAGGGAGTCGCAGCCGAGCTTTTCCGAGTAGTCAATGAGCTGCCGGGCGTTCCACTTCATGGCGCGCACGGCGAAGTTGTCGAAGCCGAGCTTGTGGTTGCGCTTTTTGGCGGGAGCGGCGCTGGCGGGCAGAGCGGCCAAGGTGGCGGCAGCAGCAGCGGTGCGGACGAAGTCGCGGCGGGAGAAGGATTGGGCGTTCATGGGCGCAGCTTGGCAAAGGTTCCCCGAAGTGCCAAGCGCGGGGTGAAAGGCAGGGCTCAGCAGTCAGTATTCAGCCTTCAGTGCGTGGTGGTTCGAGCGCTGTCCGAACACTGGAGACTGAATACTGCACCGGCCCCATCGGGCATTTACGGGCTGGACGTGATGTCCCAGCCTGATTTCATCGTCCATTGATGGCCCGAACGAACACCATGAACGCCCTCCGTCTTTCCGCCGGCCTCCTGCTGGCCGCGCTCGCAGTCACCGCTGCTGCCGCCACGAAGCCTTCCCGCTACGCCGATCTCGTCTTGGCCGACAAGCCGGCCGCTTACTGGCGGCTGAACGACACCGGCAGCACCGCGCTGAACTCCGCGCCCGGCGCGCAGGCCGCGCTGCTCAACGGCACCGTCGAGGGCAAGGTCGCCATCGGCCAGCGCGCGCAGCCGAGCGAGCAGTTCCCCGAGTTCGAGCCGGACAGCGCGGCAGCGGGTTTCAGCGGCAAGGGCGAATTCATCCGCGTGAAGGACCCCGGCGCGAGCAGCCCGCTGGACTTCGCGAAGGGCGACGCCATCACGATGGAGGCGTGGGTGAACGTGAACACCCTCAAGGACGGGCAGTATGTCTATGTGGTCGGCAAGGGCCGCACGGGGAACAAAGGCTTCGAGGCGAACAACCAAAACTACGCGCTGCGCCTCCACGGGCAGGGCGGCGCGGCCTGCGTGAGCTTCCTGTTCCGCGATTCCGAAAAGGGCGCGGCTCCCGTGAAGGGCAAAGCGACAAAGGAAGACGCCGACAAAAACTGGCATCGCTGGACGGCGAACGACGGCTTCCTGCCCGGCTCCGGCTGGCATCACGTCGCAGTCACCTACACGTTCGGCAAGGGCGCTTCCGTGAAGGGCTACCTTGATGGCGTCGAGGTGAAGGGCAAGTGGGACATGGGCGGCCAGTCCGACGCCGCGCCGGTCGTGGACGACGACGAGGTGTGGATTGGCTCCTCGATGGGTGCGCAGGCGGGCAGCACCTTCAACGGCCTCCTCAACGAGGTCGCCATCCACCGCCGCGCGCTCGACGCAAAGACCTTTGCCAGCCGCTTCAATTTCGTGCCGCCCGTCGTGAAGCTCGACCTCTCCAAGCTGCCCAAGGACGCCGTGCGCGTGGAGCTCTTCGAGAACATCGGCACCACGGCGAACTGGAACTTCACCGTCGGCGCGCCGGTCGAGACTTACACGGAGCCGGCGTTCGGTTTCGTGGGCCTGCCGCAGAAATACACCGAGCGCGGCGTGCGCGCGGACCGCTCGAACCCGTTCCTGCTCCGCGCGTCCGCGCTGGTGAAGCTGCCGGCGGGCGAGCATAAGTTCCTGCTCCGCTCGCTCCAGGGCGCGAAGCTCCATGTGGACGGCAAGCTCGCCGCGCAGACCAAGTTCATCTCCCCTGGCGGCGGCGGGCACTCGAAGGTCCCGCCCGCGCCCGCCGAGGATTATCCCGCGAGCCTGCGTTTCCCGCTGATGGGCCACACGGAGACGTGGTTCACCTTGAAGTCCACGGGCAAGGAACAGCTCTTCGTGCTCGACGCCATCATCGGCGGCAAGGGCCTGCGGCCGGAAGTCGGCGAACTCACGGTGAGCTTGGAACTAACGGACAAGCCCGCCGCAACCGCCGTCGCCACCGCCCGTGCCGGCGATTTCAAATCGCCGTCTGTGGCAAACGAACGCGATGGACGGCGGTTGCAAACCGCCGGCACGGGTGCGCGCTTCGTCCTCCTCGCCCCCGTCGCGCGCATCCCGCACGACGACCTCACTTGGGAGAGCTATTCCGCCCAGCAGCTCAGCCGCCTCGCCACCACCGATGCCCAACGCCGTCGCGACGCGAACGCGGCCGAAAACCAGTATTGGACACAGCGCCACGAGGCCGTGCGAAAGTTCCTCGCCAGCAAACCCGCGCCCGCCGTCCCTGCCATCGTCGCGCTGCTTCCCCTGACGCCAGACGCCAGCACCCAAGTCCTTCCTCCCGCTAATGAAATTGACCGCTTCCTCGCCGCGAAGCTCGCCGCCGCGAAGGTTACGCCCGCGCCGCTGACCGACGACGCCACGTTCCTCCGCCGCCTTGCGTTCGACACCGTCGGCGTGCCGCCCACGCCCGAGCAGTTGCGCGCCTTTCTCGCGGACCAGTCGCCGAACAAGCGCGCCGCCGCGATTGACCGCTTCCTCGCCCTGCCCGGCTGGGCGGACAACTGGGTCGGCTACTGGCAGGACGTGCTGGCCGAGAACCCCGGCATCCTCAAGCCCACGCTCAACAACACCGGCCCGTTCCGCTGGTGGATTCACGAGTCCTTCGCCGACAACAAGCCGCTGGACCGCTTCGCCACCGAGCTCATCGCGATGGACGGCAGCGTGTATCACGGCGGCCCGGCGGGCTTCGGTCTCGCCACGCAGAACGACGTGCCGATGGCCGACCGCGCGCAGATTATTTCCTCGGCCTTCCTCGCGATGAACCTCGCCTGCGCCCGCTGCCACGACGCGCCTTATCACGACTTCAAGCAGAAGGAACTCTTCAGCATGGCCGCCATGCTCAAGCGCGACGCGCAGGACGTGCCCAAGAGCAGCTCCATCCCGGACAACGCCAACATCAAGGTCGGCAAGCGCATCCAGGTCACGCTCAAGCCCGGCGAGAAAGTCGCGCCCGAGTGGATGTTCGCCTCGCACGGCGCGGCCGGCTCGGCGGACTTCACGCGCAAGGCCGACGACACCCGCGAGCAGCTCGCCGCGTTCGTCACCTCGCCCGCGAGCGACCGTTTCGCGCAAGTCATCGTCAACCGCGCGTGGAAGCGCTGGCTCGGCCTCGGCTTCATCGAACCGGTGGACGACTGGGAAAACAAAACCGCGTCGCACCCCGAGCTGATGGCCTGGCTTGCGCGCGAGTTCATGGCGAACGGCTACGACCTGAAACACCTTGCCCGGCTCGTCTTCAATTCGCAGGCCTACCAGCGCGTCGCCGGCCTGCACGTGCCGAAGTCCGATGAGCCGGCCGACCGCCTCTTCGCCTCGCCCGCGCGGCGCCGCCTCGCCGCCGAGCAGATTGTGGACTCGCTCTTCGCCGTGACCGGCAAAGCGTTGTCCTCCGAAATGCTCACGCTCGACAACGACGCCAAGAGCGCCGCGAAGGACTTCCTGAACCTCGGCTACGCGCGGCGTGCGTGGCAGTTCACCGGCCTCTCGAACGACCGCGACCGCCCCGCGCTCTCAATGCCCAAGACGCAGGCCATCATTGACGTGCTCCAGATGTTCGGCTGGCGCGAGACCCGGCAAGGCCCGCTCTCCGCGCGCGACGATTCGCCGAACGTCCTCCAGCCCGCCGTGCTCGCCAACGGCGACATGGGCAACGGCCGCATCGCCCGCCTCACCGACGACTGCGCCGTGACGGATTTGTGTGCCGAGAACCAACCACTGCCCGCGCTCGTGGACGCCGTCTTCGCCCGCGTGCTGTCCCGCGCGCCCACGGCGGCGGAGCGCACGAAGTTCGTGGGCTACTTGCAGGCCGGCTACGCCGAGCGCGTCGTGGACTGCGGCCCGCGCAAGTCGCGGAGGGACTTCGACCCCGCGCAGCTCCTGAGCTGGACCAACCACCTCAACGCCAAGGCCAGCGAAATCAAATACGCCGTCGAAGAAAAAGCCCGCCTCGGCGACGAGCCGACCCCGCGCCTGAAACGCGACTGGCGCGAGCGCATGGAAGACGTGCTGTGGGCGATGGTGAACTCCCCGGAGTTTGTGTTTGTGCCGTGAGCCGATTGAATCAGCCAACAAAGTGAACTAGCCTGCCGAGCATGACAGCGACCACTGAAAAACTGATGAACGAACTGGTCACCTTGCCAGCCAGCGAACGGGCCGAAGTCGCGCACTATCTTCTTCACTCGTTGGATGGCGAAACTGACTCGGATGCGGAGGCCGCATGGGACGCCGAGTTGGCGCGCCGGGCCGACCTGATTCGCTCCGGTCGTGCGACCGGTGAGCCGGCCGAGCAGGTCTTGGCGGAACTCCGCGAGCGCTTCGCGTGAAGCCGCTCATCATCCAGACCGAGGCGAAACTTGAACTCGCGGAAGCCATCGCTTGGTATAACGGACAAAGGCCGGGACTGGGGCTGGACCTGCTGGCCGGAGTGGAACGGGCGTTTGACCGGCTGCGTCGTTACCCGGAGCGCTGCTCCCCTCACAAATATGGCTTTCGGAAACTCCCCGTGCCCGGTTTCCCCTATCGCGTGTTCTTCATGGAGGAGCCAGATGCGGTTTGGGTCGCTGCCGTTGCCCACAACCGTCGGAGGCCGGACTACTGGATGGGGCGAACCCGTGGGACTGAGTGATTTTACCTTGTGAACCCGGAAGACAAAGTGGCCGTGATGAACCTCCTGAACCGGATGCCGGAGAGTGTGACGCTGCTAGACCTCGTGCGGCAGTTGGAGTGCGCGGCGCGACTGCGAGCGCCCGCCCCGCGTTCCGCGAGCCGCTATATCTCATGACACTTTCCCACACACGGATTCCAGTGACCTTGAGGCCGCTGCTTCCGATGGCAGCAAGATGGGGTATCGGCGATGATCAGGAGCGAGAAATTGCGATTAGACAGGCATCAAACAAAGAACTTGAGGCGCTCATTCAGTGCATTGACGGTGTCAGTGACGAAGCGCTCTACGGGTGGCTGTCTGGATCAGAGTCTTTCTCGAAATCTCCTTCCGAAGAATACCTTGCCTTCACTTGCCTCACGATGGCGATTGATTCGGCCAAACTCAAACTAGCGAGGCCGATCGAAGCAGATTCCCAGCCGTAAAGGACACTTTATGAACAACATGCACTCGTTCAACCGCCGCTCTTTCCTCACCCACACCGCCGCTGGTGCGGGCGCGCTGGGCCTCGCCGGCTTGCCGGCGTTCGCCGAGGGCGAAAAGAAGACCTACCCCAAGGGCAAGGCCGAGCATTGCATCTTCCTCTGGCTCGGCGGCGGTTGCGCGCACACGGACACGTGGGACCCCAAGCGCGTTGGCGACCCGCAGAAGAAAATCGCCGGCTCCGCCTACCCGGCCATTGACACAGCCATCCGCGGCGTGCAGCTCTGCGAGCACCTCAAGGGCACCGCGAACCTCCTTGACCGCTTCGCGCTCCTGCGCACGGTGAACCACGACATCATTGACGAGCACGCCGCCGCGACGAATTTCGTCCACACCGGCCGCCGCCCGACCGGCACCATCACCTACCCGAGCCTCGGCTCGCTCGTCTCGCACGAGCGCGGCGCGCTGGCGGACGGCATCCCGCCCTACGTCGTCATCGGCTACCCGATGGTCATGCGCGGCCCCGGCTACCTCGGCGCGAAGCACGGCTACGTCTATCTCACCGACACGGAGAAAGGCCCCGCCGGGCTCACGCGCCCGAGCTACGTGCATTCCGCCCGGCAGGCCGACCGCGAACAACTCCTCGGCGAACTGCGCAAAAGTTTTTCCGAGCGCACCAAGGGCGACAAGGTCGTGGCCGATTACGACGAGGCCGTCGGTTCCTCCTTCGCGCTGGCGAACGGCGACTTCATGACCGCGTTCAAGCTAGACGGCGAGGCGTCGTCGCTGCGGCAGGCTTACGGCGGCGAGTTCGGGCAACGCTGCATGTTGGCGCGGCGGCTCGTGCAGCGCGGCGTGCGGTTCATCGAAGTCTCCTTCAATCTGAACTTCATCAACGGCACCGGCTGGGACACGCACAACGACGGCCAGCTCAACCAGCACATCCTCATCCAGCAGCTCGACCAAGCGGTCGCGACGCTCGTGACGGACTTGGAGAAGCAGCGCCTCCTCGACAAGACGCTCATCGTCATTGGCACGGAGTTTGGTCGCCCGCCGGAGTTCGATGGCGGTGGTGGACGCGGTCACCAAGGCAAGACCTTCAGTTGGGTCCTCGCCGGCGGCGGTTTGAAGACCGGCCAGGCCATCGGCGAAACGGACGAACTGGCGAAGAAGCCCGTTTCCAATCCTATGTCCGTCCCTGATGTCCACGCCACCATCTGCTGCGCGCTGGGCATCAACCCCGCCAAGAACCTCTACGACGGCCCCCGCCCCGTGCCCATCACGGACCGCGGCGAGCCAGCGCGGCAGTTGTTCGCTTGAGGTGATGGGGACGTCGTGTCCCCAAGGCAAGGATCGCTGGGGCGGCGGACAAGCGTGTCCGCCTCACGCCCTGCTCAGTGCGCGAAACCCCGGTCGCTTTCCGGCAGCGGCTGGTCCTTCGTCTCCGGGGCGAATGGCAGCACCAGTAGGCCCAGCACGAAGATCGCGCACATGGTCATGGCGGCGGGGCGCATCGGTTCGGGGTGGCTGGCATAGACCTGGGTCTTGAGCAGGCCGAGCACCGGCACGCCGGCGGCCGCGAGGAAGCGCCCGACGTTGTAGCAGAACGAGGTGCCCGTGCTGCGCAAGTGCGTGGGGAACAGCTCCGGCAGGTAGATGGCATACACGGCGAACACGGAGAGCTGGAAGAAGCCCATGATCGGGATCAGCCAGAACGTCTGGCTCGCCTCGCGGTAGAAGTTGAACGCGCAGGCCGTGGCGATGAGTGCGGTAGTGAAGGCGATGGCAAAGGCTTTCTTGCGGCCCAGCTTCGCGGCCACCCAGCTCGCGGAAAGCATCCCGAAGAACGCGCCGATTTGCAGCGTGAGCAGGCCCCAGCTCGCCCATTTGTCCACCAGCGGGCCGATCTCCGCCTTGCTCATGCCCTGCGCCGCGTAGGTCTTGCTCAACACGGTGCGGACCAACTCCGGCGTGAAGAAGCCGATGCCCCACAGACCGATGACGCCCGAGCACACGAGGAGCATCCCGAGGATGGCATGCTTGCGCCAGCGCGGGTCTCGGAACAGCTCCGCGTAGGTGAAGGCGCTGTGCTTGTCGAGCTCGCCGGAATCCTTCATCTGCTGCCAGCGCTCGGGCTCCTTCATGCGCATGCGGATGACGAGGGCAAGGAAGGCGGGAATCGCGCCGATGACGAACATCCAGCGCCAGGAATTGCCGAGCGTGATCACGCCGGTCTTCTCCAGATTCGCCATGCCCATGCCGATGAGCGCGGCGGAGATGTTGCCGAGCGCCGAGAGGGCTTGCAGCGTGCCAAGCGCACCAGAGCGTGCTTTCGCCGGCATCACTTCCGCCAGCAGCGCGACGCCCACGGCGAATTCACCACCCACGCCCAGCCCGGTGATGAAGCGGTAAAACGCAAAGTCCCAGAACCCCTGCGACAGCGCGCTCAAGCCCGTGCACAGCGAGTAAATCAGAATCGTGATCATCATCGTCTTCGCGCGACCGATGCGGTCGCCCAGCACGCCGAAAACCAGCCCGCCCGTGGCCCAGCCCGCGAGGAAGACCGAGGTGGCGTAGCCGCCCCAGACCAGCGGATCTTGGCCATCCTTGAGCAGCGCCTTCATCGCCGGCCCGCGCGACAGCGTGAAAAGCTGTTGATCCAAACAATCAAACAGCCAGCCCAGAGCGGCCACGCCGAACACGAACCAATGATAGCCGTTGAGCTGCTTCCACCAGGGGCCTTCTTGGGCCGTGTTTGTCGAACTCATGTGCGATTAAGTTGAGCGTGATGCCGGAAGAACGACTTGCTACCTACACGTAACACCCGGCCCCGCCAAGGCTTATTTCCCTCGCCAGCCCCGGCCACCGCAGATTCAAGGCAGGCAAGCCTCCGCCGGGTGCAGCCGGGTTAAGTCCGTCACCGCCCAGTCCGGCCGGTGCGCCTGCAGCTCTTCCAACTTCGAGCCGCCCGTCGCGACAGCGAGGCAGCGCGCACCGATGGCCCGGCCGCACGCGATGTCCAACGGCGTGTCCCCAATGACCAGGATCTCCTCGCCCCGCAGCTCGCGGCCGAAACGCCGGCTCGCACGCGTCTTGGCTACGCGGGCGATTTCGTTGCGGTCCTCGTGGTCATCGCCGAAACCGCCGGTGACAAAGGGTTCCCAAAGGCCGTAATGCCGCAGCTTGATCTGGGCTCCAAGGCGGATGTTCCCGGTGAGCAGGCCGAGCACCGGCGGTGATGGCAGTGCGGCAAGTTCCGCGAGCCATCCGTCCACGCCGGGACACGCGCTGCCCGCGAGTTGGTGCAAATGGTGGTCGAGCCAATGGACGTAGCAGTCAAAGAAACGGCGGCAATGCTCGGGCGTGACCTCAACGCCGTGTTGGGTCAGGAACTCCCGCACGAGCCCGGAATCTGTGCGGCCTGCAAAGCGCATCCGCTCCGTGCCGTGGCGCAACCCAAACTCGGTTTCAAAGGCTTGGGCAAACGCCCGCACTCCCGCCCCGCCGGTGTGAAGCAGCGTGCCGTCGATGTCGAAGAGAACCAAGCGGATCATGGGAGGAGCCTACAAATCACGAATCCGCTCGGCAACCGCCAGCCGCCCGGCTCAATTGGGCCGCTTAGCGACGCGCGGCAAGTTTGGCTTTCAGGTCGGCGAGCGTCCTCGCATTCGCCGGGTCGCGGGCGACGTTTCGCCATTCCTCCGGGTCGCGGTCGTGGTCGTAGAGTTCCACGCTGCCGTCGCTCCATTCGATGTAACGCCAGCGATCCGTGCGGAGGCCGAAGCCGCTCACGCCGGGGCCGCGCGTGATGTGCGTGAGCACGGAGTCGTGAACCGGCTTGGAGGGCTCAGCGAGGAGACGCTGGAGGCTTTTGCCTTTCACGGTCGCGGGCACGGGCAGGCCGCAGAGCTCGGCGACAGTTGGGTAGATGTCGAGGAACTCGACGAGGCTGCGGCACACGGCGGGTTTCACACCGGGCGCAACCAGGAGGAATGGCGCGCGGCATGAGCGGTCGAACAATGTGTTCTTGTTCCACCAACCGCGCTCACCGAGGTGATAACCGTGGTCGCCAACGAAGATGACCACGGTCTGGTCCCAGAGCTTGAGCCGGTCCATGGCTTCCATCAGGCGGCCAACCTGCGCATCCGTCTGCGTCGCACCAGCATAATAGTGCGTGAGGAAATCCATCCGGTCACGGTCGTCGAACTTGTTGAACGCCTCCTCAAACGCACCGCCGCCGAGCGATTGCTTGAACAGCGGTGTGGCGTCGGCGGGATCGCGGTGAAGCTTGAGCGCACCGGCGGGGAACTGCGCGACGTAGCGCTTGCCCACCACGAAAGGATCGTGCGGCCGGTGAAAGCCCGCGCCGATGAACCAAGGCTTGCCCGCGAGCCGTTCCATCGCGTCGATGGCCTGCTTCGCCGTCTGGCCATCGGATTGATCGTCGTCGGTGCCTTCGAGATCAGCGACTTCGCACCACTTGAGTTGGCCGCCGGTGAGATTGCGGCGCGGGCCCGTATTGCCGAGCTTGGTCGCGCGAAACATCTTCGCATCGTCCCAGGACTTGCCGGCGTCGAGAAAGCGGTTCTCCGATTGCCCCTCGACGAGGCCGGCGTGATAGATTTTTCCGTAGGAAACCGCCGTCGCGCCGTGCTGCCGGAAGAGCTGCGGCAGGGTGACGATGTCGGGCATTTTCTCACGGAAGAACGTGGCGTTGCCGGTCACGCCATTGTGTTCGGGGCGCGTGCCAGTGAGCAGAGAAGTGCGGCTGGGGTTGCAGACGGGATACTGGACGTAAGCGCGGTCAAAACGCACCCCGCGCGCGGCGAGGCGGTCGAGGTGCGGCGTCTTCGCCTGCGCGTCGCCGTAGCAACCCATCGCGGGCCGGAGATCATCCGCCATGATAAGCAGGACGTTGTGGCGGGGCGTGATTGCTACGGAAAGCTGGCTGCCAAGAATGCAGAGGAGGGCGAGGTGGAGGATGCGATTCATGGTTTGGGCGGAAGTGTTTCGGCGGAAGGTCACTGGCGGTTGCCGCTGGCGGCTCATTGCTTCTCCGCCCGTTTCTTGGCGCGCTCGTCCTCGCGGGCCTTCTGCTTCTGTTCGGGCGTGAGCTTCTTTTTCTTCTGCGTGATCATGCCAGGCAGCCATTTCTTTTCGCCGGCCTTGACCGGCTTGGCCATTCCGGCGAGCCAGTCATCATGCAGCTTCGTGAGCGCGGCGACCTTGTCGGGCATCGTCTTCGCGAGGTCCGCCTTTTCGGAAACGTCCTGCGCGAGGTTGAACAGCTCGACCTGGGCGCGCTGGGCGACGAGTTTCCAATCGCCCGAACGCACGGCCCACCAGCCTTCGTCACTGCCGGAACACCAGAAGAGGTTGCGCGCGGTGGCCGGCGCTTCGCCGCGCAGGATGGGCAGCAGGTTGATGCCGTCGAAGGGCTTTTCCGCAGATGCGGGCAGACCGGCCGCAGCCAGCGCCGTGGGCAGGATGTCGAGTGAACTGACGACCGCCTGCGACTCGCCGGGCTTTAGCATCGCGGGCCAACACACGAGGAATGGCACGCGGACGCCGCCCTCGTAATCAGAGTGTTTGCCGCCGCGCAACGGCGTGTTGTTCGCGGTCTGGGCGAGCGGGCCGCCGTTGTCGCTGATGAAGAAGAGCAGCGTGTTCTCCCACGCGCCGGTTTGCTTGAGCGTCGCGACAATGCGGCCGATGGCGTCGTCCATGCGCTTGCCCATCGCGAGGAGCGTGTTGCGGTTGGCGCTGCCGGTGTTGAACTTTGCAATCTCGTCGGCAGGTGCCTGCAAAGGCGCGTGGACGGCGTTGAACGCGAGATAGGCGAAGAACGGCCGCGCCTTGTTGCGCGTGATGAACGCGGCGGTTTCCTCGCCGAGCCGGTCGGTGAGGTAGCCGGTTTCCTTCACGACATTCGTGCCGCGATAGATGGGGTCCTCCGGGTCATCGAGCTTGAAGTAGTCGTGCGCGCCGCGCCCGAGGAAGCCGAAGACCTCGTCGAAGCCGCGTCGCGCCGGACTCCACTCCAGCGTCGGACCAAGGTGCCATTTGCCGAACTGCGCCGTGGCGTAACCGGCGGACTTGAGGAACTGCGGGAACAACTTCTCGCTCATCGGCAAGCCGCTGCCTGCCTCTCCGCCGGTGTAGAGGCCAAGCCGCTGCTGGTAACGGCCCGTCATCAGGCCTGCGCGCGTCGGCGAGCAGACGTGGCCGCTGACGTAGCCCTGGCGGCAGATGACGCCCGACTTCGCCAGCGCATCGAGGTGCGGCGTGCTGACTTCCTTCGGGTGCTGCGGGTTGAACAGCACGTCCGCGTAGCCGAGGTCATCGGCGACGATGAGGAGGATGTTGGGTTTCGCAGCAGCAATGGAACTCAGCGCAAAGGCGCAGAGAGCGCAGAGAATCGCGGAGAGGAGTTGGCGTTGCATAGGTTGGGTCAAGACGGGGGCGGCTACTGTTTCGCCTTCTTCGGCTTCGGAGCTGGAACGCCCAACGCCGTCCCATAATCACCACCCGCGAGGCTCTTCTCGACGGAGGTTTTCCACGCGGCGAGTTCGGCCTTCATCTTCGCGACGCGCTCGGGGTGCTGCGCGGCGAGGTCGGTGGTTTCCTTCGGGTCTTTCGACACGTCGAAAAGCATCACGGGTTTCACCTCGCCGCCGACTGCGCCCTTCTTGCCGCGAGCGGCGCTGGCGTCGGTGTGCAGCTTGTAAGGCCAGTCCAGCAACGCCGCGTGCGAGCTGGGCTGGTTGATGCGGGCGACAAACGGAATGGCCTTGCCGCGCGCGTCCATCTGCTGGTCGAACAGCGGCAGGAGGTTCACGCCGTCGAGCGGTTGGATTTGCTTCTCCGCCTTCGCACCGGTGGCCGCGAGCACGGTCTGATAAATGTCCAAGGTCGAGCACGGCACGTCGCTCGCGAACGGCTTCGCGATGCGCGCGGGCCACTCGACGATGCCCGGCACGCGTAGGCCGCCTTCCCACAACGTGCCTTTCGAGCCGCGCAGGTTGCCGGTGGATTTCGGCCCCGCCGCGCCGCCGTTGTCGCTGCAATACCACACCAGCGTGTTGTCCGCGGCCTTCAGCTCGCGCAACGCCGCGCGCAGCTTGCCCACGTTGCGGTCCACGCCCGTGAGTTCGCCGTAATAGTTTTGGTCCGCCTCCGAGAGTTTCGCGTAAGCCGCCTTGTCCGCCGTCAACGCCTCGTGCGGCACGTGTGGGTTGCCGAACCACACGACGGTGAAGAACGGTTTGCCCGCGCCCGCCGACTTGCGGATGAACTTCAGCGCCTCGTCCATCGCGATGTCCGAGCCGTCGCCTTTGAACTTCTCCGCCACGCCGTTGCGGCCCAGCACCGGGTCGAGGTCGAAGAAGTTGTCGGCGGAAACCCATTCGTCGAAGCCCAGCTTGCCGGGCGAGAGCGGGTCATCGGCGAGAATGGCGCGGCCGGGCGGCGTCTTCGTGTTGCGGTCGCCGTTCTTGCCGTTGAGGTGCCACTTGCCGAAGTGACCGGTCGCGTAGCCGGACGCTTGCAGCACCTTTGCCACGGTGAGTTCCTGTGCGCGGATGGGCGAGCCGGGGCCAAACGTGCCCATGCGATGCGGATGTCGGCCGGTCATTACGCTGGCGCGCGTGGGTGAGCAGTTGAAGTGCGCGGTGTAAAAGCGGTTCAGCCGCAGGCCCGCAGCAGCCATCGCGTCGAGGTGCGGCGTCTTGAGTTCGGGATGGCCGTTGTAGCCGGTGTCGCCCCATCCTTGGTCATCGGCCATGACGAGGACGATGTTCGGCCGCGCGGGCGCGCCGAGGACGGGAAACACGCCGGCAAAGGCCAGCAGGAGGGACAGCAGGCGAGGGAGGGAAATTGGCATACGCAGGGACAGACGGCGGCGGGTGGCGGAAAGGTTAAGACATTCGCGCTCCGCGAAGTTCCGCTTCCCGGCGCGGCGCCTCTGGGCTAAATCGAACCTCATGCTGACCTCTGAACTCGTGCCCGCGACGGACAAGAACTCCCGCCGCCTCATGGTGGTGCTGCACGGGCTGGGCGACAGCATGGATGGCTACCGCTGGATGCCGGAGGCGATGGACCTGCCGTGGCTGAACTACCTGCTGGTCAACGCGCCGGATGATTACTACGGCGGCTACTCGTGGTTTGAATTTCCCGGTGACCCAACACCGGGCGTGACGCGGAGCACGCGGCTGCTGTTCGAGTTGCTCGACGCGCAGCGGGGGAAGGGATTTCCCACAGAGCAAACTGTCCTGTTCGGCTTCTCTCAGGGCTGCCTGATGACCGTCGAAGTCGGGTTGCGATATCCGCATCGCTTGGCGGGACTGGTGGGCGTGAGCGGTTGGGTGGCGGACCCAGCGGAACTGCTGCGGGAGGCGTCGCCCGTGGCGCGGGAGCAACGGCTCCTGCTCACCCACGGCCGCTTCGACCCGCTGCTGCCCATCGCGCCAGTGCGGGAACAAGTCCAACAACTGCGGGCCGCCGGGATGCAGGTCGAATGGCGCGAGTTCGCCAAGGAACACACCATCGCGGGCGAGGCGGAACTTAGGGTCATCCGCGACTTCGTGCGCGAAGCCTTCGCGAAATGACGGTTACTTCGCCGCCAACGGTTTCTCGACCTCCCAGACTTTCACGTCCGCGATGCTCACCGACTCGCCGCGCGTGACGAAGCGGTAGCCGGTCTTGTCCACGTCGAGTTCAGGATGGCTGCCTTCGAGCTTCGCGCCGTTGTCGGCCCGCACAAAGACCTTCGCGCCCTGGATTTCCACCAGCACCGTGTGCCATTTGCCGGCCTCGAACTTCCCCGCCGCCTTGCCGAGCGCGACGACCTTCGACGCCGGGTCTTTCTTGTCTTTGTCCTTGTTCAACGTCAGCCCGTTCTCGGCGATGCCGATGCGGAAGAGATGTCCCTTCGCGTGATTCCAGCTCACGTTGAAACCCTTCGCGCCATCGAGACGGAAGGAAAAGCGCAGGATGGAATCGCGGTTCGGCTGGCCGAGCGTGAGCACGGCGGCGTGCTCGTCCGACGCCTTCTCCTTGCCGACCAGCGCGCCCTCGCGCACCTGCCAGTCGCCCTTGTTCACCGTCCAAGCCTTGCCCAAGGCCGGCGCGGCGAAGGTCTCGTCCACCACCGGTTTGCCGGCGCGCGTGTGCAGCGGCTTGAGGTCGGCGTTCTTCTCCGCGAGGCAGAGCGTGGCGGAAGCGGCTAGCAGGGCGAGCGCGGGCAGGCAATGGCGGTTCATGGTGTGTTGGTTTAGCGGCAGGACAGACGCCGAGACACGGGCAGAGGTTGCCAAGACTTGCTGCTGAATCCACAACCACAACGGTAGGGCGCGGTGTCCTCACTGCCGCAGGTTCATGGAGAGAGAAGCGCTCCGGAGCCGGCTCGCGTCATTGTTCGCACACGGCAGCCAAGGCGCGGACGAGCTGGCCTCCTCTCCCAGCGGGAGAGGAACGCGGCGAGGGAGAACGGCCACGTCGTAGCTTTGCGTGCGCCGCATGCCGTGGCCGGCTGCGGGCGGTGCTGCGCACACACCCGCGCTCCGGGGAAAAGGCAGGACTACTTCCTCTTGTTGCCGCGCTGAACGGGCAAGGAGAGGATGTTCAGCTCAAACAATGTGCTGACCAGCTCTGGAATATGAAACTGGCTGAGTTTGGTGGTCATCAAGTCGGAGGCAGTCAGTGTGAGCGTTCGGCGATTACCAGAAGGAAGTTGGACGGTGATTCCCTCTGCCCAAAGCAGAGTGCCGTCATCACGGAGCGACAAGGGCGACCCATGAATCTTGGCACTGATCGCTTCAGCCCTCATTTCGCAGCCGATTCCTTCATAAAGTTGGACTTCAACGACTAGATCGTGCGTGATTTTTGTTTCAACAAGCCACGCATCAACTGTTCTCAGCGGGACCGAGAGATCGTTGTAGGGCGAGATGGTAAAGCGGCAAGATCTGGGTTTCGCAGCGCATTCCGCATTTTCCTTCTTAATCTCAAGGTTTCGTTTCGCTATGTCAGCATTGTGAGCTTCCAGTTCCGAGATCGTTCTTTGTTTTGCTCCGGTATCCCAATCGTCCACCTCTTGCCAGACGCTACCAATTATCAAAAATGAAGCTACGCCACGTTTCCTGGCTTCATCTGAAGGAATAACTTCCTTTTCAAGCGGTATGCATTTCGGTGTATCGACTTCGATTTTCAGTCCGGTGGAGCATCTGGTCTCCCATCTCTCCCAAAGGTCGGTTTCGGGGATGGTCGACACCAAACCGAGAGAACGGCACACGCGCTCAAACACGTTAATGCTATCTGGCGGCCCACTCGCTCTAAAATAGAGAGATCTCACAACTTGCTCAAAATTCTGACCACGTTGGATTTCGATTGTGACGGGCTTCATGAAAAGCCTGTCAAAATCCCCCTTCGTCACGCTCGTGTTCAGTTTGCTGTCTAACTGCAGGTTGATTTGCTGGAGCAACAGGCTCACCTCACGGGCCGAGTGAAGATTGCGATTCTGAATGACGTTGAACGGGCTGGGCAGAGCGTCCTTCTTCGTGCCCGGCAGACAGTAAACGTTCGCTGTGCCGAGTTTGTGCATACCGAAACCCGCCTCGAAATACGTCCACCCGGATTTCAATGCCTCCGAGGAGACGAAGATGAGCATCAACGCCATCCGGTCGAGAGCTGCTCTGACTTCAGCCGGCCAGATGGTGCCGTGACCGATGCTTTCATCGTCCGAAGACAGGAAGAACTCGATAAGGCCGCCAGCGCGTTCATCAAGGAAGCGTTTCAGTGCCAGCAACTCGCGCCGATTGGCCGAGCTGTGGCTGAGAGCCTGTCTGAAAAAGCATGAAAGCTGAGGGATTACGCCAGCCGCCGGAGCATAATCCGTATCAGGGCGACATAAATCCAAGCCGTCGCGCTGGCCTCGCTGCGTTCGTAGTCGCGCA
>Ga0172367_10004821_pt1 | contig 16591 bp, 12 predicted proteins | sample Lak10m_FD_114542 | JGI IMG/M metagenome (GOLD analysis project Ga0172367, IMG submission 114542) | Freshwater microbial communities from Kabuno Bay, South-Kivu, Congo - kab_022012_10m | ecosystem: Environmental > Aquatic > Freshwater > Lake | place: Democratic Republic of the Congo: South-Kivu...
TAGGATCATAAAGGCAAAATTATCGTAAAAGGTAAATAAAATAAGGGATAGAAAAGTAATAATTAATCCACAAAAGCCAATTGTTGTTGGGATTCTTACTCCAAATTTATCATAAAGGTAGCCAGCAAGTGGGGCGGTAAATAGAACAGGGGCGGTGGATAAAAAGGTCCAAAGACCTGCAAAAGTTGGCGTATATCCCATTGCATCTTGGAAAAAAATTGCCCAAAAAACTGAGTTCATTAAGACAAATTGGACAATAAAGGATTGAAGATTGCCTATGAAAAAGTTTATATTTTTAAAAAGAGAAAAATCAAAAAAGGGTTCTTCGGTATTTGTATTTCTATAGTGAAAGTAAAAAAGGAGGGCTAAAGCTACCCCTGTCATCATAAAAATACTATTTAAGGTAGATGTCCAACCAAGCCTTTCCCCTTCCATCGCAGAAACCGTAACAAATAAAAGCGCCCCAATAAATAAAAACAAACTTAAATAGTCAATTTTTACTCTCTTTCCTGAAAATAAAGGAACATACTTTAAAGAAAGCATTATACCAATTGCGGATATAAAGATATTTATAAAAAAGACCCATCGCCAAGAAATATACTCTGTCAAAAATCCCCCTAAAAAAGGGCCCATAGATAGAAAGATACTGCTTGTTGCCACAGAAACACCAATTGCTTTTCCCCTTTCTTTCGGCGAAAATGTTGAAATAATAATAGCGCTTACCGAAGGGGCAATTAAGGCTGCTGATAATCCCTGAAATCCCCTAGATATCATAAGCCAAAGAGCACTATGGGCAAATCCACCAAGGGCTGAAGAGCCTCCAAAAAGAAGTAACCCCAACATGAAAATGTTTCTTTTACCAAAAATATCCCCAAGTTTTCCCCCTAAAATGACAAAAGAGGCGTTGCATAAAAAATAAATATTTACAATCCATTGAAGATTTAGATCTGAAATGGCAAGCTCGCCTTGAATGGTTGGGAGAGTAACTGGTAAAATCGTAGAATCAAGAAAGATCATAGAAAATCCACAAATCATTGCAGATAGTACCAACCATTTATCTTTTGAGAATCTAAAAGGCATGATCACCTTGTGTTATTAATCTATATATAGCAAATTCCCCTCTCTTTTGCTACCAATATTCTTTACTTTTTGTTAGAGTTTCACCTATAATATTTCCTTTTATCTAAAGGTATAAAATAGCAATGAAAAACCAAGTGTTTTCTTTCTTCCTCACCCTTTACCTACTTTTTTCTTTCATCAGTTGTGACCATCAAGAGGGGGAGAAAAAAAACCATGTCAACGCAATACACTTAAACGTTCTTCAAGATGTGGTGACACTTGACCCAAGAAAGGGAGCAGATTATATCTCTTGTTCTATCCAATACCTTCTTTTTGAGGGGTTGATGAGAATGACCCTTGATTCTGTCTCAGCTACTGGGATCGCTGAAAAAATTGATGTCTCTTCCGATGGTTTAACTTATACCTTTCACTTAAGAAATTCAAAATGGTCTAATGGAATCCCCATTACTGCCTATGATTTTTCTCAAACATGGCTGAATATGCTTTCGCCAGATTTCCCTGCTCCAAATGCACACCTACTTTACCCTATAAAAAATGCCGAAAAGGCAAAACGGGGGCTTATCTCTCAAAACGAAGTGGGGATAAAAGTTTTAAATTACAACACAATAGAACTAACCCTTGAAACACCTACCCCCTATTTTAAAGAATTAATTACTTTTTGCGTCTTTTATCCAGTTTGCCAACACACCGCTTTAGAAAATGAAGGTTGGGCTTTAGAAAACGGGGGTAATTTTGTCAGTAATGGCCCCTATAGACTTTCAAAAAGACGTCCTGGCCGAGAAATTATTTTGGAAAAAAATCCCTTTTACTGGGATGCAGATTCTGTGCAGTTAGAACAAATTTCAATCTCTATTGTAGATAATGAATCTACAGCATTACATCTTTACAATAATAATGAGCTTGATCTTATAGGCCTTCCTTTTAGGGGAATTCCATCTGACTCTATTCCAGATCTTCTAGATAAAGGGCTCATTGAAACAACTGAGATTCCAGCAAGCACCATATGCTGTTTTAACATGGATAAATACCCCTTTAATAATAAAAATATTAGAAAAGCATTTGCATACTCCATCGATCGAAAAAGCTTAGTGGATAATATCACCCAAATTGGAGAGACTCCAGGAATAAACCTTCTTCCAGAGTCGTTACTCTCAAATCAACCCGAGCCATTTTTTAAAGATGGAGATGTGGAAAGTGCAAAAAAATTTCTTGCTTTGGGTTTAAAGGAACTTAAGATCTCTTTTGAAGATTTACCAAAACTTACCCTTCTTCATTCAACTTCGGGAAATGCACCAAAAATTGCTCAAGCTCTACAAGATCAATGGAGAAAAGCTCTTGGTGTGTCTGTAACACTAAGTAGTGAGGAATATAAAGTTTATCTTGATAAACTAGAAATGAAAGATTTTGATATCAGTCAATGTGTTTGGATTGCCCAATATCCTGATCCTATGAATATTTTAGATCGATTTCGGATTAAAACAAATACAAAAAATATCCCAGGCTACAACAATGAAGAATATAGTAAAATCTTAGAATCATCCCTCTATTATCAAAATAAAGAAGAGCGTTTTGAATTACTCAAAAAGGCATTGTTAATTCTTAATGATGATGTCCCAATTACAGCTCTTTATCATTGGAAAAATCCCTATATGAAAAAAAGTCATATAGATGGATTAGAGATAGATAAATGGGGCTTTCTCTACCTTACAGGTATTAAAACTCATAAAAAGTCGTAAAGAACTTTCTTTACTATATACAAATAATTTCTTATCTATATACTAGTCATATGAATACTACTATTTTGATTTTTTTCTCCTTTAATCGGAGGGTTTGTTGAATATATATTTTCCGAAAGCAGATCATTCTTTATTGCACGAACTTACAAAAATCGTACCTTTTTATCCAATTCCTCACGCTAAAAAGAATAGGTATGAAAACTACTTTCATGGAATTGAAGGGGCAATTCTTGATATTTTATCAGAAGAAAGCGTAAAACTTGCTGCCGCTTTTCACAATCTTAGAGATAAGCGTGCTGTAACTAACTTTTTCCAGTCAATTTTAAAAGATTGTCCAATAGTAAAGCCTGTTTTTCACATTGAAGAAGGAAAGATCATATTAACCATTACTTCCCTTACAAAAGCCTTACATAGTAGGGAGGTGGGAAGATTTATCTGTGACTATTTTTCAAAATGGCTACTTCCTGGAAAAAACCTTACCCTCACACATGTACATTCTGAAATCATTCAATTTGATTTATTCAAAGGTAAGGGATTTTTTTTTCACGAAATATTCATTCATATAGAAAATAAAAACCAGCTAGTATCCATTCAATCCAATATTCAAACATTAATTGAGGAATTGAAAATTAATATTTTAGCCGTTGCACATGCCAGAGCAGTTCTTTCTGTTGGAAATTTAAATGAGGAGCAGAAAAAAATGATTGTTTCTGAAAATATTTCTGAACTACTTGATATTCCTTCAAAAGGTTACAATCACAACCTTTACGAACAAATGCAACATTTTCTTATCAAAGCCTCCTCTGAAGAAAAAATCAGCCGAATAAAAGAGAGTATCTCCCCCTTACTAGACCTAAAACCCCAAATTTTTGAAAGGGATTTATTTAATGAAATCCAGCGCTTCATTCTCCCGTCGATGAACGATTTTGCCGTAGATAGAAATCTGACCTACGTTGCAAGAATTATCTCCTACTCCTACCTGCTTAGAAAGCGTGCTGCCCATGCTTTTATTTCAAACCCTTCTGAAAGATTTGCCGTTACAAAGGTGCTAAGAACTCATCTTTCTATCGATGGAAATAAAAAACCTGTGATTGGACTTCTTGTGGCAATAAATTACACCTCTGAAAGTGAATTTTTTGATAAAAGGCACTTACTTAACGCTGCATGCTCTTTAATTCCAAAAGCAGTACTTGTTCAATGTTCTACTATTCATAACAAACGCGAGGACACAGGGACAAGAATTATATACTTAGAAATTGAAAAGCAAAATGAGAATTTTACAGGCGATGAAATCAAGCTATTGCAAACCTCTTTAACAGAAAAGGTGTTAGATAGAGTCGAAAGTGTCAGTGGCTCACTTTTCATGCCAAGAAATGACGAGGAAATTTTACGAAATATCATTACCCTTGGTGCTCAACTAAAATTCCCAACCGATCTTCCCCAGGTAATGATTAACTACAGAGTTCAAGATAGGTCAAATTTAATTTTTACAGTGCTGCTTGTAAGAATCCAACATCCTGATCTTGCCCCAATTCCAAAAAAATTCAAACGTAATAAACAAGATATTTACATCAAGGAAAGGGAAGAAAAAACTGTAGGCCATATAAGAAAAAGCATTCCTAAAAAGGGGTATATCCTAGATATTTGCTGCCCTAAGGAAGAGTACTTACGGGCGGACTTCTCTTTGGATCTTACGCGCGCAAGACGTGATGTCTTTTCTTTTATCACCGATAGCGTAGGTGAAGTGCGTGATTTTAACGGGGGGATGATTTCAAAACAAAATGAAGCCTTAGTGGATCTAAAAAGGGCCCTTTTACAAAACAATTTTTCAGATGATTTTCTTGTAGAAAACTTTTTCTACTCATTTATCCCAAGATTTATGCAATGTATCATCCCAACCCCCGCCCTTAAACATTCTTTTCTCTTAATGTTAGAGGCTTTAGAGCACGACTTTAATGACGTCATCTACTTCATAAAAACCATCACCTGGGAAAGATACTCAATTATTACTATTTCTACGATAAATCAATCTTTTAAAGAATTTATTGATGAAAAAGTATCTAGTGTAGATTTTGACACCTCAAGCCTTGCCATATCGTACACAAATACCCACGAAATTCCAGTTCTCTCTTATATCCTTAACTTTTCAGAGCAAAGTCAATCAGAGAGGCTTCTTAAAACTCTTGTTTCTGGAATTAAAGAGTGGAAAGAAAGTCTCTCATAATTATACAATTGACATTAACTTCATAATCAATTTATAGTAAACCACCTCTAAAAAAGGAGAAAATATGAATAATAAATTTTACGCGCTTTTAATACTATCGGGGGCTATTTTTGCTGCTTCTGCAACTGAAAAAATTGAAAATGATTCGGTAGCATTTACCGAAAAAAGAAGTGAGCTTCTCCTTAAAGGAGAATTAACTCAAGCTCAAAAGAATGTATTAGATCAAAATGTAGGTCATTTTACGTTTACACTGGCGCCTTGTTCCACTCTAGATGATTTAGCAATGACGTTACCTATTTTTTTAGTAGGTTATCAATCAGCAACCTATCCAACTACTTACAATGATGCAGCCTCTGTAGAATTTGGTGGTGGTGCAATTGACAAAAATCATGGTCGTTCAAAATATATTTGGTATCACCCTAAATTAATGGGAATTAAATATCTAAACCCTTATGCAGAGTCAAGATATTTTGGAAGTTATGGAGTATCTTTAATGTCCATCTCAGGAACAATACTTAAAGATGGGAACTGGAACTACCATCATGGCACCTTTTTAGCCCCATGTATAGCAGCTGGAGTAGAACTCGGCTCGCCGAAAAAAGCAATCAGTAAAATTCAACTCTCTATTGATCAACCTTTGATCACTATTTATCAAACTAATTTTAATGTGGCCCCTGTAGCTACGTTATCCTACACTATTGGATTCTAATTTTTTCATTCTAAAGAGATTTCCTTCGGGAAATCTCTTTCTTTTTTCTACCATTAGTACTATACTTCTTAAGAATTAATGAGGCACCCATGAAGTCACTTCTATATACCCTTTGTTTATGTGCGGTCCTTCCCCTTTTATCTTCCCAAAGCCTGCCAAGAGATTATACTTATCTTTCCATTGGTGCTTATCCATCCTTCAATGAAAAAGATATTACAAGCAGTTTAGGCGCTGGATATCGGATCAATTTCCAAAAATCTGCCCCTATTAGTGGGGTTGATATCAATATGAACTACGTTCATATGTTTGACCCAGATAACGGGTATAAACAACTTATGCTTCCTAGGATTTTACTATTAAAAAAAATCCCTTACTCTTTTTACATGGGCGCCGGTGGCTCATATTTAGAGTCTGAAAAATTCAAATCTATCAATTACTACTTTAATGGCCATCCTCTTAAGACAAAACGAAAACTTCAGTACAAAGGAATAGGGGCAAATATCGCTCTTGGTTATACTATTTGGGAAACCAAAACAAGCGTAAATTTCTGTCAATACGAGGTGATAGCACCAATCACCTATCTTTTTGACAATAAAAAAGATAGCGACTTTGCTTCCATGTCTTTATCACTAGGTGTTGGATTTTAACTTAAGGGAATCACTATGAAATTATTTCTTTCTTTTCTATGTACAGGGGTTTTGTTTTTTCCTCTACAAGCAGATGAACCATCATCAATACCTGTTGCAAAGGAACATGCTATTGCTGAAATTAACAATTCCTTGAAAAATGAACTTTTATTTAGTGAGAAAGAAAAGATCAGGTATAATAAAGGTTATATATATCTAAGAGCTGGAGCAACTTCAGGGGTAGATAAGACAGAAACTTCCCCTATTGGTGGCATTGGTTACAGAACAAAATTGTTGAATTTTGATCAATCTAAGACAATTTTCAGCTTTTTACCCACTTATTCCTATGATATTAACATTGGAGCAAGCACAAAAAGCTATAACACTTATTCAAGAGCTCTTGAATTATATTTACCCAAATTTTCCACTCTTTTTTATACTACACCTAAACTTGAGAAAAGCTTTTTCTTTGGATACGGAATTGCCATTGCGACTATGACTCCCCTTATATATCATTCTGAGCAAACCGGTGTTTTATATCATCCTCAATCTTTTATTGGCTATAGCACCTCTTTAATTGCAGGCTATACACCTACTTTACACCAAAAATATCTCAATAGTATTGACCTTGAGCTAAATATACCCACTCTAACAAGAGTACAGTATTTACAAAGCTATGAAAATAATTGGACGATCAATCTAACCTATTGCCTAGGATTTTAATGTGTTTAAAAGCTATATAGATGAATTAGACGAATTTATCATCTCTAGAAATTGGAATAGCTATCACCATATTAAAAATCTCACTGTTTCTCATGCATGTGAGGTGGCTGAACTGATGGAGCTTTTTACTCTATATAACTACAAAGATCATATAAAAGAGGTGAAAGAGGAAATCGGAGACTGCTTCCTATCATTATTTTGTATTTTCAGGGTTCTTCATTTTGACATTCATAAACATCTTCAAAGTGACTTTTTAGAGAAAAATGCCTTTGAAGCCCTTTCAGAAACATTCAATCATTCATTAACGTTAGAGATTTTGGTAAAATACCTTGTCGTAAGGGCTGGTTTTTTACAGGAGGCTTTTCTTTGGTTTTCAGAAGAAGAGAGTAGAAAATACAAAAATACCCTTCCTGAAAAGACCCTTCTTGAACCCTTCACCATTTTACTTGCATTATGCCATAGTTTGGATTCACCCTGCTTAGAAATAATGAATCATAAATTTCGTCTAGTGAAAATGAAGTATAGCAGCAAGCTTGCTAACAATGAAGAGCTATTGCATAGTATGAATAAGGATAAAATTCAAAAAAGAGGAAAATAATGAAACTCGGAAGTCTATCATCCATTATCACCGGTGAAATGGTGACAAAAAAAGCTGTAAAATTTTCAGAGCTTGCCATTGTCGATGAAAGGCTTTACGTGATTGAAGCAAGACCTGAGGATAAAGGAAGATCTGTCATCTACTCTCTTACTGATAAAAAGGATGTATTGCCGGTTCCTTATTCAGCAAGCAATAGTGTGCACGAGTATGGGGGAAGTGCTTTTTGTGGAAAGGGGGAATTTCTATATTTTACAAACTCAAAAGATCAAGAGATTTACGAAATTCATCATGGAAAAATACGAAAACTTACTGATAGGCCCAACATCCGATTTTCTGAACCTCGCATTTGTGGAGACTACCTATTTTCTATTTTTGAGGATCATACAGATAAAGATCATGTGATCAATGGAATTATGCGCATAGAAAGACACACTGGTAAATGCGCGGTGATGGATCAGCAAAATGATTTCTATTCAGGTCTTACAATATCCTCAGATGAAAAGTATCTTGCCTACTTCACTTGGAATTTTCCAAATATGTCCTGGGATGCAGCCGAAGTTTGTAAAGTACCCCTTTCCTCAAAAAAGGAATTTTTAGAAACAATAAATCTTGGTCCTAAAGGGGATATTTCCTCCTGCGATCCAGTGTTTTCACCCACAAATGAAGTCTATTATGTCTCAGATCAAACAGGATATTGGAATATTTACAAAGAAAATGGCACCCTTGTGTTAGATAAACATGTCGATTTTGCTAAAACCCATTGGCGTCAAACTAACCCTGTATACACACTCCTTGATGATGGAAAAATTGCTACCGTCTATGTGGATAAAGGAACCGACTATTTAGGGATTATTAAAGAGGGTTATCTAGAGACACTAGATCTTCCTTTTACCAATTACACCTACATTTTACATCACAAAGGCACCCTCTATTTTATTGCTGCCTCTCCTGATAAACCTCAAGGAGTCTATGCATACACTCTTTTAACAGGCACTTTATCTCTGTTAAAAACCTCTCAAGAGATGGATTTAGACCCTTCTTGGATTTCCATTCCAGAGCCAATTTCATTTACCACAAGACATGATCAAAAAGCGCACGCTTTTTATTATCCGCCGAAAAATCCAACACACCTGTTTGACAATGAAAAACCTCCCCTACTTCTTATTTCTCATGGAGGACCAACAGGCTATAATCCTCCGATCTTTTTAATGGCAGTTCAATATTGGACATCTCGTGGTTTTGCCGTTTGTGATGTTAACTACTCTGGAAGTGCAGGGTTTGGTAGAGCTTATAGAAACCGTCTTTATAAAAACTGGGGAATAAAGGATGTAGATGATTGTGAAGATTGTGCTTTATATCTGGTAAAAGAGGGTTTGGTGGATAAAAATAGGCTTACGGTACGAGGGGGAAGTGCTGGTGGATACACAACCCTTGCACTCCTTACCTTTCGTAATACCTTTGTCGCCGGCACAAGTTATTTTGGTGTAAGTGATCTAGGTCTTTTGGCAGAAGATACTCATAAATTTGAATCCCGCTACCTCGATAAATTAATTGGGGATTATCCCGATGAAAAAGCAGTGTATGATGAAAGGTCCCCTATTTTCCATACAGATAAGATGAAAAAACCCATTTTCATTCTTCAAGGAACAGAGGATAAAGTGGTTCCTGTGGAACAAGCTGAAAAGATGTATAAAGCCCTTCTTGCAAAAAAAGTTCCTACCGCCTATGTACTTTATAAAGGAGAAGGCCATGGGTTTAAAGAGAAGAAAAATATCATCCACTCTCTTGAAGGCGAACTATATTTCTATCAACGAATTTTTGGGCAAAAATCAACCTTTGCAAATCCCCCTATTTTGATTGAAAACTTATAAAAAAAAGAAGTGTATTTAACAAAAAGATAAATTCATGTATACTAGTTAACTATGAATAGTCTACTTAAGTTCTTTCTTTTATTATCGCTACCCTTTTATTTAAGTTCTGATAAAGGGCATATGTGTAGTTTTCCCAAAATCTCCCTGTCAGAATTAATCCGATATACAGGGAAAATTGCAGAAGTCAATTTTATAGCCGATGAAAAAATTCTTGATTTTGATGTGGCTTTTATTTCACAAAACGAACGATCTACCGATGAGCTTTTAAAAGATCTGTTCAACCTATTGAAAGAATATAATCTTGAAGCAAGAAAAGAAGGCTCTGCATATATTATTAGAAAAATAGAGGTAGATAAAAAGCCTACCGCTGCTTTAGAAATGGAACAAGAGTTTGATATATACAAACTTCGATACCTTTCTGGGGAAGAAATTATCACCTACCTTAAAGATTCTGCGTTAGGATTGAGCAAAACCCTATCTTCAGATATTGAGCTCAAAAAGTGCCTTGCAACCTTACAATGGATAAAAAGTTCGAACTCACTTCTTTTTTCTGCTAGTAAAGATGCCTCTATTCGGATGAAGAATTTGATTGAACGGTTAGATGTTCCATTAAAGCAAGTTTATGTAGAGGTGCTAGTTATTGAAACAGACATGAATAAAGGTCACGATTTTGGTGTTTCTTGGCAAAATGCCCCTTCTGCCGATATTCTTTCTGCTTGTAAAAACTCCCTTACTGGAGGATTAAATAATGGAATTATTGGTGATGCAATCATTAATGGGAAAATGATCTTTAATGAACTCTCCTCATTTATAAAATTTGTTCAAAATGATATTGATACCACCATCGTCCTTAATCAAAAAATCCTTACACGAGAAAATAAATTATCGACGATCTTTGAAGGAGATACGATCCCATTTACAGGATCTGTGATTGAGTTAACAGGAACTAACCAACGAACCACGTCTAATATCGAATATAAGGATATTGGTGTTTCATTAAGCATTATCCCAATGGTATCAGATACTGGCATCATCACTCTTTCTATTGATGAAAAAATTACTGAAAGCCATGATTATCTAATCGATGGGGGGACCAATCTTTCTGGCATTAAAACCTCTAAAACACAAATGACTACAGAAGCTCACGTTCCTAATGATCACTACCTTGTATTATCTGGCATGTCACGAAAGGTAAAAACAACACGAAAAATAGGGGTGCCGGTTCTTGAATGGATCCCGCTTATCGGCCGGTTATTTTCCTCTGAAAAAGAGGTGGAATTGAAAAAGAGCCTAATCATATTTGTAAGACCCCACATTGTTGAAAATACTAACTCCGCAGGATAGAGGTCATACGAGATCTGACTTCTTCTAAAATCTCATTAAGATCTGTAAGCTTATAAAGCATTGAAAATAATTGATCTATATATTCTTCAAAAGCTTCAGTTTGATTGTTTAAGCTTATGGCAGTATTAATTTTATCAAGAGCCTGATCAATTTTAGACTTTGGGAATACCTCTATCTTAAAAAGTGATTTAATCGTTGCAAGTGGCGGCATTTCAAATCCGGCAAACCCCTTTCTTCCAGGTTTTATCCCAAAAAGTTCATAAAGGGCTTCAAGCACCTCTTTTGGAGGATCTAGAGCAACTTGTCTTTGAACAATGTCGGGAAAATCAATATACTGCTGAATTTCAGGAGCACTTAAAACTTGTGGGCCAATATATTTTACATGTTCCATAGGACATACAGTATCTAGTATTTTCCCTTTAAATAGAAGTAGTAGACTTTTTTCTAAACCCAAAAATAGTGATTATCATTAGGGAAAATAGTACATAGGCCATAAGATTATTCACTTCACAAAAAGCAAACGAGGACGCTTGAGAATTTACAACCGAATTCAGGTAAGTTTTTGCAGTAAGAGGGTCAGGAAAATAGCCTTTGATATCTTTTAGGTAATCAATAGATCGTTGCTGATAGTCATTAAAGGTGGAGGCAAGGTTAAAATGTTGCTGATACCCCCTTCTTGTATACATGGTCACATAGATGGAGGTTCCAATACCCCCTGAAAGAGATCGAAGGAAATGAAATAAACCAAGCCCTGCAGCTAAATCAGCATTAGGTAAAGATTTTGCAACCATAGACATCGTGGGAATCATCCAAAAGCTTAAGCCAAACCCAAATAAAACACGGGAGGCGCCCACATGGAAGAAACTTATGTCAGGGACAAAGCTTGCGGCATAAAGACAAGCAAGCCCCATCCAAAAAAATCCTAAGCAGATAAAAATCACAGGCTGAACATGTTTCATAGCCTTTGAAATAAGTGTCGCACCAGTTAACGCGCCCAAGCCCATGGGAGCTACTGCAAGCCCTGCAAGGGTTGAGGTATACCCTTGAATATCTTCTAGCCATAAAGGAAAAATCACCACAGCGGCAAAATATAAGGAATAGGCAAAAAATATGATAAAACAAGAAAGGGAAAATCTTCCTATCTTAAATAAAGATAAATTAAATAAAGGCTTTTTATACGAGTAGCTCCAAAGAATGATGTATGCAATGGATAAACATGCGGTGATGGATAAAAATCTAACTCTATAAGAATTCCACCAATCCCACTGCTGCCCTTTATCCAAAAATAGCTGCAAACAGGTCATTCCCACTAAAAGGAGAGAAAAGGTGACCCAATCAAACCCTTCCTTTTTAACTTCACTTTTCAACCCTTTGATATTGATGGCGATAAGAAAAACACTGATGGCACCAATAGGAATATTTATATAAAAAATCCATCGCCATAAGTAATTAAAACAAATATACCCCCCAATGACAGGACCAATGACAGGGGCAATCATTATGATCATAGAAAAAATCGTTGAAATTTTTTCTACCTGACTTCTATAGAGTTTTGTTAAAATTCCTTGAGATAAAGGGATGAGCGGACCTGCTGCTGCCCCTTGTAAAAATCTAGAAACAACTAAAAAAAGCAAGTTAGGCGAGGCAGCACAAGTAAAGGAGAAAAGGGTAAAAAGAATTGTTGCCCATACAATAACCTTTGCATCGCCATAGATTTTCACAAGATAAGAGGTCATGGGCAAAAAGATCGCATTTCCTACAGAAAAAAAAGTAATAACATAGGTTCCCTGATCGCTGCTTACCCCCAAACCACCGGCAATATAAGGAACTGCAACGTTTGCAATGGTATAATCTAAAACAAACATAAAAGCGACTAAACAAAGGGCAAAAGAAAGAATGATCTTTTCCATAGGGGACAGATCTACCGGTTGATCCTTATTTTCTGTGGCTATTTCCAAGGGCCTTTACCTCTTCTGTGATCATTCCGTGAAATGTCTCATTTGTTAAAAAGATCCCATCTATAATTTTTTTAACACCATCTTCTTGAGTGCTGAAAATATCTGTCTCCCAAAGTGGATTTTTTACTTTGGTAGCAAGAGGTATCTTTAATCCTGCTGTATCTTTTACATTAATAGTGACGTTCATGGAAAGGCCAAGCCTTAGTGGGTATTTTCTTAACATCGATTCATCAACACTTATTCTTACAGGAAGACGTTGAACAATTTTAATCCAATTACCTGTTGCGTTTTGTGGGGGTAGTGGAGAAAAAATCGCCCCCGTACCCCCGGCAATACCTAATACTTTTCCTCGGAAAACAACCCCGCTGCCATAAAAGTCTGAGATCATTGAAACATCCTGGCCGATACGGATTTTATCCATGTGGATCTCTTTAAAATTTGCATCTACCCATATTTGATCCATAGGGACGATGGATAAAAGCTGTGAAGATGGAGAGATGGCCTCCCCTACTTGAACCCCTCTTTGCGCTACAATACCAGAGGCAGGGGCTTTAATGACGCAGCGCTGTAAATTTACATAAGTCCATTTTACCTCTTCTATTGCCTCTAAGACAAGGGGATGGGTTTTAACAGTAGTATTTTCCACTTGAGATATTGCCTTTCTTAAATTAAAGATAGCAGCCTCTGTCGCACTTTTTGCAGCTGCTAACGCTGTTTTTGCATGGATATATTCTTCTGTGGAAACAGCGCCACTTGATACGACCGCCTCTCTATCAATGTAGTCAATCTCAGCTCTGATAAATGCAGCTTCTTTTTCCCTAACAATTGCAGCAAGAGTATAGACATTTTCAAACAAAGCAGTAACTGAGCGGACTGTATTTCCAAGATTTGCGCAAGCTTTATCAAATAAAATCTTATTATCTGTTTGATCTAAGGTAACAAGTACCTGCCCTTCTTCTACATATTCTGTCTCATCTGTATAGATAGCCGATACATAGCCAGAAATTTGAGGCGTTAAGCTCACCTGATTGCCATGAACATAAGCATCTCTAGTAAAATCCTCAAATCGACCCCAAAATAGCCACCAAAAAAAAACCCCTAACCCGATAACTGTGATAGAAATTGAAAAGTAAATGAGCTTTTTGTTATTCAAGCTTCACCGCCTCTTGGTCCTGAAACCCCCCACCTAAAGCTTTAATAAAAGAGATGTAGGAGATGTACTGAAGCCTTTGCTTTTCAATCATCACCACCTTACTTTGCAAATATATTTCATCATACTCAAGAACATCCATCATCGAGGAGATCCCATTATTGAAACGAAGAAATTGCAATTCATAGTTTTTCTTGGCAAGGTTAAGCTTTTGCTGCTGAATAACTTTCATCTCATCACTTTCTATATATTTTGTGACAGAGTCATATACCTCTTTTGCAGCGTTAAGAAAAAGCTCATTGAATTCATAAACAGAAGATTCATAAGCAGCAATGCTTTTTCTCCAATTTGCAAGCAGCCTGCCACCTGTGAAGATTGGCTGAGTAATTTCTGGCATTAAAATATTTGCAAAAGAGTCTTTATTAAAAAGTTTATTTCCCTGACTACTGATTAAAAAAGGCGACTCCATTAACGTTACGTCGGGTAAAAACTCAGTTACAGAAACACCCACATCTAAAGCGCTCTTTTTTGTGACCCATAAAGCCGATAGCAAATCAGGACGTCTGGCAAGTAAAGTGGTGGTGATATTTCCAGGAATCTCAAGGTTTTTGTTAAATGCCTCATAGATCTTTGAAGTCTCCACCTCGGCCTCTGGATTTTTTCCTACTAATATATTGATCAAAGAGCTTTGTAGTAAGATCTCTTGAGTTAACGCAATGAGCGTCTCTTCTACCCCCTTTACCATCTGATTAAACGTATTTTGATCAAGCTTACTGTCTATTTTATTTTGCTCACGAATTTTGACTAAATCATAGTAAGCCTGCTTTCTGCTTAACATCTGCTCGACCACCTCTTTTTTTGCCTTCATCGAAAGAAGCGTGAAATAGCTTTTAGCAATAGATGTGGATAAAATTACCTTACTTTGCTCATAAGATAGCCTTGTTGCATGAGCACTGCCAAGGGCTGACTTGTATTTTTTCTGATTTTTTCCCCAAAAATCCAACTCATAATTGAAATTGAACATTAAGTTGTATAAATAATAGGAGTTTTTAATTTCAGGAAATAATGCCCCTAAAAAGTTGTTATCAGCAATATAAAGCCAGCCGTACTGAAATAAGGTAGAAATATCAGGAAAGAGTTGTGATCTAACCATCAAAGCGGTCTGATTTGCCACCTCTACCCTCTGCTTTGTGGCCAATAGACCTGGATTGCTCGCTAAGGCTGTTTCTATCAAACAAGATAAATGATCATCATTAAATTCCTGCCACCATTTATTCTCAGGATAATCCCCAATCATGAATAGCTCTGAACTTTTTGCATCTTGAACAGTCTTTGATAAAGAGACATCTTTTGTCAGTTGAGCCTTTTCGTTTTGACCCTTACAAGATGATAATAAAAGTAAAATTAAGGTAATTTTTTTTCTCATAATTTCCTAATAAAACAAATGAGAAATAAAACCTAGGGAAATTCACTTTTATCCCTGCGTTTTTAAGAAATGTCACCTTTCCTTTAGAGGTTAAAAGGTGTTTTCTAAAAATTTATAACGCGCCCCTTTTCAAAAAAACTTAACGGTTTAAATGCGGTATAAAATTGTTATATCTACAAAAAGCCCCTGCAGCAGCACGTATTTTTGGATCATTCCGTAATGCGTCGTCAGTTACAAGATGTCCAAAAACTTCAGGATTTTTCTTTACCGCAGCAAGAACAAAATCCCTATTACCTCTAAATTCGTCAGATACATACTGAAGAACCCAGCCATTTTTCTTTACCGCAGCAAGAACCAGAACCCTATTACCTCTAAATTCGTCAGATGCATACAAAAGAGCCCCGCCATTTTGCCTTACCGCAGCAAGAACCACTTTTTTATCACCTTTTAATTCGTCAGATGCATACAAAAGAGCTTCACTATTTTCCTTTACCGCAGCAAGAACCACACCCTTATCTTGTTTTAAGGTGGTAGCTGCATACTGAAGTGCCAGGCCATTTTGCATTACCGCAGGAAGAACCACATCCCTATCTGCTTTTAATGCGAGAGCTGCATATTGAAGTGCATAGCCATTTTGCCTTACCGCAGCAAGAACTAAATCTCTATCTACCTGTAATGTGGGATCTGCATACTCAAGTGCATAACCATCTTCCGTTACCGCAGCAAGAACCACTTGCGGATCTCGTTTTAATTCCTCAGCTGCATACTTAAGGGCCCTGCCATCTGGCATTACCGCAGCAAGAACCACATCCCTATCACCTTTTAATTTGTGAGATGCATACTCAAGTGCATAGCCATATTGCCTTACCGCAGCAAGAACCACATCCCTATCACCTTTTAATTTGTGAGATGCAAACTGAAGAGCCCAGCCATTTTGAGTAACCGCAGCAAGAACTATATCCCTATCACCTTTTAATTCTGCAGATGCATACCGAAGTGCCACGCCATCTTTCCTTACCGCAGCAAGAAACCAATTCCTAATTGAATCAGGTACACTATTAAGCGGGTTATTCGATAAGTCAAGATGTTCAAGATTTGTAAATCTACCAATCTCATCCGGTAAATATCTCAAGTTTCTGTTGGACA
>Ga0172367_10004823_pt1 | contig 16582 bp, 17 predicted proteins | sample Lak10m_FD_114542 | JGI IMG/M metagenome (GOLD analysis project Ga0172367, IMG submission 114542) | Freshwater microbial communities from Kabuno Bay, South-Kivu, Congo - kab_022012_10m | ecosystem: Environmental > Aquatic > Freshwater > Lake | place: Democratic Republic of the Congo: South-Kivu...
TAGCCGGATCTCGAATTGGACCTGCGGCTGGACATAACCGGTGACCGCGCAATATTCGTTCGCCGCCGGGCTGGCTGCGACGAGCTTCGCGCCGGTGATCGTCGCCGGCGCTTCCTGATCCTGTGTCAGGTCGACCTTGCCCAGTGCCTCGCAACTGATCGTGCTGACAAGCTGTGCGTCAGTCTGTGCCTTCATTAATGCGCTTGTCCGGGCGTTTGCCGGCATCGCCAGCCCGAAACAGAGCGCCACCGTTCCGGCCAGTGCCAGCCCTAACTTGTTCCAACTGATTTTCTGCAACGTCCCGCCTCCATGCGATTGCCCGTCATAGGTATTATTGTCATACAAGATTCGTAACGCAATGGAAAAGCAGGCAGAGATGTTCACTACACGCCCGGAAATCAGCGGTACCTTTGGCGTCGTCGCCTCCACCCACTGGATCGTGTCGCAGGTCGCGATGGGCATATTGGAACGGGGCGGCAATGCCTTTGACGCGGCTGTAGCTGGCGGCTTCACCCTGCAGGTGGTCGAACCGCATCTATGTGGCCCGGCAGGCGAGGTGCCTATCCTGTTTCATGACAGCCGGGCCGATGAAATCGGCGTGCTGTGCGGCCAGGGCGTCGCCCCCGCCGCAGCGACGATCGACCATTTCCGGGGGCTTGGGCTGGACATGGTGCCGGGCTCAGGCCTGATCGCGGCGGTCGTGCCGGGATCGTTCGACGCCTGGCTGACGCTGTTGCGCAATCATGGGACGATGGAACTGGCCGATGTGATGGCGCCGGCAATCGGTTATGCGCTCAGCGGCCATCCGCTGCTGCCGGGGGCAGCGCGGGCGATCGCGGATGTCGAGCAGGCGCTACGCCATGAATGGCCGAGCGGGGCCGACATCTGGCTGGCGGGCGGGGGAGCTCCCGTTGCCGGCAAGCTGTTCCGCAATCCGGTACTGGCCGCGACCTGGCAACGGCTGCTGGCCGAGGCCGGAACGCAGGGCAATCGCGAAGCGCGGATCGATCGTGCGCGCCATGCCTGGAGCCAGGGCTTTGTGGCTGAAGCGATCGACCAGTTTACCCGATCGCCGCTGATGGATGCGAGCGGTGCGCGCCATGCGGGATTGCTGACCGGGGAAGACATGGCGCGCTGGCAGGCCCGCTATGAAGCGCCGGTGACGGCCGATTTTCATGGCTGGACCGTCTGCAAGACCGCAAGTTGGGGGCAGGGGCCGGTGTTGCTGCAGATGCTGCGCCTTCTGGATGCGGCCGGCATCGACCGGGTTGATCCGGGGAGTGCCGATTTCGTCCATCTGGTGCTGGAAGCAACGAAGCTGTGCTTCGCTGACCGTGAAGCCTATTATGGCGATCCCGATTTCGTCGAGGTGCCGGTTCAGGCGCTGCTGTCCGATGGCTATGCCCGTGATCGGGTCGGCCTGATCGGCACGCAAGCGAGCCATGTCCTGCGGCCGGGCGTGCTGCCGGGCTTTGCCGAACAGGTGGCGCGCGGCATGGCGCAGGTGCGGTTGGCCGGCGACGAAGCGGCTGGCCTCGGTATCGGCGAGCCGACGATGATGCATCTCAAGCCTACGCTGAAGCCCGGCGACACCGTACATATCGATGTGATCGACCGTCATGGCAATATGGTGAGCGCGACCCCATCGGGCGGCTGGCCGCAATCCTCGCCGACGGTGCCGGGTCTGGGTTTCGCGCTCAATACCCGTGCGCAGATGTTCTGGCTCGAACCCGGCCTGCCCGGCAGCCTCGCGCCGGGCAAGCGCCCGCGCACCACGCTGACGCCGACGCTGGCCTTGCATGAGGGGCGGCCGGCGCTGGTGTGCGGCACGCCCGGCGGCGACCAGCAGGATCAATGGCAGCTGGTGCTGCTGCTGCGCCGAATATTGGGCAAGATGGGGTTGCAGCAGGTGCTGGATCAGCCACTGTTCCACAGCCTGCATTTCCCTTCGTCCTTCTACCCGCGCGAGGCGATGCCGGGCGTGGCGGTGGTCGAGGAAAGCTATGGTGCCGGGATCATCGACGATCTGCGGGCGCGGGGGCATGACATACGGGTTGCGCCGGCCTGGTCGGCAGGACGGCTGACCGTCGCGGAACGGTCGGCCGATGGCGTGCTGCATGCCGCGGCGACGCCGCGGCTGATGCAGGCCTATGCAGTGGGACGGTAAACGGAAGCAGCGCGGCCCTGCCGGGGCTCAGCCGAGAAAATAGACGGTGCCGTCGTCAACCCGGACATCATAGGTGCGCAGCGCCTGCTTGCAGGGCAGGGAACAGGCCTTGCCGGTGCGGATATTGAAGCTGCCGCCATGCAGCGGACAGAAGATCGTCTGCCCCTCCAGCCGACCCTCCGACAAGGAGGCGATGGCATGGGTGCAATCATCGTCGATCAGGCGAAATTCGCCCTCATCATTGATCAGCAGCATCGGATCTTCGCCGTCCAGCTCGAATCGCGCCATCTCGCCCGGCGCCAGGGATGCTGCTTCGCAAAGCGCCGTCTTTTCGGCCATCTCATTTTCCATTATCTTGTCTCTATGTATGATTGTCATACAATAGATGATCGAAAGAGGCGGTGATGTCCAGCCCTGCCGTCGATCTGCCGGACGAGCAGGGCGATGTTCAGCCGCCGATCGCGAAACGCTCTGCCCGGATATGGCCCGGCGCGATGCCAGCCGCGCGCAGAACGGTACGAGCGGCGTCCACCATCGCCGGCGGCCCACACAGATGATGGCTGGCGCCGGCGATGTCTTCGGGCGCGAGCAGGGCGACAGCGGTGCCGCTGGCTACGCTGCCGCTGGCGCCTTCCATCAGGGCGATGCGGACTTCCAGCCCGGTTGTCGTGGCGGCGAGGTGGCGCAGTTCGTCTTCCAGGAACAGATCCTCGCGCCGGCTGCAGCCGAAACAGAGCAGCATCGGGCGCTTGCCACCGCTCGCGCGGATCATCGACAGGGCGGGGGCCAGGCCCGTTCCGCCGACGATGAACACGGAGCGCTCCGCCCGGTCGTCGAGCGCAAAACCGCCCAGTGGCCCCTGCAATGTCAGCTTGGCGCCCGCTGTAGCGGCGTCGCTGTCCAGCCAGCCGCTCACCTGTCCGCCCGGTACATGACGGATCAGCAGTTCGATCATGGGCAGGGCATTGGGAGCCGATGCGATGGAATAGGCCCGCGCCACCTTCAGTCCGGGCGGCCGCAGGCGCAGATATTGTCCTGGCTGGAACTGGAAATTGTCGGGGTCCTCTACCTCGATGATCAGCCGGGATATGGTCGCGGCGAGCCGATCGATGCGCACCAGCCGTCCGCGCTGTCGCCCGACCGGGCTCGGCTGTGGTGTCAGCGGATAGTCCAGTTCGAAATGCGCGTCGGAGCGCAGCCGGGTTAGGCAGGTGGGGTAGATTCCGGCGGCGATCTCGTCCGCATCGACGATGGGCTGGTCCATCGCAACGCGGCTAACCTCGCCTGCCGTGCAGCGCGCGATGCAGGAGCCGCAACTGCCGCTCATGCAGTCCGATCGCAACGGCAATTCGGCATTGAGTGCCGCTTCCACCACGGTTTCCCCGTCCGCCACGGGCAGGGTCAGAGCCGCACCATCCTGAAAATGCAGCGTGGCTCGAAACATCGTGAAACTTCCTTCTCGACAAAGACAATGTATTCTTGTCATACAATCATATCTGATGCGGGGGAAGCAATGGCTGATTCAGGTGATGCGATGATGACGGCAGAGATCGGGGCGCTTTTGCGCGACGCCTATGACGGTGCGCCGATACCGCCGGTCGCCGATCGGATCGCGTCCGTCGAGGATGCCTATCAGGTGCAATTATGGCAGATCGCGGAACGGCTCGCCGCCGGTCGCCGGATCGTTGGTCGCAAGATCGGCCTGACCTCGCCCGCAGTGCAGCGTCAGCTTGGTGTCGATGAACCGGATTTCGGCCATCTGACCGACGAGATGGTCCATGGCGACAATGCCCGGCTGGTTCATGCGACACTGCGCCAGCCGCGCATCGAGGCGGAAGTGGCGCTGATCCTGGGCGCCGACCTCGCCATGCCGCATGCGACCGTGGCCGACGTGATCGCGGCGACCGCCTATGTGGTGCCGGCGCTCGAAGTGGTCGCCAGCCGCATTACCGACTGGAAGATCGGTATCCTCGATACCGTTGCCGACAATGCCTCGGCCGGCGCTGTCGTGCTGGGTGGTCCGGCCCGGCGCCTGGACGGGATCGACCTCACCCATTGCGCCATGACGATGACCATCAATGGCGAGACGGTGTCGCAGGGGCAGGGCAGCGATTGCCTGGGAAGTCCGCTCAATGCCGCGACCTGGCTCGCGCGCCGCTGCCATAGCCTGGGGCGGCCACTGCTTGCTGGCGAGATCATCCTGACCGGTGCGCTTGGCCCGATGCGCGCCGTCGCGCCGGGCGATGACGTCCATGCCGAAATTGACGGTCTGGGGACCGTCTCCGCCAGCTTTTGCTGAAAAAAAACATCTAGTCAAAAAAGGGACGAGAAATGAACGAAGAGCCGCTGGTCAATCCCGAGGTGCTGAGCATGATCGGCGACTGGAAGGGCTATGTCGAAGCAAAGCTCGGCTTTCGCAACCATTGGTACCCCATCCGCTTTTCGAAGGAACTGGCGGAAGGGCAACTCGAAGTCGTCGAGCTGATGGGCGAAAAGCTGCTGATCAAGCGGATCGACGGCCAGGTATACGCGATGCGCGACCGGTGCCTTCACCGCGGCGTGCCGCTGTCTCGCAAGCCCGATTGCTATACCAAGGACACGATCACCTGCTGGTATCATGGCTATACCTATCGCTTTCAGACCGGCGAACTGACCAACATCCTTGCGGTGCCCGACAGCCGGCTGATCAAGCGGCGCAAGATCGTGACCTATCCCGCGACCGAGGCGCAGGGGCTGATCTTCATCTTCCTGGGTGACGAGGATCAGGTTCATGATCTCAAGAAGGATGTGCCGCCCGGCTTCCTGGATGAGGATCGGCTGGTGCTGGGCAAGCATCGCGTCGTGAACAGCAACTGGCGCCTGGGCGCCGAAAACGGCTTCGATGGCCTGCACATCTTCATCCACAAGGATACGACGCTGCGCCATTATCGCACGTTCAACTTCCCGATCGGCCATACGCCGCTGCCCGGCGCCGTGCAGGTGATCGAGGAGGAGGATGGCCCCAAGGGGGTGATGGACGATTTCGCCCTGCACAAGCCGGTATGGGACGGCGTGATCGATGGCGAAGTCGTGGTCAGCGGCCCGCGCTCTACCCAGATCAAGGGGACGTCGGCGGCGGCCGGCACCTCGATCTGGATGCCCGGCGTGCTCAAGGTCGACAATTTCCCGATCGGCGGCCTCACCCAATATGAATGGTATGTGCCGCTCGACGAGGGGCGCCACCTCTATGTCCAGACCATCGGCAAGCCGTGCAAGGACGAGCAGGAACGCCTGTCCTTCGCCAATGATTTCGAGGCGATCTGGAAGCCGCATGGGCTCGACGGCTTCAATGCCGACGACATCTGGGCGCGCGAGGTGACCGAGCCCTTCTACCAGGACGATTATGGCTGGGTCGACGAGATGCTGTGCGAACCCGACGAGACCATCCTGGAATGGCGTCGACTGGCCAGCCGTCAGGGGCGTGGCATCCAGCAGAAGAGCGATCTGCGCTGATCCGGAAGGGAGGAAAATCGATGGTGTTCACATCCCATTTCGTCGATGCAGGCGGGGTCCGCACCCACTGGCTGGAGGCGGGCGAGGGTCCGGTGCTGGTGCTGATGCACGGCGGCGGTGCCGGCGCCGATAGCTGGGGCAACTGGAAGGACTGCATTCCCATCTTCGCGCGCCATTTTCGCGTGATCGCCCCTGACATGATCGGCTTTGGCAAGACCGACAAGCCGTCGCCCGAAACCTATGTCTATGACCAGCCAGGCCGTAATCGGCATCTCGCCGACTTCCTGGATGCGCTGGACCTCAAAGGCGTCCATATCGTCGGCAATTCCATGGGCGGCGCGACCGCGATCGGCGTAGCGCTCGATCGGCCGGACCTGCTGGCCAGGATCGTGCTGATGGGCAGCGCGGGCCTGCCCATTCCGCCAAAGCCATCGCCGCATTTGCTGCATAATCTGCAATATGACTTCACCCGCGAAGGCATGCGCCGGGTGATTGGCGGGCTGACCGCGCCCGGTTTCCAGCCCAGTGACGAGATGGTGGAATATCGCTTCCAGCTGCTGGAAGACGATGCCGCGCGCGCCGCGCTTAACGCCATCAACGGCGAAACCCGCAAGGGCACGCTCAACTATGACGAGGAACGGCTCAAGACGATCGAGCATCCAGTGCTGGTGGTCAACGGCAAGGATGATGGCGTGTCGATCATGCCGCGCGCCTATCGCTTCCTCGAACTCTTCCCGAACAGCTGGGGCTATATCGTGCCGCATTGCGGCCATTGGGCGATGATCGAGGCGACGGAGGATTTCTGTGGCGCGGTCAACCGCTTCCTGGGCGTGGCGCCGTGACGATGCAGGCGCCGCCCGCTGGGGTTCACGCGCTGATCGAATATCTGGTCCGTCATCCGGGCGAACGGGCGCTGGTAAGGACGGACCCCGACATGCTCTTCGATCTCTTTGCGATCGACGATGCGGCCCGCGACCTGCTGCGATCGGGCAGCCGGGACGATCTGTCGCGCATGGGCGTCCATGGCAACTATGTGATCAAGTGGCTGATCTGGTCCGGGCGGCCGACCATGCCCTTCTTTGCAATGAGCCATTATTTCGACCGGAGACTGGCCGATGGGTAGGATCGTGGGCGCATTCGCCATGTCGCACCAACTGGGCGCGCCGGACGGGGTGGAGGAGCAGGCCGAGCGGGCTTTTGCCGGCATGCGCGAGATCGGACGCCGCATCCGGGCGCTGGCACCCAGCCTGATCGTCGTGGTGACGAGCGATCATCTGAACAACTTCAGCCTGGGCCAGCCGGCGCCCTTCGCCATTGGCACGGCCGATCACTTCATCCCGCTGGGCGATATGGGCCTGCCGCGCGATCCGGTACCTGGCGGGCCGGATTTTGCCGCAGGGCTGATCGCCTATGCGCGGGCGCAGGGCATGGCGGTCGCAGCCGCCGACGATGTTCAGCCCGACCATGGCGTGATGATCCCGCTCGGCATCGTCGATCCGCGGCGGGAAATTCCGGCGGTGCCGCTTTATGTGAACACCGTCTTCTACCCCGAGCCGGGGCCGATCGAGAGCCGTCGCCTGGGCGAAATGCTGCGCGCCTTCATCGACAGCGAAACGCCTGACGATGCGCGGGTGATCTTGCTGGGTGCCGGTGGCCTGTCCCATTGGGTCGGCATGCCGCAGGAGGGTGAGGTCAACCAGCCCTGGGACGCAGCCTTCCTCAGCGACATGCTGGCGGGCGATGTCGATGCTCTGGCCGCGCGCGACAATGGCGAAATATTGGCCGTGGCCGGCAATGGCGGGCTGGAGGTCAATGCCTGGATCGTGATTGCCGCGGCCATGCCCGGCGCGAAGGGCGAATGCCTGTTTTACGAGCCGATCCCGCAATGGGCGACCGGTATGGCGGGGGTAGAGCTGCACGTCGGCTGACGGTGTGCGGCGCCTGCCGGTTGGTCCGCTCCGCCCGCTCCCGACACGGGGCGGGCGGAGTCCATTTCGCAATCAGAGGTGGGATTCGCGCTTTTCGAACAGGCTCTGGTCGGCAAAGCCTGCAACTTCGGGCCGGCCGCGCCCCAGCATGACCTGCAGATAGCAGGGCTCATCGCTATCATTCTGATAGCCATGGATGACGCCCGCCGGACAGGCGATCATTTCCCACGGGCCCAGTTCACGCGACAGCCGGCGACCATCCTCATCCTCGATGAACACGACGCACCGGCCTTGGAGGATGAAGAATATCTCCTCCACCTCATGGGTGTGTGGCGCATTGCCCTGACCGGGTGGGACCAGCATGATCGACAGGGTGAAATTGCCGGCCGGCACCACCGTCTCATCATCATGCTTGCCGGACGCGCCGGCGCCGATGAAGCGATGCTGGGCACGGCGATAGCCCTCGATGCTGGCATCGGAAAAAGCGTTCCAGTCGGGCACCCGATCCTCGAAACGGGCGACATAACGCCCCATGATCTGTTCAAGGCTCCAGTCGGCAATCTCGGCAGGGCGGGCGTGGCGAGCGATGTTCATCTTTGGCTCCTGGGTCATTCCGTTGCTTCCGCGGCGGCGAAACTGTCGATCATGCAGGCGCGGCGGATGAAGGCATCGTGCAGGTCGGGGGTCTGCGACGCGTGGCGAACGTCCGCCAGCTTCTGCGCCCGGACTTCCGGATCCTTTTCGCCCAGCATCTGCTTGTTGGCGATGCTCTGCGCCTGGACACCGTCGACCTGCGCCTTGCGGCGCTGGCGCGTATATCGGTCGAGCAGCGGCTGTGCGGCTGCGCCATCATGCAGGATGGAATCGAGCTTGGCGGCCAGGTTCATCGCGTCATGGATGCCGCCATTCATCCCCATGCCGCCGATCGGATTGTTCACATGGGCGGCGTCGCCTGTCAGCAGCACACGGCCCTGGTTGAAGGTCGCGGCGATGCGTTGGTGGACGTTATAGAGCGCCACCGTGACGATCTCGTAGCGCCCCTGCTTCGGGCAGAATTGCTGCAGCCGCGCCTCGATCGCATCGGGGGACAGTAATTCCTCGTCCGGCTGGTCGGGCAGGGTCGGGCTGACGGCGCGCCACATGCCCGAACCATCCTCGCCGCGCGCCATGAACAGGTTCATCCATTCGTCGGGATCGGAGAAATAGTTGCGGTTGCTGATATGCGATCCCAGCGTGGTGAAATCATGCCGCGTATCGATCTTGATGAAGCGCTCGGGCCAGGTGAAGCCCTCGAATGCAATGCCGGCGAGCTTGCGCACGGTGCTGCGGCCGCCGTCGCAGCCGACAAGATAGGCGCCGGCCAGTGTGTCGCGTGACCCGTCGCCGCGCTCCACCGTGGCGATCACGCCGTCCTGCGTCTGCGTGATGTCGACCAGCGTCGTTTCACGCTGGATTTCGGCCCCTGCATCGTCCCGCAACCGCGCTTCGATCGTCTCGGTAATCTTGTACTGCTCCCATTGCAGCACATAGGGATGGGCGGGCGGCGCCTGCATCTCGGGCAGGGCAAAACGTCCGATCCGTTCGCCGGTCACGCGATCGAGATAGTGGAAGACCGGGGAGACAAGTCCCTGTTCCAGCCCCGCCTCCTACAGCCCGAGCTGTTCCAGCATGGCGATGGTCGGCGGATGGCAGGAGGCTGCACGGCAATCCCGCTCCGGGGCGGCGAGCTGGTCGATCAGCAAAATGGGGATGCCGCGTTGCCGCAATGCAAGCGCCAGAACCGACCCCACGGGACCGGCGCCCACGATGATTACCCGCTCAGATGCGTTGTCTTTCTCTGCCATGCCCGGCAGCGTAACGATGGATACTTTGTATGACAATCATAAAAGAATACAAAGATCGACCTTGCGATCAGGCGGGCACTTCCTCCGCCGCACGCAGCTTGCGCACCACCGCGTCGCGCGAGTTGCGAATGTGCCGGCCCAGGGCTTCGACCGCCTTGTCTGCGTCCCGTTCCATCACGGCGTCCATGATCTGGGACCATTCCGCCAGGCCATTTTCCATGCGCTGGGGTTCGGACATGGAGGCGAGGCGCAGATAGCTGACGCGCTTCAGCAATTGACGGCCGGTATCGCGCACCACCTTGCTGCCCGACCCGTCCAATATTTCCTCATAAAAGGTGCCGGCCATGGCCGAGAGGGCGGGCAGGTCGCCCTTGTGCGCGCATTTTTCGATCGCCTTGAAGGCGGACTGAAGCCGCTTGGCGGCCTTGCTGTCGTCCCGTTCGACCAATCGGCGGATCGCGGTGGTCTCCACCATCTCGCGCAGCGAATAAATATCGAAGGCGTCCTGGGCGTTGAGCACGGAGACGATGATGGTCCGGCGCGGGCCTGCTTCGATCAGGCTTTCGGACTGAAGCTGGCGCAGCGCTTCGCGCACCGACGTGCGGCTGACGCCCAGTGCTTCGCACAATTCCCGTTCGACGAGGCGCGTGCCAGGCTGGTATAGGCCGGTGGCGATGGCCGAACGGAGCTTGTCCAGCGCATGTTCGCGGACAAGTGTCGGATTGGCGACGATGCGCATATCTTCAATATTCAATTCAGGCTCCCCTGTTCACTCACGCCATCGCACGCAGCCCCAATCGATACGCGATGGTCAGACAATCATACCAGTTCGATAGTCATATCACGGCCAATTGCGCAATTGGGAAATAGCCTTACCCCAGCCTAAGGCCACTGACGGGCCAGGCGCCGCCGAGCCGCGCGCATTGCAGCAGGCTATAGCCGGTCAGTGCCGATGTCTTGGGGTTGCTGGGCGATGCCAGCGCCAGAATATCGAAGCGAAAGCGGCCAAAGGCCCCCTCCGCCTCGATCACGCCCAGCGGGTCGTCGACCCGGCGCGAGGATACCAGCCGGACCTGGGTAGCGTCTATGCCGATACCGGCCAGTCCGACCGCGACCGAGACATTGGCATTTTTCGGATAGGCGGATGCCGCCTCGCGGGCCGTGCCCTCGAAGAAGATCTGCTCCTCGGCCGGATCGTCCAGGTCGATCGCCTGTTCGGCGGGCGTACCACGCCAGGCGTGGGGCGGTTTGTAGGAAGTGTAGCGGACCTGATCGATACCAGCGAGTGAAGCCGCGACCAACCCGTCCAGTCCTGCAATGGCGCCGGCGGGCAGCAGCATGCGGCCGCCGCCCTGTGCCTGCGCATCGGCCAGTTCGGCGGCAAAATCCGCATCGGCCAGCACCCCGATGGACGAGAGGATACAATCGATTCCGGCACGCAGCAGGTCTGGCACATGATCCCGGACCGCCTGATGGCCGGCGCATTCGATCACGATGTCGGGCTGCGCGGCAATCAGTCCGGCCGCGTCATGCACGGCCCGCGGCGCAGTCCGCCCCGGTCGCACCAATATCGCCGCGAGCCGCGCTTCCTCGCCGATCCGGCCTAGCGCGGACAGAATTTCCATGCCGATGGCACCATGGCCGATCAGGCCGATCGTCGCAGTCTTTCCCATCGGATTTTCATTCCATCATTGTATGACAATATGACATAGTTTAGGCGGTCAGGCCAGATTTGCAACCAAGGAGGCGATGTGGCGCAGAAAAGGATGAAGGCCGCGATCATCGGGTCGGGCAACATCGGCACCGACCTGATGATCAAGGTCATGCGGCAGTCCGATGTGCTGGAAATGGGCGCTCTGGTGGGCATCGATCCGCAGTCGGACGGGCTGGCGCGCGCCGCGCGGATGGGCGTTGCCACCACCCATGAAGGGATGGACGGATTGCAGCGGCTCGATGTCTGGTCGCAGATTGGCCTGGTGTTCGACGCCACGTCCGCCAGCGCGCATCCGCAGCACAGCGCGATCATCACGGGCGCAGGCAAGGCGATGATCGACCTGACCCCGGCGGCTATCGGCCCCTATGTCATACCGGTGGTGAATGGCGACGCCCATCTGGACGCAGCCAACGTCAACATGGTGACCTGCGGGGGGCAGGCGACCATCCCGATCGTTGCCGCCATTTCTGCCGTGGCGACCGTCCATTATGCCGAAATCGTTGCATCCATCGCGTCCAAGAGCGCCGGCCCCGGCACCCGCGCCAATATCGACGAATTTACCGAGACGACATCACGGGCGATCGAAGAGGTCGGCGGCGCGCACAAGGGCAAGGCGATCATCGTGCTCAACCCGGCCGAGCCGCCGATGCTGATGCGCGACACGGTGTTCGTGCTGTCGAGCGGTGCTTCGGAGGCGGAGATCGCGGCGGCGGTGGAGGCAATGGTCGCGCGGGTGGCGGCCTATGTTCCGGGCTATCGCCTCAAGCAGCAGGTGCAGTTCGAGCGTTTCGGCGCCAACAATCCGGTGCAGATTCCTGGGCTCGGTCAGTTCGAGGGTATCAAGGCCACCATCTTCCTGGAGGTGGAGGGCGCGGCCCATTATCTGCCGGCCTATGCCGGCAATCTCGACATCATGACGTCGGCCGCGCTGGCGACCGCCGAAAAGATCGCCGCGCGCCGGCTGCTGCAGGAGGCTGTGTGATGCCCTTCGATCCCACCGAAACGAAGCTCTACATCCAGGACGTGACATTGCGCGATGGCATGCATGCGATCCGCCACCAATATGGGCTGGACCATGTGCAGGCCATTGCCCGCGCGCTCGACGCGGCGAAGGTCGATGCGATCGAGGTGTCGCATGGCGACGGGCTCAACGGTTCTTCCTTCAACTATGGCTTTGGCCGTCACACCGACTGGGAATGGATAGAGGCGGTTGCCGATGTCCTCGATCACTCGGTGCTCACGACCTTGCTGATCCCCGGCATCGGCACGATCGAGGATCTGAAACATGCCCATGGCCTGGGCGTAAGGTCGGTGCGGGTCGCGACTCATTGCACCGAGGCCGACGTCGCGCGCCAGCATATCGGCGCCGCTCGCGACCTGGGCATGGACGTGTCGGGCTTCCTGATGATGAGCCACATGATCGATCCTGAAGCGCTGGCCCGGCAGGCTCAGTTGATGGAGAGCTATGGCGCCCATTGCATCTATGTCACCGACAGCGGTGGCGCGCTCGACATGGACGGCTATCGTGCCCGCTGCGAAGCCTATGATCGCGTGCTCAAGCCCGAGACGCAGCGCGGCATCCACGCGCATCACAACCTGTCGCTGGGGGTCGCCAATTCGATCGCCGGGGTCCAGGCAGGCGCGATCCGCATCGATGCCAGCCTGGCCGGCATGGGGGCGGGGGCGGGCAATGCCCCGCTGGAGGTCTTCATCGCCGCGGCCGCGCGCAAGGGCTGGAACCATGGTTGCGACCTCTATCGCCTGATGGATGCCGCCGAGACGCTGGTTCGGCCGCTGCAGGACCGTCCGGTCCGCGTTGATCGCGAGACGCTGAGCCTGGGCTATGCCGGCGTCTATTCCAGTTTCCTGCGCCATGCCGAAAAGGCGTCGGCCGATTACGGCATCGATACGCGCGAGATACTGGTCGAACTGGGCCGTCGCCGCATGGTCGGCGGGCAGGAGGACATGATCGTCGACGTGGCGCTCGATCTGGCTCGGGCCTCTGCCCGTACGGCATAGGTTGGTGGACCGGGGCGCTTGCCCCGGCCCGTCCAGCCTCAGGGATTGACCAGCTTGACCGGCACGGCCACGCCGTCGCGCTTGTAGGTGACGCCGCCCTTCATCACGAAGTTGATCCGCTCCAACTGGCTGATATCCGTCAGCGGATCGCCCGCGACGGCGACGATGTCGGCATAGCGGCCGGGCAACAGCTTGCCGATCTCCTCGGAACCGATCAGGTCGGCGCCATTGGCGGTCGCGGCCATCAGCACGTCCACCGTGCTCATCCCGGCCTTCACCATCAGGGCGGCTTCCTGCACATTCTGACCCAGGCCGGTGTCGCTGCCGAAGGCGATCCTGACCCCCGCCTTATAGGCATTGGTCAGCTTCTGTGCGCCGCTCCCCATCGCCAGCACCTTCTTGACGGTGGAGGGGTTGAGCGTTTCCGGCCGGGTGGAGGCGGCCTCATATAGGCGCTGGGTTGTGAGCAGGGTGGGGATGAAATAGGTGCCGTGCGCCTTCATCAAGGCCCAGCTTTCGGCGTCTGCATAAGTGCCATGCTCGATCGAATCGACGCCCAGCCGCACCGCATTGTCGATTGCCGCCTTGCCATGGCCGTGCGCCGCGATCCTGAGGCCAAGGGCATGGGCGGCATCAACTGCCGCCTTGATCTCATCATTGGTCATCAGTTGCGCCTTGGGGTCGTCGCCCATGCTGACGACGCCGCCAGACGGCATGATCTTGATGACCGTCGCGCCCAGCTTATGCTCCTTGCGCGCCAGCGCCGTCACCGCGTCCGGTCCGTCGGCCAGGCCAGCGCCGAATTCGGGGCGGGTGACGTCGGCAGCCAGGCCATGGCTCCAGTCATTATGGCCACCGGTCGGGCCGATCGCCTCGCCCGCAACCCACATGCGCGGGCCGACAATCTCGTTGCGCTCGATCGCGACCTTGAGCGCGATGTCGCCGCCATAAAGGCCCCCCAGATCGCGCACCGTGGTGACGCCGGATTCAAGGATGGCGCGGGTGTTGACCGTCGAGGCCAGCACAGCGTCGAGCGGCGAATAGGTCATGGTCTTGGCAATGCCGTTGCCGGTGCGCGGCAGCGAGGTGACATGGGTGTGGGAATCGATCAGGCCGGGCAGCACCGTCTCCTTGCTGAGGTCGATGATCTCGGCCCCCGCAGACGTGACGAAGCCGGGCTCGATCGAGACGATGCGGTCGTCGCGGATCAGGATGGAGGACGCACCCTGCAGGCTGCGCTTGTCTCCGTCGAACAGATGGCCGGCATGGATCACGACATCCTTCGCCATCGCCGCCGGCGCGATCGCCCATGCCAGCGCAAGGCTACTGCCCATCATCGCTATTTTGCGCCTGAAACCGCCATGTCGCGCTGTCTTCATGCTTCGTCCTTCCCTGATTGACCGCCATTTTTCGGCAGAGAGGATGACAGGAATAATGTCATACAATCATACAAGCAATGCTTTGCGGCGGCGTGCGCCCTTGCTATAGGTGGCGCCACGAAATCCAGACCAGGAAGGAGTCCGCATGGCCTATGAAACCATCACCGCTGATCCGATGACGCCGCGCATCGGCGCGGTGATTTCCGGCATCGATCTTGCCGCCCCGCTGTCGACCCGGCAGGTGGCCGATCTGCAGCAGGCGATCGCCGATCATCAGGTGATCTTCTTCCGCGACCAGCGGCTAGACCCGGCCTCGCTCAAGCGCCTCGGCCTGCATTTCGGTCACCTCCAGGCGCACGCGCTCAAGGGGCTTCCCGATCATCCCGAAGTCCGCAAGCTGCATGCCGACGAGAATTCCAAACATGTCGCGGGCGAGGAATGGCACAGCGACATGACCTGCGCGCCAAAGCCGCCAATGGGCAGCATCCTCTATCTCCACACCCTGCCCAGCATGGGCGGGGACACCGTGTTCGCCAGCATGTACGCGGCCTATGATGCGCTGTCGGACCGGATGAAGGCCTATCTGGAGGGGCTGACCGCGACCCATGACGGACGGCTGGCTTTCGGCCGCTTCGACCCGACCGGCCAATATCCGATCGCGGTCCACCCGGTGATCCGCTCCCATCCGGTGACGGGCCGGAAGATCCTGTTCGTCAACAAGGGCTTCACCAGCCATATCAACGAACTGCCCGCGAACGAGAGCGAGGCTGTGCTGCGCTTCCTCTACGAACATATTCAGAATGCCTATTTCCAGGTGCGCTTCCGCTGGGAACCGCATTCGGTCGCCTTCTGGGACAATCGCTGCACTCAGCATCTGGCGATCTGGGATTATTATCCGCAGGTGCGTTCCGGCTTCCGCGTGCAGATCGAGGACGCGGCGCTGGCCCAGGCGGCCTGATCGCCCGGACCGGATGGAAAGGAAAAGGGGCGCCTTGGCGCCCCTTTTTTTGTGTCCCGATGTCGTGGCCGTCAGGTCGTGGTGACCTGCCCGCCACGGGCGCGCTGGGCATAGGGGTTCAGCAGCAGGACCATGCCGGCCGCCACCAGACAGATGGGGGCGCCGATCGCCAGGATGGCGGTATAGCTTCCCGACATGTCGAACACGAAGCCGAAGGCCAGCGGGCCAAGGCCCATCGCGACCATCACTGCGGCAAACAGGGTCGAGAATATCTGCGCGAAGCTGCGCAGGCCGAAATAGCGGCTGGTGAGGTAGGCGAGCATGTCGACTTCCGCGCCAAGGCTGCCGCCCAGAAGCAGCGCGGCCGGCAGGAAGGCCCAGGTCGGCAAGGGCAGTGCGAGCAGCAGGAGGCCAAGGGCCGACAGCGAGAAGAAGATCACCGCGATCCGGCGCGCGTCGAACTGATCGACCATGAAGCCGATGAGCAGGCGGCCGGCAAAGGCGGCCGATCCGAACAGCGAGGCGATCCACGCCGCCTGGCCCGCCGACACGCCACGGTCCTGCAGCAGGGGGACGAGGTGGGGAATGAGGCCGTAGAGGACGAAGGCCAGCACCACGAAGATGCCGCCCAGCACCCAGAAATCGGCCTTGCGCATGGCCTCGCGGATGCTGTCCCCCTGTTGCGCGGCGCGCGCTTCCGGCCGGTCATGGGGGGCGTCATGCTCGGGCGCCTCATGGATGGCGAGCAGCACCAGCGGCAGGGTGCCCAGCAACAGGATCAGCGCCAGGCCCAGATAGCCCGCGCGCCAGCCCCAATGTTCGACCAGAGCCTGCGTGAACACCGGGACATAGGCGAAACCCAGCCCGGTCCCGCTGCCGGCGATGCCGATGGCAAGACCGCGGCGATGATCGAACCAGCTGGTGATGACGCGCATATAGGCGGTGCTGTTGGTGCCGACCGCGATCGTACCCATGGCGATGTAAAGCGCGATGAACTGCCAATAGCTTTGCACGAATGCGAGCCCCGCCATCGACAGCGCGAGCAGCAGGAGGCCAAGGGCCGACAGCGAGAAGAAGATCA
>Ga0172367_10004825_pt1 | contig 16580 bp, 18 predicted proteins | sample Lak10m_FD_114542 | JGI IMG/M metagenome (GOLD analysis project Ga0172367, IMG submission 114542) | Freshwater microbial communities from Kabuno Bay, South-Kivu, Congo - kab_022012_10m | ecosystem: Environmental > Aquatic > Freshwater > Lake | place: Democratic Republic of the Congo: South-Kivu...
ATTAAAATGATTAAACGAGTCAGTTACGGGTTTAAAAATATTGATAATTATATTGCTAAAATGACCTTAGCTTTTTTACCACTTATTTGGATACTAAACTATCACACTAGTTGACGGAGAGCCAGGGCGCAAGTATTCATAAATACCCGGAAAATTACTTTAAAACAACATCAAAAAAAGATAAAAAAATAATAGTAGTAATAACAATGCCGGCGATAAACCCGGACAAAGACGAGGCGAGAGCTTTCCCTAATTTATACTTAAATTTTCTCTTTTCATGGGATATAAAATCGTCTTTGATGTCTTCCATAGTTTTGTTGTTAAATTTATTAGGTTAAATTTTAACTCTTAAAACTTTTTATCTTCTTCCCGTCCGCTTGTCATATCTTTAATCTTATAAATTCCTTTTTTCACTTCGTCTTCGCCTAAGATAACGACTTTAGAGATCTGTTTTTTATTGGCGAACTCCAGCGCCTTGCCGACCTTCTGTTCCTCGAGACCGACTAAGACGTTTTTTCCTTGGCCGCGCAGCTCCTTCGCTAAACGATTAAGGTCATCGACTAATTTTTCGCTTAAGAGAGGCAGATAATATTTCTCCGGCTTCCCGTCTCTGGCTCGATCTAATAAACCCCAAGATTCTAAAAATAGTCGCGTCGTTTCGTCGCCCGGCGCGAAACCGACGGCCGGAAAATTCTTTTCGCCGAAAATTTCCGCCAGTCCGTTATAACGGCCGCCGCCGAACATCGCCCGATTATTTTCCGGATTCTTATCAAAAACTTCAAAAACTAAACCATCATAGTAATCAAAACCGCGAATAACAGTCGGATTAAATTCTACCCAATCGCCGTAGCCTAGATTATCGAGAGAATCTAAAACCTTCTTTGTTTCTTCTAAACCGAAATTACTTTCTAAAGCCGGTAATTTTTCGACCAGTTCCGCCAAGCTCTTGCTCCCCATAAACTTCCGGATAATATCGGCAGCTTTCTGATCTAAACCCGCATCCGCCAGACGGCCGTCAATCTCTTCCCGACTTAATTTCGCCCATTTATCCAAAGTCCGGACCACTAAGAGCTTCTTATCGGCCGCTAACTCGCCGGCGCCGCTAAGTTCTAGAACCGCGTCGATTAATTTACGATTGCTGACCGAAAGGACAAAAGATTCTTGCGGCGGATCAAACTCTAGCATAATATCTAAAGCCAGTTGCAAAATTTCAATATCAGCCGCTAAACTATCGCTCCCAAAAATATCGCAATTAAGCTGCCAAAATTCCCGATTACGTCCGCGCTGCGGCTTTTCGTTGCGCATAAAATTAGCGACGGAAAAATATTTCAGAGGTTTAGGGCTGGCCGCGTAAACTTTCGTCACGAGCCGCGTCACCGACGGCGTCATCTCCGGCCGGATAGAAAGCTCCCGTCCGCCCAGATCAGTAAAAGTCACGAGCTCCTTGCCGCCGATGTCTTCCCCAGATTTGGCGCGATAAATCTCCGCGCTCTCCACTAGCGGCGTTAAATATTCTTCAAAACCGTAGCGCTCGCAGACGCGACGCCAGGTATCAAAAATATATTTGCGAATTAAAAATTCCTCCGGCAACCAATCGCTGGTTCCTTTGGGCTCTTGATTTGATAAGGCCGTCGACATAAAATTGAATTTTTCCTTTTATGATTTAATTTTACTATTTCCCAATATTTTTAGCAAATAAAAAAGCCTCCGCAAAAACAGCGGAGACTTTGAAGATTGCCCTAATCGCCAGCCACGACTCGGGCAAAACCCTTATTAGCAAAAAATGTCGGGTTGTCGCCGCCGGGCCAATAAGAGACGCCTGGTAGTTCATTGCCGGAAACGAACCAAACTACCGGATTAGCTAGATCGGCTGTTATGCCGACGCTGAGACTGATAGTCTGATTCGGCGTCATAACAAGTTCGCCTGGACCAAAGCCGAAACGTTCTGAGTCATATTCTCTAGAAATTTTTACCAGACCACTTACGGCTAATCTCATGAGCCATATTCCTTCAGATTTTTTCTGAAAAATACAGCAATTTGCTATATTTTGCAAAGACTCTCTGGTCTGTCTTATTTCTCTGCCAGGCAAAAAAAGGCATGGGATACTTTCCATTACTACTCCAATTTATTTTAAGAAAGGACTATTTAATATTTCCTCTAATATTTTATATAATCTGGAAATATAACACATAAAATCTAAATCTGTCAAATGATTGATACCTTCTACTATTTTAATCTTTTCTTTAGAAAAATTTTAGATTTTCTTAAGGTCGGGTTATCTACGATAGAATCATTAAATAATTAATAAAAATTTTATGAAAATTCTAATTGTCGACGATGAACCGGCTATCGCTCAATTTCTAAAAGAAGGTCTCGAGGCGAAAATGTATGTCGTTGAAATCGCTCCCGACGGCGAACGCGGCGCTTTCCTAGGCCGAACCGGCAACTATGATCTGATCATCTTGGATTATAATCTGCCGAAATTAAACGGCGCGGCAGTGCTCAGCGAAATCCGCCGCGAAAAAAAACATATCCCGGTTTTAATGATGACTGTCCGCTCGGAAATCGCCACCAAAGAAGAAATCTTTGCTCTCGGGGCGGACGATTATCTGACTAAACCTTTCTTATTTGACGAACTCCTACTCCGCGTCCGCGCGCTACTCAAACGTCCGGCCAAAACCGAAGGCGGCTTATATAAAGTCGATAATTTAACCCTGAATATGCGCAGCCAAATAGTCCGCCGTGGCGGCCGGGAAATTTATCTGACGCGGCGCGAATTCGCTCTCTTAGAATACCTGATGCTTAATCGCGGTCAAATAATTTCCCGCAATCAGATCTTGGAGCATGTCTGGGACTATAATGCGGATCCTTTTTCTAATTCCGTCGAAACGCATCTGGCGAGCTTAAGGCGCAAACTTAATATTAATAAAAACCGCGACCTGATTCATACCTTTACCGGCCGCGGCTATAAGCTCGCGCTTAATAAACTAGGGGGCTATTACTCAAACGGCAAAAACAGCTCCGAATAACGAACTAGGCTAATCCCTCACTAGAAAGGCGGATTTTTTAATAACCACTGACTTAAAGCGACTTTCTAACTTCTGGACTGACCCCAACTTAAAATACAGCACTCTCATATTCCGGAGTAATCTTAACTCCGCCCGAAACTCCGTCGGGCTCTTAATCTCAGTCGCAAAAAAATTAATATAACATTGCTGATATTCCCGCCAAGATTTACAATTCAAAAACTGACGCGGACCGAACACTTTCTTATCTCGCTCACTAGCCGGAATTAACTTGGCATATTTAAATTTGATCCGGGAACCAGTCAAAAATTGGTAGAGAGGGCAAGCGGAACAGTTGTTGTCACACCGCTTTAAATCTGCGCTATCTATAATAAAACGCCAGCCGCGCCAATCATCAAAGATAATCGTTTTTATACCGTCATATTTTTGTACCAGTTCCCTGGCTTCGGCCTGAGCGGCCGCTAAGATAAGTTTCTTCATATTAAAATAATAAAAAAATTAAAGGAGGCCAAGATTATTCTCGGCCCCCATTTTTTTCTCCCCCCCCTTACTACAGGTAGGGGACCGGACATAGTGGATAACCGCTGAATGGCCCGCCCGCGCCTTCGGACGTCGCCCGGCAGCCACCCCGGCACTTCGACCATTTGCTGCATTTATCACAAGGCGCGCCGACCAATTCCTGTGATAATTTCAGACGCTGACAGATTAACTCGGAATTATAAGCAGCGGCAATCGGGTCCGGCTGAAATATCGACCCGAGACTAACCGTGGAATTAGAACAAGCTCTGATTTCACCCTTGACGTCAAAATATAGACCAGCGTCATAAAAAGGACAGGAGCCAAAAAGATGCGGCATTAAGATTTCGGCCGGAGCTAAATCGAATTCAGCGCGAACCGCCTGAATCTTTTTAATCAAACCGGCGATTTCCTGCGGATTAGGGGCGAGACGCCAATAATCTTCACTAATCGGCTCGCCCGAACCCATCAACTCCAAGTCAACTCCCACATCATGCTTTAGGCACCAGCGGTAATAATCCGGGATCATCGCCAGATTATTCTTACGGACCAAATTCTGCAGACGCAAAAGCGGAGCTTTGTAGCCGACACTCCGGATAAGTTCAATCGCCGCTAGCATTTTTTTAGCCAAAGCCAGACTTCGCCCAATCATCTCCGCCTGGAGATTAATCTGGCTGACCTGAGACGGATCGATATTCAGCTTACCGGTAATATTTACTTCCCGCGCCAATAGCCACTGGGCCATTTTTGGCTTAATTGCTAAAAGGTTAGTAAATATCCAGGGTTTAATGCCTCGTTTTAAGAGTTCGGTAATATAAACCTGAAGCGGCGGCCATAATAATGGGTCGCCACCTAAGATATCCATCGTTTCCAGTTCCCTACCACCGCGATATTCACGGCAGAGATCCAGAACATAAATTGCTCGGTCTAAACTCATCACTCCTCGATTAAGCAAACGGCGGCGGACCATATAGCAGCCGGGGCAATTTAATTGGCAATGTGAAGTCACTTCGATAATGCCATATTTCAAGCCTGTATTTTTTGGCCGCAGCTGATACCGATCAGCTGATTTCGAAGACTCGGAATAATTGCGTTTTTTCTGTTCCATGTTAAGCACTCCTTTTTTTGTTGATAATGGTAAACGCCTTTTTCATTGATAAAAGAACAAACCCTTTTTTTCTAAAAAGGGCTTGGGGTATTATCTTTTATCTGACTGGCTTAACTGGTTTAGGAAAACATAAAATCACAAGCTCTTTTTAGAAAAAAGCTTGCGATGATGCGTAACCGCCTTTGAGTCGCCTCTGCGGTCTAAAACTAGGCGATAGCCGCCGGCCCCATTATTAAGCCAAGAGGCAACCCGGCTGACCGTGGTCGTACTAGTTTTAACCTGGGCGGCGATAGTACGATAGGGTAGTCCCGTGTCTATTAGGCGCGCCGTCTCCCAACGGTCAGCCATTTCTTTTAACTCCTCCACCGTGCATAAATCACGGAAAAAAGCTTCCGCTTCAGGCACGGACTTGAGGCTTAAAATAGCCGTAAATAAATTAGTGGTTCGTTTATCAAATTTAAACTCGGGCATAACATTTGTATTAATGTATTAACATATTAACACAAAGAAATAATTTGTCAAGAGCGGTGCCCGGTGGCAATCAAGTTAAATAAACTTCTTGCCTTTTATTTTTTCCGGCAAATATTCCTGCTGCGAATCGTCTTCGAGCGGCGTATATTTATAACCCTTGCCGTAGTCTAAATCTTTCATTAATTTTGTCGGCGCGTTACGTAAGTGAAGCGGCACCGGCAGATTACCGGACGTCTCGACTTCTTTTTGCGCGCGGCCATAAGCGAGATAAGCGCTGATACTTTTCGGAGATTTTGCCAAATAAATAACGCAATGGGCGAGATTAACGCCGCACTCCGGTAACCCGGTCTTCTGACAGGCTTCATACACGGCATTAGCGAGCATCAGAGCGCTATTGTTAGCGAGCCCGACGTCTTCAGAAGAAAAACGAATAAGGCGCCGCGCGATATAAAGCGGGTCTTCGCCGGCTTCGATCATCCGGACCAAATAATAAACCGCGGCGTCGGCCTGGCCGCCGCGCATGGATTTATGTAAAGCGGAAATAAGATTATAATGCTCTTCCCCATTCTTATCATATAAAAGATTGGGCTTATTAATAATATCTTTAATCAGCTGCGGAGTGATCTTACCAGTTTTGCCGCCCGAATCGACCGTGTCGCCTAAAACCGCTTCGACCGCGCTTTCTAAAATATTTAAGGCTTTACGCGCGTCGCCGTTAGAAAATTTTATAATCAGGGCTAGGACTTCTGCACTTAATTTTACTTTTAATACTTTCGCCGCCCGGCTAATAATTTTTTCTAAATCCTCTACCCTGAGAGCTTCAAGCACTATAACTTTCGAGCGCGACAGCAAGGCGCCGTTAACGGCAAAACTAGGATTTTCCGTGGTCGCTCCGATCAGGATGATCGTGCCGTTTTCTACCTGCGGTAAAAGGGCGTCCTGTTGCGCCTTATTCCAACGATGAATTTCGTCAATAAAAAGAATAGTCTTAGTCCCTAGGCGCTTACTCTCCTTCGCTCGATCCACGACTTTCTTTAAATCTTTGACGCCGGAACTGGTCGCAGAGAATTCGACAAACTCCGCTTTAGTCTCTTCGGCGATTATAAAAGCTAGAGTCGTTTTGCCGCTGCCGGGCGGGCCCCAGAAAATAAGCGACGGGACTTGATCGGCTTTTATCGCCCGATATAGCCAGCCTGCCGCGCCAATAATTTTTTCCTGACCGACGAATTCCGCTAAATTCTTTGGACGGAAATAAGTCGCTAGAGGAACATTATTAATCATAAAATTAAATAGTCAAACTCAAATATATTTTAGCGCTTTTTACCCGTTAATAATATAGTTGACATATTTCCTATTAAGTTGTTAAATATAGTTAACTCACATTCTCACAACAATCCCAAATCGAGGTGATCCATGAAAACAGTTGCTACATTTAATGGTTCTCTGACAAAATCAGCCACAGCGACAAAACCTGAACATAAAGGTTGGTTCAGTGGCCTCAAAGCTTTCTTCGGAGAAATATAGGAAGAAATGAACCGCGAACCCACTGAAGAAGAAAAGAAGGAATACGACTTGTTTTTAAAAAACAGGCCATATAACCCTTACGATCCTTTTAATAACTACCCATACTCCGGCTCAGGATTCAACAGTTTTTTCTAATTTAAACAAATCTCCAACAAAAAAGCTCCTTCTATCAAGGGAGCTTTTTCATTTCTCAGCTATTTAGATAAATTATTTTTTATTTTTCTTCTCCCGCGCGTATAAGACATAGGAGTAAACCGGCAAAGTAAAAATTAAAACAAGAATCGCTAAGATAAATAAAATAAGTTTGGCGCGACCGGCGACGACCGTCGTCGCGGCGATGAGCAGGCCGCTTAACGTAAAGACCCAGCCGCTCGCCTGATGCGTTTTGTTCCAAACCGTTTCCGACGATAAAGTCCAAGGCGTTCGAATGCCCATAAACCAATTCATCTTAACCCCCTTCAGCAGCCAGCCGATTCTAACGAAAAGGCCGCCGATTAAAAGCGGCGTCCAAAAACCGATATTGACCGTCTGCCCCAAACCGTTCAGGCCAGTCAATAAAAATAAAATAAACAAAAATCCAACCAGCAAATCTTTAAATTGATGATAGGTCGCAGAAAAAATGGCGTACTGTTCCTTCTTCGGATCGAAATACGGTAAAACTAAAAACAGCAGATATAAACCCGCGATCATCCCTGGCAAGAGAAAAGCGGCGACGCCGCGCGAACTATAACCGTTGGCTTGGCCACTAAAATCCCAATGAGTCGCCACCGAGTCGGGGAAATATTGATAAAAATAAAAACCGAAAACGAAGCCAAGAACGATCAGACTCAGGGAAAAGATTTCGCTTTTTAAGCTAATTTTAAGCGGGCTGGACATAAAATTTATTAAAATTATAAGACTATTATCATTATATCATAAATTACCCGTCTTATCACTTGACCCTACGGGCGGGCGGTGATAAAATTCCTAACACTCGTCTTAAATTAAAAAGATTTTTAAAAAAAATAATCATAATCCATAGCTATATGTCCCATAAATTAATCATCGCTATTTCCGGCTTGCATTGCCGGGCTTGTGAGTTATTAAACGAACAAAGTTTGGCTAACCTGCCGGGCGTAACCGCAGTTAGCGTTAGTCATAAAACCGGCCGAGCCGAAATCGAATATGAGGCCACGGCGCCGGAAAAAAAAGCGATAGAAAAAATCCTTAAGGAAAATGGTTATAGTCTCGCCGGTTATGATCTAAGCGACAGTGAGCCGACGATAAATTGCGAAATAAATTATGATAAAAGCGGCCGAACGAATTGGCAATTACTTATTCCCCTGCTGATTCTCGTCTATTGGCTAGTCAGCCGTTTCAACTTCGGCGATGCCAGCAGCTTAATTCAGGGAGAATTTTCTTTACCCCTGGCGATCCTGATCGGCGTCGTGGCCGGTTTCTCTACCTGTCTGGCCTTAGTGGGCGGATTGGTTTTCGGTCTAGCGGCCAATTACGCCAAAAATCATCCGGAAGCGAGCCGCTGGCAAAAATTTCAGCCGCACCTTGTCTTTAACTTCGGACGAATTTTTGGCTTCTTCTTACTCGGCGGCTTACTCGGCCTAGTCGGCTCGGCTTTCAAAATCTCTCCGTTTTTTAATGGCCTCTTGACCGTTTTTGTCGGTCTCGTCGTGCTTATCTTAGGGCTCAAGCTCTTAGACGTCGCGCCCGTCTTAAATAAACTTGATTTTGCCTTGCCCAAGAGCTGGGGTAAAAAAATCCAAGCGGACAGTCCCTTACTTTTAGGCGCCCTGAGTTTCTTTCTGCCCTGCGGTTTTACTCAGGCCATGCAGATTTATGCGCTCGGTAGCGGTAGTTTCTTGAACGGCGGCCTAATCATGGCTTTCTTTGCCTTAGGAACGGCGCCGGGAATGTTAAGTCTTGGCGGTTTAGGATCTATTTTAGACCAAAAAAAATCCCGCCTTTTCTTTAAAATCGCGGGAGTCGTCGTCGTTCTCTTCGCCTTATTTAATATTAATAACGGCCTAAAACTGATCAAAATTTCCGGTGTGGTCACGATCGGCCAAAATACAACGGCTAATGAGACTGCGACCGTTGCCAGAGAAGGAGAAACGCAAATGGTCCGTATGGTTGAATCTAATCGCGGCTATTTGCCAAACCGTTTCAATATCATAAAAAATAAACCGGTCCGCTGGGTAATCGACGCGCAAGCGCCTTATTCCTGCGCCAGCGCCCTGATCGTCCCGTCGCTTAATATCTCGAAGCAATTGCAGCCGGGAGAAAATATTATCGAATTTACGCCCGATAAGATCGGCGAAATTCCTTTCTCCTGCTCAATGGGCATGTACACCGGAGTCTTTATCGTCACGGAAGGTTAGGCCTATTCGCTCCTAAGCGCGTCAACCGGGTCTAAACGGCTAGCTTTAAAGGCCGGATAAAAACCAAAAAACACACCGACCAGGACAGAGAAAGAAAAACCGATCACTGGTCCGGTGACCGAGCTGGCCATCGCGAGAAGATTAAAATAAGCAATAATCGGGATGGCCCCTTGACCGATAATCATGCCGATCACTCCGCCGACCGTAGACAGAATAATCGACTCTAATAAAAATTGGCTTAAAATATCGGAACGTTTGCCGCCGATCGCCTTAGCGATCCCGATTTCTTTTGTCCGCTCGGCGACCGTCACAAACATAACGTTCATGATGCCGATGCCAGAAACTAATAAAGTTATGGCCGCAATCGCGGTCAAAAGCGCGGTCATGGTTTTAGCGGATTCTTGAGCGGCCGCAACCATCGAACCGGCATCCATTATTCGAAAATCATCTTCCTGATCAACTTTGAGCTTATGCTCATTTCTTAAAATGCCGGTAATGCTCGAGGTAGCCAAACCGGTATTGGCAACATTATCAACAGTCGTAGTAATCATAACTTGTCCGCGAGTACCGAGGATGCTTTTTTCCGCCGTAGTATTAGGAATTAAGACAGATTCATCAACCGACATCATACCCATACGCGCTCCTAATTTCTTTAAAACACCAACGACTTCTAATTTCTTACCGCCGACGGTAATTATGCTGCCCACAGGATCAACCCCGTCAGAAAAAAAATCAGCGACGACCGTATCACCAATAACCGCCACTAAAGCCTTACCGCTTATGTCGTCACTTTCAATCGGACGACCTTTAATAACGACTAAATTGGAAATACCAATAAAATTTTGATCAATACCGATAACACTATAACTTTTGTCGATTGTGCCATAGGAAACCGTCGCGTTGCCTTGGATAGCGCCGGCTGCCGTAGTGATATGATCAGCCCCTAAGAGCAATTGTGCGTCAGATGATTTTAATTTAGAGCTACTAGTAAAACCACGACCACGATTAGGCATAACTAAGATTGAGTTAGCGCTAAGATTTTGAAACTGTGCACTAACTGATTTCTGCGCGCCTTGACCGACCGCGAAAACAGCGATGACAGTTGCGACACCGATAATTATTCCGAGCATCGAAAGGATGGTTCGCGTCTTTTTCGCCAATAAGGACTCAAAAGCCATTTTTATTATTTCCAAAAGCATATTTTAGTACCGGCTATCTTTTAATTTATAGTCTTCACTGACCACCTGGCCGTCACGCAAATAAATTATGCGATCGGCATATTTCGCGACTTCGGACGTATGAGTGACCATGATGACTGTCCGACCTTGCCTTTTAAAACCGGTAAAGATATCCATAACCTCTAAGCCGGATTTTGAATCAAGAGCACCGGTCGGCTCGTCGGCCAAAATTATTTCGGGATCATTAATCAGGGCGCGACAAATCGCCACCCGCTGTTGCTGACCGCCGGATAACTCCGTTGGCTTATGGTTAAGCCTTTTACCCATGCCGACCGACTCTAAGAGAAAACAAGCCTTTTTCTTTCGTTCCACAGCGCTTGAGCCGGCATACAGAGCCGGAAGCTCAACATTCTTTAAAGCAGAAAATCGAGAAAAAAGATTAAATTGCTGAAAGATAAACCCCATCTTCTTATTACGGATAAAGGCGAGAGTAAAATCATCTTTGACGCCGCCGATGTCTTCGCCATCTAAAAGATATTGCCCCTTACTGAGCGGGTGTAAACAACCGATGATATTAAGCAGAGTCGTCTTACCGCCACCGGATTCGCCCATAATCGCGACAAACTCGCCTTTTTTGACGGTTAAATTAATTCCTTTTAAAACCGGGATTTCTTCGCCATTAGCAAGATAGTAAGATTTATAAGCATCAACAAATTTTATTGCGACTGCAGTATTCATAAATTAATAAACGACGACGTCCCCTTCTTTGAGCCCGGTCATTATTTCCACTTTTTTACCATCAGTAAAACCGGTAGTGACGACGGCGATCGTTCCGTCTGCCATTTCGACGGACGGTTGTCCGTTAATATTACGGACCGCGGCGACAGGGACGTTCAAAACATCCGGCGCTTCCGCCGTGACAAACTCGATAGTCGCGGTCATGCCCTCACGAATCTGCGCCTTACCGTCGTTAATGAGTAAAACTCTGACTAAATAAGTGACAATGCCGTTAGTACTGGTAGTTGAAGTTAAAGAAATAAAACTTATCTCGCCATTTAAAGTAACGCCGTCAATCGCGTCAAAACTAACTCGAGCCTTATCGCCGACTTTCAGTTTGCTGACGTCGGCTTCTTCGATATTAGCTTCAATAAATAAAGTATCATTATTAATAATCGTCGCCATAGTCTTGGCGCTACTATCACCCAAAATCGTGTCACCCTTCTTATAGTTAAGCATGGAAACGACTCCATCGATCGGAGAAATAAGTGTCGCCTGCTCCATATTGTATTTAGCCTTATCAACCGAGATAGCGGCTGAGGTGAGTTGAGCGCGAGCCGAAGCCAGATCCGATTCTTTAACCGGAGCGATCAAGTCGGCGTAATCATTCGTCGCGCTGGTTAAAGATATTTCTCGGGATCGGACAGAGATAGTTGCGTTATTTATATTCTGTTCCGCTTGACTCTTGGCGGTCTTCAAATCCCCCACCGCCCTATCATAGGCTATTTGATATTGGCTTAAACTATTCTTGGCGTTAGAAACCGCCTGACGAGAACTATCTAAACTGGCGAGCGCGGAATTAATGCTAGAGCGATCGGTGCTAATCGTTGACTTAAAGCCGTCTAGCTTCGTTTGCGATAAATTAGAGAAAGTAATCGTAGCATCAAGAAGCGCCTGCATATCAGATAAATGACGCTGAAAATTTAATAAAGCAGAATTAGCCTCGGAAGAGACGTTGTCAAGTGCGGCATTATTATTGCTGTCAAGACTTGCTAAGCTGGCCGCCAATTTACTCCAAGCATTCTTGGCCACCAGATAACTAGCTTTTGCGGCATTAAAAGTTGTCGCGTCCTTTGCTCCCAGAACCTCTTTAAAATCTAAATTAACCGAGGTATTATCCACGCCTATAATACTGTCACAATCACGTAGTGACCGCTGCATCGTCAAATCAATCGAATTCACAGTGTTAGCCAGTCCGGAGTAAGCATTGCGAATTATTTCGCTATCACTAATACTATTATTCAAACGAAGATTATTTTCTGCTGTTTTCAGGCCGCTCTCGGCGTTCGCAATACTTTGATTAGCGCTAGATTTGGTCTGTTCCAAACTTATCTTGGCTTGGTCAAGGGCGACCTGGGCTTGATCGATAGCGATCTTCGCCTTATTAATATCACTATCGGTAGCGGGCTGCCGCTTGGTATTAAAATTAGCGAGAGCTGCTTGGTAATTAGAATAGGCGTTACTCAAGTCGAAACTCAGGCTTTCGGTCTTAACGGAAGCGATCTTATCGCCTTTCTTGATCTTATCGCCTTCTTTGACATAGACATTGTCAACCTCTAGATTGCCGGACACCGGGAAAGACATAGTTACGCCATCTTTAGCTACGACCTTGCCGGTCGATTCGACCGATATTTTTAAATCCTGCCTTCTGACAGTTGCTTTCTTGATTTGGACCGGTGCGGCCGCAGTCTGATTATTCCGATAATAAAAAAAGTAATAGGCGGACCCACTTAAAACAAGAATAAGAGCCACCGAAATTAAATTTTTCTTACGAAAGATAAACCTGAATACCCCTCGCTTGGCTTTTTGACTTTCGGCCAGGATTGACTGAGACATAATATTTATTAATTAATTAGAACAAAATCAGCAATCTTACGATCACTCTCGGCTGTACTCGTACCTGTCGCCGTAGGATTCACGCCGTTATTAGCATTGAGCCAGATCATAAGTGTCTTGTCGGTCGTGATATCGGCTAAAGTCGCCTCGACCATTTCCCTTTTGCCAGTTGAAGAATTACTGCCCGCCTTCATCATCTTAATCCCGACCGGAATGATTATTTTTTCTTCTCCGGTGCTCATCTCTTTCAGCCTGACTAGCATCTGTTCGCGCGTTCCGCTACCTTGACTGTCCCGACTTTCCCGTCCGCCTGGACCGCCGAAGTCACCGCCTGGCATCCTGGCCTGTCCGCCGATTGGACCAGCTCCAGCGTCGCTCAAAGATAAAGCCTCTCTTGCGGGCGTTGCACCCTTCTCGGGTGTAGAACTAGCCTGACGACTGGGCAAATCGATTTTTAAAATCGTTGCTTCATTGCCGATCAAAGATCTAACTATGCCGCGAATATCGGCCGGTCGGTCCGGCTGGCCGAAGTCCGGACGCCGGCCGCGATCAGCGCCAGATACAGACGGCTGATTCTTAGAGCCAGCGACATTAGAACTACTGCAACCGGCCAAAATAAACAAGGCAAATAAAACGACAAAGGAAAAACGAAAAAATCGTTTCATAGTTTTATAATAATTTAAAAATTAAGGCAATAAAGGCGCAGAGACAGGGGAGCGAAAGTCACGGACAGGCGCCGAACAGGCGCCGGAACGGCAATGATCTTCTCTGCGCGGACGCGGTCGCGATAGGAAGCCGCGACCCGACCGCGACGGCCTAATTATTTCCGCCTGAAATTCCTTTTCTTCCAAAACACGACCGATTAAATCGACCGGCTCTCTTAAGGGCAGCAAGTCGATCGGCAAAGCGCGCGAACCGACAGTAATGTCCCATTCTTCTCCGTCCGGGTCAATCAAAGAAAAATTATGACTTTCGTCATCATCCTTATCGCTAATGATACCGGTCAAACGACCTTCGGCCGGACTGAACCAAAAATCGACATGACGATTTATAATTTTATGATAAAAAGAAACCCGTTCTCCTAAAACATTATCTATTTTTTCCCCTAATCCGACAAAAAAGAAAATACTACCTAGAATGATACTGGCGAGAATCGAAGAAGTAACAATCACCCAGATCGGATAACGATAACCGCGCTTGGTATGATGCAGATTATAATATAGAATAAAAATGAAGAGGGCGAGAAAAATAATCCAAAAATAAGGCAAAGTCAAAAGGAAAAATTCCCAAAGACTCTTATTGGTTTCCTCCTGGATTTCCCAGCCATTATATTTAAAAAGATAAATCATGACTGCGACGGCGCCGGCGCCGATTAGTAGTGAAACGACTCCCATCGCGCGCAGGACATAATCTTTCAATAAAAAATGCCAACGCGGTTTCGGCGCGATATGCTCTTCTTTTAACTTAGCGACTAACTTTTCATCAAAATTATTATTTTCCATAATTCAGAAACTTAAATTGAATTTATATTCTGTTTAGCGAATTCTTTCTCGAACTCCGATTTAGCCTTATTCAACATAGACGCGACCGTCCCCGGCGGTTTTTTTATAATATCGGAAATTTCCTGATAGCTCTTCTCTTCCCAAAACTTTAGGATCAGAACTTCGCGATATTTTTTGTCGAGCCTATCTAAAATCTTAACGATCACGACTTTTAAAAGTTGCAGATCGGCGCCGGCGGCAATATCGATTTCAGCCGCCAAACTGCGAGCTGCCTGGTCGTCGATACTGACCGCGTAACCCTCCGGCCGCGCTTTTAACTTACGATGGTTGCTAATAACTTGATTATGAGTAATGCGGTAAATCCAGGAAGAAAATTTCAAGTCTTTATTAAAATCGTTCAGGTTCAGGTAAACTTTAATAAAAACCTCCTGCAGAGTATCTTCGGCGTCCTCGTTATTAACATTAGTCAAGCGACGGATATAACTTAGAAGCCGTCCTTTATAACGGTCGACCAGATACAAAAAGTTATCCTGGTTGGCCAGGGTTAATTTTACTAATTCTTCGTCGCTAATATTAGCAATGTCCTTTTCTTCAATCATGGCCTAATTATAACATTGTCCCCATCCTTTTAATAATACGCCTAAAAAAACGATTTATTCTACCCTCTTGACTTATTGGTCAAAAAGTTAGAAAATTAACTGTTACTATCTTAAAAAAGTTCTTAAACAATAAAAATAATAAACACCAAATAACAATCTAAACCGAAAGGTAACACGATGAAAGAAATCATCAAAAACAACGTTCTGTTCTTCAGCGGCAATGGTAACCATGCCCTCGGAAAAAAGATCTTAGAAGATCTCAGTGAATACGTCGGGATTGATCTAAGTTTCCGCCATATCAATTTTTCCCGATTCTCTGATATTGAACCGGACAATAAGATTCCTTTATATGAATCTATCGCGGGAAAGACAGTGGTCCTCTATCAGAGTATGTTCAATGACAGATTAATGGAGGAATTTCTGGAGCTTTGCTGGGCCATGAAGCGCCAATATCAGGCTCAAAAAGTCATCGCCGTCGTTCCCTTTCTGCGTTTTAGGCGCCAGGATCACTCCGAAAAGACGGAGGAAATTGATCGTCTTCGAATGCTTATCGACCGCCTGAAACATGCCGGCGTTGACCAACTCATAACCGTGACGCCACACTCGCCTAAGATGATGTCTAAAAACTGCCAGGCCTACGGTATAAAATTCCATCCGACAGATATGTCGGAAATTTTTGCCCAAGCCATCAAGACTCTTTTAGACGGCGAAGAAAAAAATACCCTGATTTACGCTCCAGACGAAGGCTCAATTTCCAGGGCGGTCGGACTGGCTCAAATTTTAGGGTTTGAAGTAATTTTTACTTTAAAAAAAAGAGGGCTCAACAATACCGCAGCCATTGCTGGCCCCGATCAACAGGAAGTCGATGAATTGATTGCCAAAGCGCAACAAGAACTGGACTTTCCAGAAATAAGTTACGCGACTGCTGATAAGATCAAGGGGGCAATTATTCTTATGGTCGAAGACGAAATAGCCTCAGGGGAAACGGCCAATAAAACCGGACGCCGCCTTAAATCCTTAGGAGCAGACACTCTCATTTTCTCAGCGACACACGCCGTTTGCACCGCCGGCTGGCAGCGAAAACTGTTTTACAAAGATCCTTTTGATAAAATATTTATCGCCGACTCTATTCCGCGCGATTACGAAAATCGCACGGGTGGAAAAATGCATGATCTTTCCGTCAGCGGCGTGATGGCGGCTGAACTTTATAAAGTCCTGAAAGAATGTGTTTAGCTAAAAAACCAAAAGGCTCGTTTCCCGACGAGCCTTTTTCAGAAACAAGTAGACAAAAATAAGACGTCTTGATAAAGTATTTATAATAATTTCTCAATATGAGTAAAAAAATTTTAATCTATATAATCTTAATATTAATGATCGGCGGCCTAGTAGCGGCTATTTTTTACCGTGCGCCGAGACCGACTCAAATGCCTCTTGCGACTAACCGTCCGACGGTTATAACTAGCTTCTACCCGCTTTATTTCTTGGCCAGTACGATTGGCGGCCAGAGGGCCACGGTCATCAATCTTACTCCGGCCGGGGCTGAGCCGCACGACTATGAACTAACCGCTCAGGATATCGCGCAAATTGAAACGAGCCGACTCTTAATAATAAACGGCAGCGGACTGGAAGCTTGGGGTCAAAAAATAAAAGATAATGTTTCCGCTCAA
>Ga0172367_10004827_pt1 | contig 16579 bp, 9 predicted proteins | sample Lak10m_FD_114542 | JGI IMG/M metagenome (GOLD analysis project Ga0172367, IMG submission 114542) | Freshwater microbial communities from Kabuno Bay, South-Kivu, Congo - kab_022012_10m | ecosystem: Environmental > Aquatic > Freshwater > Lake | place: Democratic Republic of the Congo: South-Kivu...
CATACCCCCATCCCCTTCCCCGCGCTCCGCGTATTCCGCCGTTACTCCCTCCCCATCCAGCCCCCAGCCCGAAAGCCCCGTATGGAGTTCCGCCTTCAGGCGGTCCGAAAAGGCCTCACGTCTCCCCTCAGCCCCCCCAACTCCCTTCTAACGTCCCACTCTCTGCGCCCTCTGTGCTCTCTGTGGTAAAAACCAACCCCAACAACCCCAAACCATACCCCCATCCCCTTCCCCGCGCTCCGCGCTCTCCGCGATTACTCCACCCTCCCCTAACCCAGCTCACCCAACCCAAGCATTCACCACAGAGTTCACAGAGCTCACAGAGGAGGAAAGAAACACGTCTCCATACTTTCCAGTCGCCCCCCCGCACCTGAGCGCGTGATCCAGCTCCCCCCACCCCAAGCCCCCCGGACCGCAGCGTTCAAGCCCGACATAGCTCCAGGCGAAGGCGGGAGCCGCTGGGATCGCAGAGGGAGAAGTAATTTCATTCTTACTCCGCATCTCTGCGTCTCAGCGCGAGGATATTCGGCAAGGCTTGGCGCCTCTGCACGAAACACTCCCCCAAAAACAACCTCCGCGTGCTCCGCGTATTCCGCGGTTGCTCCCCATTTTATCACTTCCAAACGGCACGGCTTTTGCTCTAAAGTCTCAGCACCATGTTCCCGCCGACCGTCAGCCAGCCGACCCGCCCTCAAGAAACCCACCGCGTCCACGAGAACGTCCCCATCGTTCATCACTCACCATGAACCCGTGCCAACTCCTCCTCCCCATGAAACCCAGCCTAAGCAACCTCCTGGCACTCCTAACCGTCATCATTTCCCAATTCCAACTCCAATTCCAGGCCCAAGCCCAACCGCTCATCACCGACTCCGATCTCACCTACAAAATCGGTGAATACTACCGCGCCCACGTCAACCTTCCCACCGTACCCGTCGATGTCTCCTCCGTCATCGGCAAGAAGGGCGGCCCCCAATTCTGGGACTTCAGCACCGGCCCCACCAACGACGTCTTCCTCTACGAATACGTAAACCCAAAAGGGACCGTCATCGGCTCCTATTTCCCCAAAGCCACGATCGCCGAACGAAAAACCACGCTCTCCTCCGGCGACCAAGGCTGGATCCTCTATGAACACGTCTCCGGGGTCGGACGCACCGTCTACGGCGCATGGCAGGAAGATCCGTCCTTCACCGACGCCGCCCAAGTCTTCGGCGCGCCCGTAGTCGATTTCCCCGCTCAAATCAAGTTCGGCGACACGTGGAATAACCTCGTGACCTTCACCAATAACATCGACCTTCTCGGCGACGGTTTCCCCATCCGCATCATCATCACCAGCAGCTTCGCGGCCGATGCCTACGGTGTCGCTGAACTGCCGAACCTCGGCTTCGGCGACGTGCTCCGCGTCAACCAGCTCGATGAAATTCAGTTGCAGCTCTTCAGCGAAGACGAGGATGGAAACGGCACCTTTAACAATCTGGGCAGTCCCGTCTATTCCCGCTTTTTCTATTGGATCATGCCAGGCCGGGGGATCGTCGCTCAGATCTCCTCAGAAACCACCGGCAACCTTGAAGGCAACGCCACGCCACCTCCCGATAACTTCCAGCGCGCCGGATACTACGTCCGCATGTTCGCCACCAACCGTGTCCCCAGCCAAGGCTGCACCAACCCCGGTGCCGTCACCGATCTCCGAATCACTGTAGATACCCGGGGCCGTGCGTTGCTCAAATGGAGCCTCACCGACTGCACCAGCCAGTATCGAGTGGAGGTCGCCGACGAGATTTCCAAGAACACGGCATGGCGCACCCTCAGCACCACCTCCAGCAATTTCCACATCGACCAAGATAATAGCGGCGGCAAAGCCCGTTACTACCGCGTGGTCTCGCTCAAGTGAAATGATGCCAGCCGGTCAGTCCGAACCCGCACACCGATACCACCTCAGGTGTCTCGGGGTTGCCGACGTTCCCAAGCGCTCAGCCCAGGTCATCAAGCGATCCGAACTCCCACGTCTCCGAGCCCACGTGCAGGCCGACCCAGCCTCCTCCAGCAAAGCCATCCCTCGATCTGGATCTCGACCTCCAGCCCCAGCCTTTACGCTGATCGAACTCCTGGTCGTCATCGCGATCATCGCCATCCTCGCCGCCATGCTCGTCCCCTCCTTGGCCAGGGCTCAATCCAAAGCGCGCGAAACCCAGTGCAAAGGCAACGTCCGCCAGATCGGCCTCGGCATCGCCATGCACGTCGCCGACTACGACTATTACCCCGTCTACAACGTCGACCCCACCCTTAGCTCCGCGAACACCTTCTGGCCCACCGCACTCGAACCCTACACCTCCATGCGGTGGACCAACAAACTCTACACCTGCCCGGACTACCGCGGGCTCAGCGTGAACGGAAATGACGAAGGAGCGCCGCTCGGCAGCTACGGCTACAACGCCAACGGCACCAAGTTTACCCCCAGCGAACTCGGCCTTGGCGGCGTGCTCACCAAGGTCGCCATCGAAGATTCCGAGGATCTCGCCGAGCAAAACATGCTCCGAATCAAAGAGTCCAAGGTAATCTCCCCCGCCAACATGATCGCGCTCGGCGATGCCCACCTCATCTGGTCCCCTAAAAGCCTGACCCTCGAGCTCTACGGCATCAACCTCCCCAAAGACAACTACAGCGGCATGGGCCTGCTCGATATCAACTCCCGAAACGCCGTCGAACAACAAGGCTGGCCCGGTCGCGACGGAGTGATCAAAGCCACGCTCAAACGTCACAACGCCCGTTACGTGCTCGCCTTCTGCGACGGCCACATCGAAAGCATCCCCCGCGATCGGCTCTTCCAGAAAACCGACGACTCCCTCAAACGCTGGAACAACGACCACGAACCCCACAAAGACCTCCTCAACCGCTTCCCCTAGGATCGGAACGTCCCAGCGGGACGTCCGTCAAGGTAGGGACCTCCCGCCGGGACGTCCGCGTCCCGCAAAGGTAGGGACGTCCCGCTGGGACGTCCGCGTCCCGCGAAAGCGGGACGCTCGGGAAGCCCAGAGTCTCCCCGCCTCCCCCCAGGTCACCAAGCCCCACCGCGTCCCCGCCCTCCCCGCGAGAACGACAAAGCCTCCACCCGTCGCCCGCGCCCAACCAACCACCAACTACCAACTACCAACCACCAACTACCAACCACCAACTACCAACTACCAACCACCAACTACCAACCACCAACTACCAACCACCAACCACCAACCACCAACCACCAACTACCAACTACCAACTACCCACTACCCACTACCCACTACCCTCACTCCACACCCCCCATCCAGCACCACTGCTCACATCAGAAAACTATCGCAGCAACGTGTATCCCGTCCGTTCTTTATACCATTGGAAATCCAACTTCCCCGCCGCATCAAACGCACGCGTGCTGAAGGTGTATTTAACGGGGTACATCGACGTCGCGCTCTTCCACTTCCGAATCTCCGCATGCCCGTCGGCGAAGGAGAACCCACACGCCCCGTTGTGATACGACGCCGGCAAGTCACCCCATTGAGTGGCGTTGATGTCTACAATAAAAAAGGCGTCGTTGATCGAGTCCGGATGTTCGTCCACGGTCACCCACGTCGCCGACGGTGAAGGCACATCGGACTGCTTCAAAAACTGACGATACGAGGCGTTCCACCAACTCACCCCTGTGGCCGACGACGGATTGTTATCCGACCGACCAAACAAAGCGTTCATCGAGTTGCTCCGCAGCCGTTTCGTCCAACCCTTGGCCTTTTGGCTCGGATGAAGTGATTTATCGGATGGACACTTGTAAATCGGCAACGCATTCCCTGCGTAAACCGCCAAAACCCCGCTTGTCACCCACGCCTCGTTCGTATTGCTGACGTCCTGAATCCCCGTCCCCGCGCCCCACGTCATGATGTTGTTCACCCAATTGTTGAACCTCTTCGTGTTGATCGCCGCCTCGGTGTCCGGGATCGTAAAATTATTCGCGCACGCATCGTTGAAATCCCCTGAATACAGGTGCCACGCCGTGATCAACTGCTTGTTGTTGCTCATGCACGAAATACCCTGCGCCTTCGCCTTCGCCTTCCCCAAGGCCGGGAGCAGCATGCCCGCCAAAATCGCGATAATTGCGATCACAACCAACAGTTCAATCAGTGTAAAACCGTGCGCTGTGCGACGGCCCATCGAGCGGGTCTCACCCGCCCCCAGAAGTTCTGCGTTCATAGATGATTCTCAATAGGAACACCGCTCAGCGGTGTCCGTGTGTTTGGGTTAGCAAGCTTATAAAGATCCCGACCAGAACATGCAAGCACGCGATCAAACCCGCCTCAAAAGCCTCCCACTCCTGCCCGTGAACCCACGCGCAAGCTGCAAGTAACGAACCCCAAGCCATGCCTCCTGTGGCCAGGGTGCAGACATCAGAGCGGCCCTCAGCCAGGTAGGGACGTCCCGCCCTCGTCCGAGCGAAGCCAGAGCGGAGGCGGATGGGACGTCCGCGTCCCGCGAAAGCGGGACGCTCGGGAGCCTTGAGTCTCCGAGCCTCCCCCAAAAACCAAGATGCTCGATGACTCAAAGCCCGGTTCCGACCGGCCGTTGGCCGGACGGGGACGTCCCAGCGGGACGTCCCTACCTCGACGCCCGGCTCCCCCATCCCCTTCCAGCCACTCCTAACAAAACCCACTGCTTGACAATAACTGTTTGGGTGTTACCATACAGTCATTAAGTTCATCCATGGCGCGTAACTTTCATTTTCAGATCGATCCGCACTCCGGAGTGCCCGTCTATCGACAGCTCATGGATCAGATCAAGTATTACGTCGCCTCCGGCGCTCTCGCCAGCGGGGATCAACTGCCCTCCATCCGCGAACTCGCCCAGTCTCTCGCCGTTAATCCCACCACCATCGTCAAAGCCTACAACGAACTCGTCCACGAAAACGTCATCGAGTTGCGCCAAGGCAAAGGGGCCTTCGTCGCCCCCCAGTCCACCGAACTCTCCTTCGCCGAACGCGAAAAAGCCCTCCGCCGCCTCGCCCGCCAACTCGCCGTCGAAGCCACTCAAATGGGAGCCGATTCCAACCGCGTCATCGAAATCGTCGACGAAGAACTCACCGCCGTCGCCGGTGAACGCGGCGAACCTAATCTGCGCGCCAAACTGCGCGTCGTCGGAAGGAAAGGCTGATCCATGCCCACCTCATCCGCCGTCATCTCCGCCCGTAATCTAAGTAAAACCTTCCGAGGCGGTGTCGTCGCCGTCAGCGGCCTCGACCTCGAAGTGCCCGCCGGTTCTGTCTACGGCCTGATCGGTCGGAACGGAGCCGGAAAAACCACCACCCTACGCCTGCTCATGGGCCTGCTCCGACCCGACTCCGGTGAAGCACGCGTGCTCGGAGCCGATCTCTGGCAAGCCCCTCGCGAGATCCGGCAACGCGTCGGCTACGTTTCCCAATCCCAACGGTTGCCAGGCTGGATGACGCTCGACGAACTCTGCCGTTCCAACGCCTGCTTCTATGGTCGCTGGGATGAAGCCCTGGCCCACCGACTCGCTCGCCGATGGGAACTCTCCCGCAAACGCCCCATCGCCCACCTCTCCGGCGGAGAACAACGTCAAGCCGCCATCCTGCTCGCCCTCGCCGCCCAGCCCGAAGTGCTCTTTCTCGACGAACCCGCCGCCGGTCTCGACCCCATCGCCCGCCGCGCCCTACTCGCCGGGCTCGTCGATTGCCTCACACAAGAGTCCGGCTGCACGATCATGTTCAGCACCCATCACATCGGTGACCTCGAACGTATCGGTGACCGTATCGGCATGATGGATCGGGGTCGCATCGTTAAATCACTCCGCCTCGACGAATGGCTCGACCGCGTGCGCCGCGTCCAGGTCGTCTTCAACACCGATACCGTCCCTCACGGGTTCACCATCCCCGCCGCCCGACGCATTCGGATCGAAGGTCCAGTCGCCACCGCCGTCGTCGAACTGGCAAACGAAGATCAACTCACCCCGCTCCGTTCTATCCCCGGAGCCCGCGTTAACGTCTTTCCCATGAACCTCGAGGAAATCTTTATCGAGTGGTTTGAGCAAACCGAGGAGCCCGCCTCCTCCCTCCAACCACAACCCGAAATCGCCTTCGTCTCCTAAACCAATGGAAACCCAAAGCTCTATGAAACCGAACCGGCTCGCTCGAGCCCTGAGTAAAACCCCGACGCGCCTCGCCGCCACGATGGCGCTCACGCTCCAACTGGCTGCCTCCGCGATCGGCCTCAACCCGTCGCTACAGGCCTCAGCCGCCCCGGTCGTCGAGCTCTCGACGTCCTCCGGCACCGCCTCCTTCCGCGTCGGCGAAACGATCTCCCTCCAGGCCGTCGCCACCGATCCCGATGGCTACGCGTCCACCGTCGAGTTCTTCGCCGGCACCACCAAGCTAGGGGATTCCAGCGTCGTCTTCATTCGCGAACCCGACGCAGGCCAGCCCGTCTCGCATTCCTTCGCATGGAAGGACGCCGCTCCTGGCCTCTACACGCTCACCGCCAAAGCCCGCGATAACAGCGGCACTTTCGGTCTCTCCAAAGACCTCCGCATCGAAGTTACCGGTGGGATCATACCCAATAAATCCGAACCAACCATCTCCTCCATCCAGGTCGAGAAAGACTCCGTTCTCGTCTCCGGTGTCGTGCCTCCAGGCATTCTGAAGGTCACCCTCGAATCACGCGAACGCGTCGGCTCCGGCGCATGGCAACCCCGGGCCGTCCAACGTCTCGATGCCAACGGCGGCAACGTCAGTTTCAAAATCGCCAAAAGCCCCGCGCTCGAATTGCTCCGCCTCCGCGCCGACACCACCGAGCCTCTCCCCGCCTCCTTCTACCAAGGCAAAACAGAATTCAACGGCCCGGTCAGCTCCGCTCAAGCCGGCGCCAACGTCCCCACCGCCATCGCCGATGCCGCCAAGAGCGCTTCCGGTGCCGAGGGCGCATCCACCCGTTCCGTGGTCGAATCCGATATCTGGAAAATCCAAGGCCAGACGCTCTATTTCTTCAATCAATACAAAGGCCTTCAAGTCATCGATATCTCGGTGCCCGATGCCCCCATTCTGCGCGGCGAACTCAGCATGCCCGCCGTCGGTGAACAAATGTATGTGCTCGATGACGGAACCGCTGTCCTCCTCGCCCGAGACAACTGCTCCTACGGCGCCGACCAAACCAGCCGCGTCGTCATCGTAGATACCAGCGCCCAACCGCGCATCCTGACCCAACTCTCCGTCCCCGGTGCCATCGAAGAGAGTCGGCTCGTCGGCTCCGCGCTCTACGTGGCTTCTCAACAGTATCGACCCAGCACCCGCACCACCGATGGCTCCTGGGAATGGGGTTCGGTCGTCAGCGCCTTCGACCTCGCGAAACCCGCCGCGCCTGTCGCCCGTAACTCACTCTGGTTCTCCGGCTACGGCAATGTCATCACCGCCACCGACGAATTCCTCTTCGTCGCGCTCCGCAACCCCATCTGGAACGCACCCTCCACCGTTCGTTGCATCGACATCTCCAACCCCGACGGCACGATGGTGCTCGCGAGCACGTTGAATCCCTCCGGCATCGTCCAGGATAAGTTCAAGATGAACCTCAATGGCGACATCCTCTCCGTCATCTCCGAACGTTGGGAACAAGTCCAAAACAACGGCCAAACCGTCACCAAGGTCGAAACGTTCTCCCTCGCACAGCCCACCCAACCCGTCCGCCTCGGCAGCCTCGAAATCGCCCGCGGCGAGCGACTCTTCGCCACCCGCTTCGACGGTGACCGCGTCTACGTCGTCACGTTCCTTCGCATCGACCCGCTCTGGATCGTCGACCTCTCCAACCCCGCCAAGCCCACCATCTCCGGCGAACTCCACGTGCCCGGTTGGTCCACCTACATCCAACCGCTCGGCGACCAACTGGTTGCCGTCGGCATCGACAACACCAATGGCTGGCGCGTCGCCGTCTCGCTTTTCGATGTCACCGATGTTCGCGCTCCGAAGCTCTCCGCTAAAGTCCCGCTCGGTGAAAACTACTCCTGGAGCGAAGCCACCCAAGACGAGAAGGCGTTCACCGTGCTTCCAGAAGCCGGCCTCATCCTCGTCCCTTACCAAGGCTACACCACCAACGGCTACGCCACTCGCGTTCAAATCATCGATCTCGATCTCAAGAACCGCTCCCTCAAAGCACGCGGCGTCATCAACCAGGCCATGCAACCACGCCGAGCTACCGAGTATAACAATCGCATCCTCTCCGTCTCCGGACGCGAATTGCTCACCGTCGACGCCGCCGACCGCGATAATCCCGTCCTCCGGGCTCGTACCACGCTCTCCTGGACGGTGAATCGGCTCTGGGTCTCCGGCCAACACCAAGTCCAACTCGACGAACAAAACTCTTGGACCGGCCAAACCCTCGCCAAACTCCGCGTCGTGGCCAACAACAGTCCCGACACACTCCTCGCCACCGCCGACCTCACCCCAGGGCTCCGCGTGCTCGGCGGCACCGTCAAAAACCAACGGCTCTACCTCGCCGAAGGCCGTGCGGAGGAAGTCGTCTGGAAATGGTTCGAGGCAGAACAAACCTCACGCGCCGTCAATACCAACCCCAGCGCGTTCAAGTTGACGGTGTTCGACCTCTCCAAGCTGCCTCAATTGGTGCTTCTCGGCGAAAACACCACCGACAAAGCAGATCCTGGCTACAGCAGCGATCTCAGCCCGTTCTGGCTTAATTCCGACGTGCTCATCTGGTCCGCTCGTGGCGGTTACTGGGGCCCCTGGTTCCGCGGCATGGCCGTTGATGCCGGCATCGCCGCCCCCGGTGCCAAGATGGCCCTCCCCTGGTGGGGCGGCGGCAGTGGTAGCCTGATCGCCTTTAACGTGTCCGACTCCACCCAACCTCGTTTCCTCTCCAAGTCTACGTTCTCCGGCAACGAGAACGAAAACCGCTGGGGCTACAGCGATCCCCAAGTCGTCGGGAACCTCGTTTACGCCAGCTACCAAACCTCCGTCTTCGTCGAAGGTCTCGTCCCCGCTGGCGAAAAGCCGCCCGCCGCCGAACCCGTCAAACAAGCGGACGGCTCCATCCTCATGGTCCAACCTCCCTTCGGTTCCTGGATCCAACGATACTATCTCACCGTGGTCGATTTCGCCGACCCCGCCAATCCCACCGCCCGCAAACCAGTCAATATTCCTGGCCAACTCACAGGAGTGTCCCATGGCGGCGCGGTGATCTACACAACCGGTAACCACTGGGACGGACGCAACAATACCGATGGCTTCGAATGGCTAGACGTGGTCGCCTACGACGGCGTCAGCGCATCCAGCGTCACCCAGTTCCAACTGCCCGCAGAATGGCCCCACCCCGTTCTCATCAACGAAGGGATCATCACAATCGGCCGGCCTGGGGACGGCAAAACCGTCAAACCTTCCATCGAGTCCTGGTTGCTAAACGAAAGCGGGAAGTTCGGCAAGCTGTGGTCCACACCGCTCGCCTACCCCGCTCAGTCCTTCCTGTCGCTAGGCAAGAAGGTGCTCGTCCAAAGCTCCCAGCTCGATGTGTTCGACGTTTCCAACGCCGCCCAGTGGCTCCCGCTCGGCACCGCTGAACTGCCCGGCTGCCTTTACTACGACCTCACGCGTGCCGTCGACGACGGGGCCTCCGGGCTCTGGGTCCCGCTGCACGATTACGGCATTCGCTACATCAACCTTGGCAAGCCAACCCCTTGATCCAAGCAAGCGTAAACAATTCTCGCCCCATGAGGCGTGGGGCGAGGGGATAGACTCGGGTTATGGGTCAGCCGGGTGGGCTCAAAAGGCTCGCCCGGCTTCTCGCCTTCTGTTTACTTTGCTACCAAACGTGCCGATCCACCCCCAGTTCAGTTGCCGCCCCGAGGCCTCCAGCCTCGCCGCACCCGGATCGTCGCGCCCCCACACCAGGTCGCATCACGGCTTCACTCTCGTCGAGTTGCTCACCGTCATCGCCATCATCGGCGTGCTCGCTACGCTCCTCATGTCCGGCCTCACCTCCGCCAAAAAATCCGCCTACCAGGCGCGCTGTATCTCGAATCTGCGCCAGATCAGTCTCGCCCTGGACATGTACCTGGACGACCACCAAAAGCGCTCGCAAGATCTCGAAGCTCTCACCTCCGCCCGCTACCTGCCCGACAAAAAAGTGCTCCTCTGCCCCGCCGATAAAACCGGCGATTGGGCCGGTCTCGTCGAACCCAGCTCCTTCTTTAACGCGCCCCAACTGAGTCTCTCCGAACCCTCCGAGGGTGACCCCGCCGCTAGCGCTGGGTTCGCACCTCCAGGGTTCGCCGACAAGTCCGCCGTGCAGTCCGAACCGCTCCGCCGCTCCTATCTCACCCCTCTCCCCTGGGACGACGACGCGTGGAACAAGCTCATGCGACTCGCCGGTAGCGCCGGAATCGCAGTCTGTCAGCTGCACGGCCTCGGTCGACCCAACCCCGATGGCCCCTCCATCCGTGACTACCAAGGAATCATCCTAAGGGCCCAACGCGATGGAGCCGTCGTCAAACGCAAGGTCTTTTGGAACTCCGGTCCCTCCTTCTCCGACACCGCGTCCATCTCATCCGCACCTTCAAGTTCGATGCGCGCCATGTCCCCCTCCGGCGACCATCCCTGGCAGTTCTTCACCGACGACCCCGAACTTACGGGCCAATGAGGTCAACCGACTCCCAACCCGAGCCTAGCATCCTTCCCCACCCCACTCCAGCGGGTGCCGAACCAGGGGATCGGAACCGTTCTGATGCCGACACCCTTCGCGAGAAACGCTCTTATTGGCGAGGGCTGCTGCTCATGGAATGGCGGGCCCACAATCGCTTGATGCTCGCCGCCCTGCTCGCCTGGCTCATTCTCGCGTGGGCGCTGCCGCAAATGGTGAATCCAGGTTGGATCCTCGCCTTTGGCTTGTGCTACGCCCTCGTCGCTGGGCCCGCTTTTGGTGGAAATGACGTCATCGAAGGCTGCGAAGAGTTCTCGTTCAGCCAACCCGCCACCCGCTCCGAACGGTATCTCGCTCGATTGATCGTCGGAGGAGGAATGCTCCTCGTGTTCACACTCCTCGACACCCTCGCTCTCGGGCTCGACCTCTCCCAAGCCATCGAGCGTCTCTACCTCGACACCGGCCTCGTCCGCTCCACTGCCGCCCTCGAACCTCATCGACTCTACGGCCTCGTGCTTTTCCTCCCCCTCGCCGTCTTCAGCTTCTCCTTCGCGCTCGCCGCCAACGCACGCTCCCGCGCGCTCGCCTTCACCGCCTGGTTCTGGGGAGGCCTCGTATCCCTCGTCATCCTCCGCGCAAGCCTCCGCTACGAGTTCTGGAAATGGCAGACCTGGACCGGCTCCCTCGCCTGCTCAACCCTCGCCCTCAGCGCCTGCTTCGCCCTCTGGGTCGGGGCCCGCGCCTTCCGCCAAAAGGAAGTCGTCCAACCCTCGAAACCACTCTCCATCCCCGCTCATTGGTGGCTCTGGGTCACCCTCACCCTCCTCAGCATCGCCCTCGGCGGCCTCCTCCTCACCTCCCTCTCCAACGAGTTCTTCAAAATGCTCAAACCGTAACCCCCGGGACCCCCAGCATCCCGTCCCACCGCCCCGGGAGCGCCGGCACCCCTGCCGGCCTTCCCTCAGGAGAGCAGAAACTCCTCTCCGCTTCAGGAAGCCCAGTGCCCGCCGACATCCCGTCACACCGCGCCCGCACCCCCCGCCCTAAGTGACCCCAAACCACCGAGCTTCGCACGGAGTTCCGCCTTCAGGCGGTCCGGAACGCCTCACGCCTCCCCGCCCCCCTACTCCGCGCCTCTCCCTCAAAAACTCCCCGAGTCTTCAGTCTCCCGACTTTTTAAACCACGAATCTCTCGAATCCACACGAACAAGAATCAAGCCCAGGCACGGCCGCCCTACCCCTCCCCTTTTCGTGGCCTTTCGTGACCCCAAGCCACCGAGCTCCGTACGGAGTTCCGCCTTCAGGCGGTCCGGAAGACCCCACGCCTCACCACACCCCTCACCTCCTCCCTGCGCCTCCTCCCTCTCCGCGCCTCCGCGTTAAAAATCCCACCGCCCCGGGAGCGCCGGCACCCCTGCCGGCCTTCGGAAGGCCTATCGTCCCACCGCCCCCCCAGCCACATCCCTCCCCGGCCTTCGTAAGCCTCTTTGACTTTCGGCCTCAAAAACCGTATCCCGTCGAAATGCGCCTCCTCCTTGCCTCGCGATGCCGCTCCCTCAAGCGGCTCCCCCTGCTCGCCCTCCTCATCCTAGGCCCAGCTCTCCACGCCGAATCCCCCCTCCCCGACGTCGCCCGCCTCAAATCCAGCCCCGTCCTCCAACATCTCAAACCCAATCCAATCCCAACCGAACCGCGCTCCCCCGCCGCGCAAACTCTCACGCAAATGTATGTGCCCGAAGGTTTCCGCGTCGAACTCGTCGCCGCCGAACCCCGCGTGCGCCAACCCGTCGCCGTCGCCTTCGATGAACGCGGCCGAATCTGGGTCGCCGAAGCCTTCAGCTACCCGCAACGCCAACCCGAAGGCAAAGGTCTCGATGATCTCGTCATCCTGGAGGACGTCGACGGCGACGGACACTTCGAGTCCCGCAAAGTGTTCGCAACCGGTCTCAATCTGATCTCCGGCTTCGAGGTCGGCCACGGCGGCGTCTGGGTGGGTGCCGCACCCCAGCTTCTCTTCATCCCCGATGCGAACCAAGATGACGTCCCCGACTCCGTGCCCCGCGTGCTCCTAGATGGGTTTGGCTACCAGGACACGCACGAATGCCTCAACAGTTTTATGTGGGGACCCGACGGCTGGCTCTATGGCAACCAAGGCGTGTTCAATTACGCCAAAATCGGCAAGCCGGGCGCGCCCGATACGGAACGAACCGAATTGCGCGCCGGCGTCTGGCGATACCACCCCACGCGCCACGAGTTCGAGGTGTTCGCTCACGGCGGAAGCAACCCCTGGGGACTCGACTACGATGAACACGGCCAAATTTTCATGACACACTGCCGAAGCTATTGGGGCCGCGGCTTGACCACTCATGTCATCCAAGGGGGCCACTTCTGGAATCAAGCCAACGCCAATCATGCTCCCTTCATCATCGGAGATCCGCCAACCGATTTCCCCGAGTTCCGCAACTACCTGCTCGCCTCCGCCCGCTACGATCACGGCGCCGGTGGAGCCGGCCCCAAAGGCAGCGACGCCATCTACGGCGGCCATTCCCACGTCGGCACCATGATCTACCTGGGCGACAATTGGCCCGACACCTACCGCGGCCATCTCTTCACCCACAATCTCCACGGCCACCAAATCAATGCGCAGATCAACCACCCCCTCGGCTCCGGGTTCGATACCGTCCACGCCGGTAAAGACCTCCTCTTCTGCTCCGACCCGAGTTACGTCGCCATCGACCTCCAATACGGTCCCGATGGCGCGGTCTATGTGATCGATTGGTATGATCGTCAGCACTGCCATAACCCCATCACCGAACGATGGGATCGCGCCAACGGCCGGATCTACCGCATCCAACACACCTCCAACTACAAACCCACGAAGGTCAATCTCGCTGAGCTCACCGACCTCGACCTGGTCTCACTCCAATCCCACAAAAACCACTGGTACCGACGCACCTCCCGCCGGCTGCTCGCCGAGCGGTCTCGACGCAAAACCATCGCCAACGCAGCCGTTCAGGCCCTGCACAAGCAACTTCAGCCCGATAATCCAACCCCTACACGCCTCGCAGCGCTTTGGGCCCTTCACGGAATCAATCAAGCCGAACCTCAGATGCCCCCGCTTCTCTCCGATTCCAACCCTGCCGTCCGTTCCTGGGCCATCCAACTCGCGACCGAACGTAAAGCCCCCGTTTCCGACGCGATCGCCGCCGCACTTCAGCTCCTCGCTCGCACCGACCCCTCCCCCGTCACACGTCTCTACCTCGCGTCCGCCTCCCAGCGCACTCCCGAATCTCTAGCCTTCTCGATCCAACGCGAACTCGCTCAACGCGCCGACGATGCCCAAGACCGCAACCTTCCCTACCTGCTCTGGCATGGCATGGCCCCCCTCATGGCCCGCAACCCAGCGCCGTTCCTCGAAGTTGCCCGTTCCACTCCCATCCCTTCGCTCGCCCTTTGGATCCGATGGTACGGAGCCCGTCTTGGTGGGGATGCCCTCAATCAAGTGATCAAAGACGTCGCTTCTGGGGCGTCAGAAAGCTGGAGCCGCAACCTCTCTGGCATCGAACTCGCCACCTCCACCCTCAACGCATCGTCACCCCCCGCCGACTGGAACACGTCCGCCAAGTCGTTCCTCACCAACCCAGATCCAACTCTCCGACGAAAGGTCGAACGGCTCGCTGCCACGTTCGGCGATCAGTCCATGCTCCCCCGGCTTCGCGAGCAACTTACCCGACCGGCGGCACCCATCGACGAACGAACCCACGCCTTCGATGTCCTCGCCCGAGCGCTCGACACCGCCAGCATCCCCAGCTTCATGACGCTGCTCAAGGAACCTCGGTTCACCGCCCGCGTGCTCCCGCTCCTCGCTCGCTTCAACGATCCTCGGATCGCACCAGCCATTCTCGCAGCCTATCCCACGCTCGCTCAAACCGAACGTTCCATCGCCCTCAACACACTCACCAGCCGCACCTCGCTCGCTCTCGCACTCCTGGACGCCGTCGGCACCGGCCAAATCAAGCGGGATCACGTGACCGCCTTTCACGTGCGCCAACTCACCCAACTCCAAAGCCCTGAGGTCGATCGCAAAGTCGATTCCACCTGGGGCCGAATCCTCAAATCCCCCTCCGAGAAACTCGCCACCATCGCGAGTCTCGAAAAAATGTTCACCGAAGCCCCGCTCTGGGCCTACGACGCCAACGAAGGGCGTAAACACTTCCAAAAATTGTGCGCCAGTTGCCACAAGCTCGGCAACGAAGGCAATCGAGTCGGCCCCGAGTTGACCGGTGCGGGCGCCAATGGGATCCGTTACTACCTCGAAAACATCGTCGACCCCGACGCCGTCATCGGCACCGACTTCCAGCTCACCACCATCGAAACCAAACAAGGCGATGTGCTCGGCGGTCTGCTCATCAGCGAAAACACCGATTCTCTCACGCTGCGCACCACCACCGAACAGGTCGTGCTCGTCAAACGCGACATCGTCAAACGCGGTCTCAGCGAAAAATCGCTCATGCCCGAAGGCCTGCTCGAAGCAATCCCCCCGCGCGAACAGATCGAACTGCTCAAGTTCCTCACCCAACCATAGCCCTGGGAGCGCCGGCACCCCTGCCGGCCGCCCCACAGGAGCGCGGACATTCCTGTCCGCTTCGGAAGCCCTCCCCACCCGCAAACAATAAGGCTTCACCCAGGCCGACGGGAATGTCGGCTCTCCCTTCCTTTGCTCTCCGCCTCACTCCAACCCCGACCCCGCCCCTCCGCCAAAAAACTTTCAGGATAATGTTCTTGCTGATACCGCCTCACTGCGGCTAAATCGCCCCTGAATTTTGCCAGGGCCCATGGAATGCGGACTTACGAACCCCGCCAGGGCAGGAATGCAGCAACGGTAGTCTGCTCCGCATCTGCCGTGGTCACCCTGGCTTTCTCTTTTTTCGCCGTGTCTTACCAGGTCATCGCCCGCAAGTATCGTCCGCAGCGGTTTGCCGACGTCGTCGGCCAAGACCACGTCACCCAGACTCTCGCGAACGCAATCAGCCAGAACCGCATCGCCCACGCTTACCTCTTCGTCGGCCCCCGAGGCACCGGCAAGACGACCATGGCCCGAATCTTCGCCAAATGCCTCAATGCCACCAACGGCCCCACCATCGATTTCTCCGACGACGACCCACGCTGTAACGAAATCACCGAGGGCCGCTCCCTCGACGTGCTTGAAATCGACGGCGCCAGCAACCGCGGCATCGAAGAGGTCCGCGAACTGCGCGAGACCGTCCAATACGCCCCCGCAACGTCGCGGTTCAAGGTCTACATCATCGACGAAGTCCACATGCTGACCAAGGAGGCGTTCAACGCACTCCTCAAGACCCTCGAAGAACCACCGGCGCACGTGAAGTTCATGTTCGCCACCACCGAGGCCGAAAAGGTCCTACCCACCATTCTCTCGCGCTGCCAGCGCTTCGACCTCCGCCGTATCCCGACCACGCTGATCGTTAAGCATCTCAGCCTCATCGCCGGAAAAGAAAACGTCCAAATCGACGACGCCGCGCTTTACGCCGTCGCCCGAGGTGCCGATGGCGGAATGCGCGACGCCGAATCCACCCTCGATCAGCTCATCAGCTTCTGTGGCTCCCAAATCGCCGAGTCCGACGTCCTATCCATGTTCGGCTTGGCCGCTCGCGATCAAATCAACGGCCTCGCCCAAGCCATCGTCTCAGGCGATGTGACTCGCGCCATCCGTTTACTCGACGATCTCGCACGCGGCGGCAAGGATCTCTCCCGGCTGCTCACCGACCTGCTCGCCCACTTCCGCAACCTGCTCGTGTTCATCGTGTCCAATGGCGATCTTGGCTTGCTCGAAGTCTCCGAAGCCGAGGCCGCATCGCTCGCTCAAGAGGCCAAAGGCGTCGACTTCCAAGCCG
>Ga0172367_10004831_pt1 | contig 16575 bp, 8 predicted proteins | sample Lak10m_FD_114542 | JGI IMG/M metagenome (GOLD analysis project Ga0172367, IMG submission 114542) | Freshwater microbial communities from Kabuno Bay, South-Kivu, Congo - kab_022012_10m | ecosystem: Environmental > Aquatic > Freshwater > Lake | place: Democratic Republic of the Congo: South-Kivu...
CCTGTTCAGTGGTTCCAACGGTAATGCATTCTGGCAATTGAACAGCGGCCAACGCATTCACCCGCTTTCCGATCTTTCCTGCGTAGTTGCTGTTGGTTCCAACGCTTTCGATTTCATCGGCAGTTGATACCAGCGCATCCATTGCATCGATGGCCGAGTAACATGGGAATCGTGAACGGATCAACGCAACAGTTGCCGTAACGATCGGTGCTGCTATAGATGTTCCGCCAGTGGTTTGGTAAACCTCGTTTCCTCCAGAGGCTCCGACCGTTGCCGTGGCCATCACGCTGTATCCTTGAGCGCATACATCCACACTGTCGCTTCGCGTGAATGGATTATTGACCCCGTTGTTGAACTCGTCCGTGTTGTGAACACCCGTTACACTGATGGCGCGATGATACGATGCCGGATATCGGAACTCTTCAATGTTGGTATTTCCAGCGGAGGCAACCACCACCGCGTCCTTGTTAATGACCGCGTAGTTGACCACGTCCTGACCATCGATGCTGTAAATGAGCGAGCCCCAAGAACAATTTATCACCTTGCAATCGCGATCGGCACAATAAGCAATGGCATCGTAGCCATCGGCAGTTACAATCGTGGTATTTCCGTTGGTAGCGTCATTGGCGATTTTCACGGGCAAGTACTTGCACTTGAATCCGGCACCCGACATGCCGACACCGTTGTTGGTCGTGGCCGCAGCCACAGCAAGCACACCCGTTCCGTGCCAATCGTTGCTGAAAAAAACATTGTTGTCGTTGCCCCAAATGTCCCAACCACGGTAATTGTCCGTGTAACCGTCATTATCGTTGTCGTTTCCGTCAATCGGGTCGGCATAATTATACTTCAAATTGCCTTGCAGGTCTTCATGGTTCAGGTCGAAACTTGTATCTGTAATGCCCATAACCACGTTGGTGTCGCCTTGGGTCGAATCCCAAGCTGCGTAAATGTTTGCGTGAAGAAGATGGTCCAACGAACCTACTTGCGGATCGTTCGGGTCGAAGAATGATGAAGCGTACGAAACCGCCTCAACCCATTCAAACATGCCACTGACCTCCAACTTGCGAATTGCACTGGAAAGTTCCACATCTGTGGCCAACGTGAATCTGTACGTCCGCGTCAGGTCAACAAATGCGTTTCCGTGGCGGTCGGTTTGGTTCTGTTGTGGCTTTTGGGCATTCGGGTATTTCCGAACCGCTTTCGCCACGTGCACATCCGCAATGCCCGAACCATCTGAAATGAGCTTTTCCAGTTTGGTCTGATCGGCCTGTTTCACTTTTCCAACGATGAGGTTTTCAACGAAAACGTTTTGCGCATTGGCCTGAGCAAAAAGCACGGAAAGTAGAAAAGGGAGAAGTTTCTTCATGATTCAGTTGTCATTAGAAAGCATGGTCAATGCTTCATTATAATTAGGTATGGATCGAAGGAATTCGGCACTGCCACCCGAGCTTAGCTTGCAGCAATAATGAAGTATTCCGTTCGAGATCAAAATGAGCGCAGCATTGAGTTCACGATTGTAACGGCCGGCCTGAAAGAAGGTTTCCTTACTGAGCGATTCGGAAGGGGCCTTGCATTCCACGACCATTAAAGCCATTCCATCAGGATTGCAGAGCACAATGTCAGCCCGTTTCGTTCTGGCACCTCCACTTACCTTGCGTTCAATCCTCATCAGGCTGATCGGAAATCCAAGGTCGATGTGCAGGTGCGAAACCATGTTCTGCCTTACCCATTCCTCAGGCGTCAGCACTACGAACCGCTTTCGCACTTGACAGAACACTGAACGGACACCATTCTCATTCTTTAACCGTTGTGCATGTGCCGGAAGGTTCAGTTGCATGGTTCGAAGTTAAACCTTCCGTATGACGAAAGTTGGTGTGGTTTCATCTTCTTACCTTCACCGCCATATGAAAACCAAAGACGAGATCGTTCAGAATTGGCTTCCACGGTACACAGGTGTGCCAGTGGAGGAGTTCGGCAAATATATTCTGCTCACCAATTTCACCAATTACGTGAGGATGTTTGCCGAGATCAATGGGGTTGAAGTGAGAGGCGAGGGAAGTGCCATGCCTTCGGCAACCGCTGGCGACATCACCATCATCAACTTTGGAATGGGAACCGCAAATGCGGCCACCATTATGGACCTTCTTACAGCAGTAGAGCCCAAAGCCTGCCTCTTCCTTGGCAAGTGCGGAGGGTTGAAAAAGAAGAACGAACTGGGTGATTTTGTGCTTCCGATTGCCGCCATCCGGGGTGAAGGAACTTCAAATGATTACATGCCGCCCGAGGTTCCGGCATTGCCAGCATTCGGGCTGCAAAAAGCGGTTTCAACAACCATTCGCGATCTGGGTCACGACTACTGGACCGGTACCATTTACACCACAAACCGCAGGGTTTGGGAGCATGATGAACGTTTTAAGAAGAAACTTCGAAAAATGCGTGCCATGGGCATCGACATGGAAACAGCCACGCTCTTCATCACCGGCTTTTACAATGAGATCCCTACGGGTGCGCTGCTCTTGGTTTCAGATCAGCCCATGATTCCGTCAGGCGTAAAAACGGAGGAAAGCGACAAGAAAGTGACCACTGGTTTTGTGGAGCGCCACATTCAGGTCGGCATCAAATCGCTAGAGCAGCTCATCAACAACGGACTCACCGTAAAACACCTGCGTTTCTGATATGCCGATCAGACACATAATGGCCGATCTGCGTGCGGGAAAATATCGTCCCGTGTATTTGCTTCAGGGCGAGGAACCGTTTTACATCGACCGAATTTCGGAGTATATAGAACAGCACGCGCTTACGGAGGATGAGCGCAGTTTCAACCAAACGGTGCTTTATGGTTTGGACACGGATATTGCCACGATCGTTTCAGAGGCGAAACGCTTTCCGATGATGGCGCAACGACAGGTGGTTGTGGTCAAGGAAGCGCAGAGCATCAGGAATCTGTTGCCCAACTCAGATGAGCAGCGTAGCGAGTTGGTCGCATACATCGAAAACCCTCAGCCCACCACGGTTCTTGTTATTTGTCACAAATACAAGAAGGTCGATTCGAGGAAAAAGGCTGGCAAGGATCTGCTGAAAGCGGTAGAACAGAATGGCGTGCTTTTCACCTCAGAAAAGGTGAAAGACCACCAATTGGACAATTGGATAACCGATTTTGTGAAGGCTTCTGGTTATCACATCGACCCTCGGACCGCCAATCTTTTGGCCGAATATCTGGGCAACGACCTATCGAAGATCGATAACGAATTGGGCAAACTCTTCATCGATATGCAGGCGGGCGGAACCATTTCCATGGATCTGGTTGAAAAGAAGATCGGCATCAGCAAAGACTATAACATTTTCGAATTTCAGAACGCGTTGCTGAACAAGGACATTCAGCGAGCCAATCGCATTGCCATTCATTTTGGTAAGAATCAAAAGGAACATCCCATTCAGATGTTGGTTCCCACCCTGTTCGGATTCTTTTTCAGGATTATGCTGGCTCAGAATCTGATTAAACGGCAAAAGGGCGCTGAACTTGCCAAGGAATTGAAAGTGTCACCTTACTTTTTGAAGGATTACGAACTGGGCGCAAGGGTTTTCAGCGAGCCGAAATTGAGGCGCATTATCGAATATCTGCGCGAAGTGGACGCGAAAAGCAAGGGCATTGATAATCACAGCACGGAGGCTGATGACCTATTGAAAGAGCTGGTTTTCAAGATCACGCATTGAGTTCGATCAACGCATCAGCGTAACGTGGCCAACGTAGGAATGGTCGTTGAAGTATAGGTCGATGAAGTAAAATTCGTAGACGTAAACGCCCGATTCAACCTGCGCACCTTTGTAGCTGCCGTCCCAAGCTTCCAGCGGATTATTCGTTTCAAAAAGCAGTTCGCCCCAACGGTCAAATATCTTCATGTTGTAGGTTTCGAACCCTTCGCCCTGTGCAAAGAAGGTGTCGTTCTTACCATCGTTGTTCGGTGTAAATGTGTTCGGGATGTAGAACGTAACGATCGGCTCCACTTTCACCTTTCCGAATTTGGTGTCCTGACAGTTGCCATTCGTAACGGTTAGAATAATGTCGAACGTTCCGGGTTCGGTGTACCGATGTTCCGGGCTCGAAAGATTGCTCAACGTGCCATCGCCCAAATTCCAATCCCATTCAAGTGCGTGCTGCGATGCATCGGTCAGTTCCAACACGGCATCGAGTAATGAGAGAACTTCATCGCTTTGCTCGAAATCTGCTACAGGGGTGATGTTGGCACGAACCGCATCATCGGCCAAAATGGTGGTCACGCAGCCTTCCGCGCTGGTTACGGTAAGTGTAATGTCGTAGTAACCGGAATCGGGATACGTATGTACGGGCGAATCGCCACTTCCAGACTGTCCATCCCCAAAATCCCAACTGAAAGCAGCGTTGAAACCCGTTGCAATGGTCGATTGATCGATGAAAAGAACCTCGTGGGGCGTGCACCCTTCGGCCTCCACCAGATTGAATGCAGGTTCGGGATTCGGGAACACGTCAATCTGCGTGAAACCTGTTGCCACGCAACCGCTGTCTGTTGTTGCGGTAAGCGAAACGTTGAAGGTGCCGTGATCGAGGTAAGTGCGGCTTGCCGCTTGGTTTGAAAGCGTGTTGCCATCCCCGAAATCCCAGTCCCAAGAAACGATGGTGTTGTCTTGCGGAGTGGAAGTGTTCTCAAACAAGGTCACATCACTCAAACAGGTATCGATGCCCGAAATGGAAATGATCGGGGTTGGGTTCGCCCAAACGTCATAGGTTGCCGTATCGCGACAGCCAAAATTGCTTGTTGCCACCATTTCAACCGTGTAGGTTCCAGCCGCATACGAATAACTCGGATTCTGCGTGGTGGATGTGGCGCCTGGAATTCCAAGATCCCATTGCCAATTGTTGATCGATCCTCCGTTCACCGTTGTTTCGTCTGTGAAGTCCGTTTGTTGACCTTCGCAAGCAATATTGAACGAGAAATCAGCATTCGGTTTATCGTGAATGACGATCTGTGCCGATGCCTGATCGAAACAGCCTGCCGCATCGGTAACCGAAAGGGTTACGGTGTATGGGCTGAAGGCAAAATTGGTATATGCGAAAACAGGGTTGTTCTGTGTGCTTGTGGTATTCGGAAATGCAGGCAACGCCCAGTTGTTGCCGAAATTCCACAAGACCGATGTTACACCTCCTGTGCTTTGGTTCAGGAACTGAATGGACTCCAATTCGCAGTACTCGGCACCGTCAGTAATGTTCATGGCCGCTTGCGGAAGCGGTAGAACCGTTGCTGTTCCAGTGGTGGCATCTTGGCAGCCGTTTGCATCGGTCACGGTGAGTGAAACGATGAAATCACCGCTGGTAAGGTAGGTGTGTGTCGGGTTTTGCGTTGCATCTGCTGCGGAAGCATCTCCAAAGCTCCAGTTGTAGTTGAGCCCGGTCCCAGTGCTGGCATCTGTGAATTGGGTCGCATTTCCCATGCATTGGTCCGCTGGGTCAGTGAAGCTTGCCGTTGGCAACTGAAATACGGTAATGGTAACGTCATCAGTATTCTGGCAACCGTTCACATCTGTTCCAGTAACGGTCAATGTGGTCGTATTGCTTCCGTTGAAAGTTGGTGCCGAAACGTTCGGATCGTCAAGGTCAGCGGTTGGGTTCCAAGAATAGGTCGAAGCACCGCTGGCTCCTAATGTTACGTTGTCGCCATTGCAGATGCTTTGGTCAATACCTCCGTCAACGGTTGGTAAGGGATTGACGGTAACTGTCACATCATCCGTGTCGATGCACCCGTTGGCATCGGTTACAGTTACGGTGTAAAGCACTGTGGTGGTCGGATTCGCCTGAGGCGAGGCAATGTTCGGGTTCGAAAGGTCGGTGCTTGGCGACCAACTGAAGGCAGTTCCACCCGATGCGCTAAGTGTGGTGACGTCACCATCACAAATGGCAACGTCAACGCCTGCATCTGCAATAGGAAGTGGATTGACCGTCAAAGTCAGATCGTCACTATCGACACAGCCATTCGCATCCGTCACTGTAAGTGAGTAAATGGTGGTTTGGGTTGGAGACGCGTTCGGGTTCGAAATGTTCGCATTGCTCAGACCTGTTGCAGGGCTCCAGACGTAGTTGCCGTTTGGCGTGTTGTTCACAGGTGAAATTTGAATGGAGTTTCCATCGCAAATGGCCAAATCTGGTCCCACGCTGGCATCTGGTGCCGGATTTACCGTGACCTGTGTGTTGCTACTGGCCGTACATCCTTCAGAGCTGATGGTCAATGTAACGGTGTATGTACCTGCGTTGGTGTAAGTGTGCGATATTTGACCACCAGAACCTGTGGTTCCATCACCGAAATCCCAATCGAAACCGGTGATCTGCCCCGTTGAAACGGCTGACGAACTTTCGAAATCGATGGGAGAACCTTGGCATTGAACCGGAGAAGCAATGATGAAGGCAGGATTCAATGCATTACAGAACTGATGAAGGTTGTTTGCGCCACCAGTTGCGGCTGTAAAACCCCAATAAACGTTTGGATTTCCACCGAAAATGTTGGCAACGATGTTTCCGGTGTAGGTCAGACGAAGAACACCATCGAAGTAAACCGAAAACGTTTGGGTTGTAGCATCCCAAACTACGTTCAGCGTATGCCAAGCGCAATCTTCCACATTGCCTGTTGAAGCACTTGCCTGTACTGGTCCGGCAAGGCTATTGGCACCACCGTGTGTAGTATTTCCGTTTGATTGGAGCGCAATGTGATCAAATCCGGGATCGCTTGCATTTTGATACGTGTCAATCTCCACGGCCAAACTCGGGTTTATGCCAGCGTAACCGATGCCACCGCCCGAGCTTCCAGCGTTCACGCTCAATGGCTGAAGTACGAACGCCAATCCATCGGCACCGCCATCGTTACAACCAAGAAAAACATCGAAGTTGAAATTGAAGGAATTGCTGAGGTCGAACAGGTTCACGTTCCAAACAGAACCGTTCTGGCCGTTGTTTGCCGTGGTCAGTCTGTAGCAGTTACAGGCAGTTTGCGCAGCGTTGCCATTTATTTGGTACTGAGCCAGTGCCGAGAGCGGAAACGTAAAGCTCAGAAATATCGCTATGACTTTGTGTTTGAACATATCGCCATTAGCGGGTCAGTGTAACGTGGCCCACGTAAGAGTGATCATCAAAATAAATGTCGATGTAATAGAATTGATAAAGATAAACGCCTGCCTCTACCGGTTTGCCTTTGTACGTGCCGTCCCAGCCGATCTCGGGGTTGTTCGACTCGAAGATCATTTCGCCCCATCGGTCGTAAATCTTCATATTATAGGTCTCGAAGCCCTCGCCAAGTGCGAAGAACGTTTCGTTGATACCATCGTTGTTCGGAGTGAAGCTGTTCGGAATGTAAAAGGTGATGATAGGTTCAACGGTGACTTGATCGAACGCCACGTCCTGACAATCTCCGTTCGTCACCGTCAGAATGATATCAAACGTGCCCGGCTCGGTGTATCGGTGAAAAGGATGCCGATCTGTGCTGGTGGTGCCATCGCCCAAATTCCAACTCCATTCCAATGCATGCTGCGATGTGTCGGTCAATTGAAGGGTTGCATCCAGCAATGAAAGCGTCTCTGCACTCATTCCGAAATCGGCAATAGGGGTGATGTTTGCCCTAACGGCATCGTTAACCAACAGAGTTGTTGTACAGCCCTTCGAACTCGTTACAGTCAGAGTGATGTCGTAGTATCCAGAATCGGGGTACACATGCACGGGAGAGTTTCCACTACCCGTGTTACCATCACCGAAATCCCAATCGAAACTCTCGTTGAATGTTGAAGAGATGGTGGATTGGTCAACGAACAGTACCTCATGTGGCGTGCAACCTTCAGCTTCCACAAGATTGAAAGAAGGAACCGGGTTGGGGAACACCTTAACTAGCGTTGCACCGGTTGCTACACAGCCGCTGTCTGTAGTGGCGGTCAGGTTTACGTTGAAGGTTCCCGGAACAAGGTATGTGTGCGAAGCTGAAATGCCTGATGCAGCTGAGCCGTCTCCAAAATCCCAATCCCATTGCACAATGGTGTTGTCTTGCGGTGTGGAGGTGTTCTCGAAAACGGTCACATCCTCCAAACAGGTGTCAACACCAGCAATGGTCATCACAGGTGTGGGGTTAACCCAAACATCGTGCGTTATGGTGTCACTGCATGCATTGTTGGTCTTCACAATCAGTTCTACGGTGTATGTGCCAGCTACAGGATACGAATAGTTTGGATTCTGCTGCGTTGAGGTGGCTCCCGGAATACCGAAATCCCACTGCCAACCATTGATCGTTCCACCGTTAATGTTGCTAATGTCTGTGAATGCAGTTGCCTGTCCTTCGCAAGCGATGCTGAAATCAAAATCTGAAACGGGATTGTCGTGAATGACAACTTGAATGGAAGTTTGGTCGAAGCATCCAGCTGCATCGGTCACCGAAAGTGTGACAGTGAACGGGCTGAAGGCGAAATTGGGGTAAGCGAAGGTTGGATCGCTCTGTGTGCTTGTGGTATTCGGGAAGGCTGGAAGAGCCCAGTTGTTCCCGAAATTCCAATGAACCGATGAGATGCCGCCAGTACTCATGTTCATAAACTGAATGTCCTCCAATTCGCAGAATTGAGAACCATCGGTAATGTTCATGGCTGCATTGGGCAGAGGTAATACAGTTGCCTGCTGCGAAGTTGCATCCTGACAGCCATTTGCGTCCGTTACACTCAGCGAAACGTTGAAATTCCCATCGGTGGCGTAAGTGTGTGTTGGATTCTGTGTCAGATCGGCAGCAGAACCATCCCCAAAATTCCATGAATACGAAAGTCCTGTCCCGGTACTTGCATCGGTGAATTGGGTTTGGTTGCCCAAACACTCATCGCTTGGAACGGGGAAGTCGGCAATTGGAAGCGTGAACACTGTAATGGTTACGTCATCGGTGTTCTGACAGCCATTCGCATCGGTTCCGATGACCGTGAGCGTTGTAGTTGTACTTCCACTGAACGTGGGAGAGCCGATGTTTGCATCGTCCAGATCGGCCGAAGGACTCCAACTGTACGTGTTCCCACCGGAAGCACCAAGCTGAACACTCGTTCCATTGCACATGCTATCATCCAAGCCAGCATCGATGACTGGCAACGCGTTGACCGTGATCGTCATCTGATCCGAGTCTGAACAGCCGCTTGGGTAAGTTACGGTAAGTGTGTAAGTAGTGGTAGCAGCCGGACTCGCGAGCGGAGCAGCAATGTTCGCATTGGAAAGGTCGGATGTTGGCGACCAACTGAAACCGCTTCCACCGGCACCGGCCAGTGTTGTTGCGTCACCAATGCAAATGGAAACATCTCCACCTGCATCTGCCACCGGCAATGGATAAATGATGGCATCAGCGGTGGTACTCGCCTGACAACCGTTGGCATCAGTTACTTCAAGGGTCACAGCATACGTTCCATCCAACGCATAAGTGTGTGTTGGATTCTGATTCGTGTTCAGGGCCGAACCATCGGCAAAATCCCAACTGTAGGTCAATCCTGCACCCACGCTATTGTCGGTGAAAACCGTTGAGTTGCCCAAGCAGACGTCAGCCGGAGGGGCGAAATCAGCTATTGGAAGAGGGAAAACCGTTATTGTTACATCATCCGTGTTCTGGCAGCCGTTGGCATCTGTTCCTGTAACGGTTAGCGTGGTTGTCTGGCTTCCGTTGAAAGTCGGGTTGAAGATATTGGCGTTGCTAAGATCGGTAGATGGGTTCCAAGAATAAGTGGTAGCGCCAGTGGCCGAAAGCGTAAGGCTACCGCCATCGCAGAAACTGTTGTCCAAGCCGGCATTTACCGTAGGAAGCGAGTTAACGGAAACTGTCACATCATCCGAATCGGAACAGCCGCTGACATTGGTTACGGTGAGTGTGTAGATGGTTGTATTTGTAGGTGTTGCTTGCGGATTGGCAACATTCGCATTTGAAAGGCCTGTGGTCGGTGTCCAACTATAGTTTGCCGCTCCAGACCCATTCAGTGTTGCTGGATTTCCATCGCAGACAGCGACATCCGAACCTGCGTTTGCTGTCGGAAGCGGATTTACGGAAACGTTTGAAGTGACAGAGGCAGAACAACCGCCCGAAGAAGTTACAGTAAGGCTAACGGCAAACGTGCCAGCATTTGAGAATGTAAAAGTGGGCGATTGTTGGGCTGAGTTGCCCTGTCCGTCAAAATCCCAAGACCATGTGCTGATGGTTCCAGAAGACACAGTGCTGTTGTCCGTAAACGAGGTTGCAGAACCTTCACAAACGGGTTGGGCGGTAAAGCTTGCCGAAGGAATTGCACTGACCGTTACCGGATAGGTGATCTGCGTATTGCAGTTGGGGGTGACGATTGCCAAAGTGACGTTATAAGTGCCCGCTGTGGCGTAAGTATGCGAAGGATTCTGTACTGTTGAAGTAGCTGTACCGTCTCCAAAATCCCAGGTCCAAGAAGTTGTGGTTGCAGAAGAAAGATCAGTGAACACGGTAGGATTTCCTTGGCAAACCGTGGTTGCCGAAAAGTCGGCAAGCGCATTGCCGACCGTGTAAGTGATGGTTATTTGACCGTTCCCTGTCTGTGTTCCCGCAGAGCAAGAACCACCTGTAGGTGTCAAACTAGAACCACCGCCACCACTTCCACCGCCATAGGGCGCGATGGCATAGCAGTCGCTACCACCTCCACCGCCTCCGAAGTATCCACCACCGCCACCGCCACCTGGCGAGTTGTTGTAGCAAGGGTCAGTTCCGCCATTTCCACCTTGGCCAGAACTGCCGGATGTTCCTGAGTTTCCGCTTGAGATCCAAGGTGGTCCTCCAGCACCTCCATTCGATTGTGATGCCGCACCTCCACCTTGTCCGAACGGAGAAGTTCCAGCAGTACCTGTTGCACAACCACCAACACCGCCTTGCGCATCTTGTGTGCCTCCGCCTTGGCCACCTCCACCAGCGGCAACGATCAGTCTATTGCCAAGTGCGTATGGGGTTATCCGAATATCTGAGGCGCCACCGCCACCGCAAGATGCGTTGGCTCCGCTGTTGGCCGTGGTGCCTGTTCCACCTCCGTTCCAACCAGAGCCGGGACAGGCACCCTGCCCACCTACGTTTATCTGAAGGACCTGACCAGGCGTTACGGCCAATGTTGCTTGAACCCTGGCACCATTTCCTCCAGTGCCACCACCACCTTTTGCACCTCTCACATCAACAGTAATTGACGTGACGCATGGAGGCACTGTCCAAGTTTGTGCCGACCCCGTGTAGGAAAAAGTGGCTGTTTGCTGACCGAATACATCTGCAATCAACGCCAAGAGTAGAAACGGAATAAGGCGTAATTTCAGCGTCATAGGCAAATTCGGGTTCGGTCTCGAAAGGTTGAAGGCCTTTCAAAAATAAGACATCACCAGTGACTCATGGTTGCTTTCCTGCAGATCATTTTTTCATTCTTTTCAAATGTTGCCGTTCAATTACGTTTCCAAGCCGCAATTATGGTTGTAATAATATGATAATCAATATATTATGCCAGATAAGCCTGAGGTCTTGAATTCTGCAGTTTGAGCACCAATTATTGTTTACACGACAATAGAAGTCGCACTTACGGTTACCTTTGCGCCCCCAAGTACAATTCTATGAGAAATTCTATCAGAATTCTGTTGATCGTTCTTCCGGTTTTACTAGCTGCCAACGTATTTGCTCAGAAGTCGGGCAAGGTCAAAGGATTTGTTTACGATAAAGAGAACGGTGAGCCGATCCTTTTTACCAATGTGAGCATTAAAGGAACCACGTTGGGTGCTGCCACTGACGTGAATGGCTATTACACCATTGTGAACGTTCCGGTTGGTAAGCAGACACTGATGGTGACCTACCTTGGATATGATACGGCCTATGCAGAGGTGGAGATCCTTGATGATAAGGTTGTTGCTGAGAATCTTTACTTGGGCAAGTCGTCAGTCAAACTTTCTGAAGTGCAGGTAAGTGCAGCGCGAATGGAGGCATTGACCGAGGTCAGAACTTCGGTCACGAAACTCACCCCTAAGGAAATGAAGCAGCTTCCTGCCGTCAGCGGAGAGTCTGACCTTGCGCAGGTGCTTCAGGTGCAGCCAGGTGTCATTTTCACGGGCGACCAAGGCGGACAGCTTTACATCAGGGGTGGATCGCCCATTCAGAACAAGGTTCTGTTGGACGGCATGATCATTTACAATCCGTTCCACAGCATTGGTTTCTTCTCAGTTTTCGATACGGATGTGATTCGCTCAGCCGACATATACACTGGTGGTTTCAACGCGGAGTATGGCGACCGCATCTCTTCTGTCATGGACATCAAAACCAAGGACGGGAACAGAAAGAAGATCTCAGGAAAGATCTCTGCCAACCCGTTCGGTGCCAACGTCATTCTGGAAGGGCCGATCATCAAACTGCGTGAAGACAGAGGCGGCAGCCTGTCGTATCTGGTCTCTGCAAAAACATCTTATCTGGAGTATACTTCCAAAGCGATCTACCCGTACGCAGGTGAAAATGGTCTGCCTTTCAACTACACCGACATTTACGCAAAGCTTTCTTACGCCAGCGAGAATGGAAGTAAGGTCAATCTGTTCGGGTTCTCTTTCAACGATCAGGTTACCTATCAAGCGATTTCGAACTACAAATGGAACTCCTTTGGTGTTGGAACGAACGTGCTGGTGGTGCCTACCGGAACTCAGGTGCTGTTGGAACCATACTTCAACTATTCCAACTACAAGATCGAACTGAGCGAAGAAGGAATCAACGACAGGCGTTTCAGCGAAATCGGTGGTTTTGCCGGTGGAATGAACTTCACCTATTATTTCGGCAAGCACGAACTCAAATTCGGGCCTTTCCTTCAAGGATTTCAGACCAAGTACGAGTTTGTGAACTCAGTTGGAATTCAGGTTGGAGATAACGAATCGCAGAACACCACCGATTTCGGGGCCTATGCCAAGTTCAAATGGAGTTTCCGAGAGAAGTTGGTGGTTGAGCCGAGTTTCCGATTGCATTATTATGCTTCGTTGGGTGTTGCATCACCTGAACCACGTTTGGGCTTGAAATGGAACATTACAAAATGGCTTCGCTTGAAATACGCATTCGGGCTGTTCTCTCAGAACATGATCAGCGCCAACTCCGATCGCGATGTGGTGAACCTTTTCTACGGTTTCCTCACAGCACCAGAGAATCTGCCGAAGACGTTTGATGGAAAAGAAGTGAAGAACCCGCTGCAACGCGCCATGCACAACATTGCCGGTTTCGAGGTCGATCTTGGCAAACGCGTCAGCGTGAACATTGAGGGCTACTACAAGCACTTCCTGCAGTTGAGCAACGTCAATAGGAACAAACTATTCCAGGATTCTCCGGAGAATGCAGGTGTTCCGGACCAGTTGAAGAAGGATTTCATCATTGAGAATGGCAATGCAATGGGTATCGATTTCGTGGTGAAGTATAGCTACAAGCGCCTGTATCTGTGGGCCGTTTATTCATTGAGCAAGGTGGTGAGGTATGATGGCATTCAGGAATACTATCCGCACTTCGACAGGAGGCACAACGTGAATCTGGTGGCGTCTTACACCTTCGGTAAGAACCTGAACTGGGAGGCAAGCGTGCGTTGGAACCTCGGTTCAGGTTTCCCATTCACACAGACGGCCGGATTCTACGAGAACTTGGTTTTCACAGACGGTATCAATACCGATTACACCACGCAGAATGGCTTTTTGGGCGTGCAATACGGTGAGTTGAACAAAGGTCGATTGCCGTATTACCATCGCTTGGACCTTTCGGTGAAGCGCGCTTTCGAGATCGGCAATACCACGCTTGATGTAGTTATCGGTATAACCAACGTTTACAACCGCGAGAACATATTCTACATTGACAGGATTCGCTACGAGCGGGTGAATCAGTTGCCGATACTACCGAGTCTGGGTCTGAGCTGGCAGTTCTGAGATGGATTTTCTTCCGAAGGAAATAGAAGCGTACGCAGAGCGCTTTACGAGAGATGAAGGCCCGGTTTTGGCCGAGTTGAACCGCGAAACCTACGCAAAGGTGATGACGCCAAGGATGCTTTCCGGGCATCTGCAGGGGCAGGTGCTGCGCATGTTCTCGCAGATGATACACCCGAAGAACATTCTGGAAATTGGCACTTACACGGGCTACAGTGCCCTGTGTCTGGTCGATGGACTTCAGCACGGAGGAAAGCTCATCACCATAGATGTGAACGAAGAGCTGCAGGACATCATTGGTAAATACATTGAGAAGGCTGGAGAGCAGCATCGCATCGAAACCATTATTGGTAACGCGGTGGAGGTGGTTCCAACGTTGACAGAACAGTTCGACCTGGTTTTCATTGATGCCGATAAGGAGAATTACCCGACCTATTTTGACCTGGTCATTGAACGGATGACACCTGGCGGATACATCATTGCTGATAATGTGCTTTGGAGCGGTAAGGTGCTCGAAGATGATTCGAAGCTTGATAAGGATACCTTGGCTCTGAAGCACTACGTGCGGAAGTTGAAAGACGACCCTCGGGTGGAGACGGTGCTCATGCCTATTAGGGATGGTTTGCTCATTGCGCGGAAATTGGCTTAATTTGGCCGCAACTCAAACACACGCGCATAGACCGAACTCTACCTTTTAGATCAACGCTGTAAATACGTTTCGATTGAAAAAGGCCATCGTGTCTGTGATCAACGACCTTTCTACCGACCAACGGGTTCATAAGCATTGCCTTTTGCTGCAAAGCAAAGGCTATGACGTAACGCTTATTGGCCGAGTTACTTCCGTCAGTCGTCCTCTCGATGATCGGTCGTACGCAACGGTTCGTATGCGCTTGCCTTTTGAACGTGGCCCATTGTTCTATGCTTCTTACAACATCGGGCTATTCTTTCAGTTGCTGTTCCGAAAGGCCGATCTCCTCTTCTCGAATGACTTGGATACGCTGCTGCCCAACTACCTGATATCTCGTGTTAAACGGATGCCGCTCATTTACGATAGTCACGAGTATTTTACGGAAGTGCCCGAGTTGGTCAGTCGGCCAAAGGTGCAGCGCGTTTGGCAACGATTGGAAAACTGGCTTCTGCCGAAACTGAAGAATACTGTAACGGTCAATCGGTCCATTGCTGAGCTTTACAGACAGCGTTTTGGGATCGAAATGGTCGTTCTGCGGAATATTCCAGAATTGAGATCGATTCAGAAAAGTTCAACCAAAGCAGAACTTGGCCTGCCTACTGCCGGAAAGTTGGTTATCCTGCAAGGTTCTGGCATCAACATGCATCGTGGTGCCGAAGAAGCGGTTCAGGCCATGCAGTATGTAAATGGAGTTACGCTTTTGATCCTTGGCTCGGGCGATGTGGTTGCAACACTCAAGAAAATGGTCGGTGAACTAGGTCTGTCCGACAAGGTCCTGTTCAAAGACCGCATGCCCTATGCCGAAATGATGGCGCACACGCGTTTGGCCGACCTTGGCCTTACGCTTGACCGCGACACCAACATCAACTATCGTTACAGTTTGCCCAACAAGTTGTTCGATTACATCCATGCCGGAATACCTGTTGTCGCTTCCGATCTGGTGGAAGTGAATCGCATTGTGAATCAACACGATATCGGTGATTCCATCAAGGATCTGACACCCGAAAGTTTGGCAATGAAGATCACGGAAATGCTCCATTCAGAAAGATATGCACAGTGGAAGGCCAACTGCGCCAAGGCAACTGCCGAACTGAATTGGGAAACGGAAGCGCAGCAACTCTCGGAAATGATCGATCGGATAAATGTATAAGCACCTGCACGTCATATCGTTCGATGTGCCATTTCCTGCCAATTACGGTGGTGTCATAGATGTTTACTACAAACTGAAAGCGCTGCATGAATTAGGGGTCAAGATCCATTTGCACTGTTTCGAATACGGCCGTCAGGAAGCCAAGGAATTGGAGCAATGCTGCGTTGAGGTCCACTATTACCATCGAAGCACCACACGCAGTCATCTATTCAGAAGGAAACCGTTCATTGTCGTGACCCGATCTTCAGATGAGCTGATGCAGCGACTGCTCAAAGACGATCATCCCATCCTGTTCGAGGGCTTGCATACATGCATGTATTTGGATGATGAACGGCTGGCAGATCGGTTCAAGGCAGTTCGAACGCACAATATTGAACACGAGTATTATCAGAACTTGGCCAAGGTGGAGAAGAACTTCTTCAAGAAGTACTATTTCATGAACGAGGCCGATAAGCTCGAACGTTTCGAACGCGTTCTGTGCAACGCGCAGTTGGTCGCGGCCATTTCGAAGAACGATACCGAGTATTTGAACGGCAGATACCCCAATGTGCAACACGTTTCAGCGTTCCATCCCAATTCGCATGTTGACGTGCAAAGAGGCAAGGGGAACTTCTGCCTTTATCATGGTTCGCTGGAGATAGGCGAGAACAACGAGGCTGCACTGTATTTGGCCCAACGCGTGTTCAGCCACGTGAAATTGCCACTCATCATTGCCGGAAACCGACCATCCAAGGAGCTTCGCGAAGAGGTTTCCAAACATCCGAACATCGAATTGAGAACAGGTCTGCACACCGAAGA
>Ga0172367_10004832_pt1 | contig 16575 bp, 14 predicted proteins | sample Lak10m_FD_114542 | JGI IMG/M metagenome (GOLD analysis project Ga0172367, IMG submission 114542) | Freshwater microbial communities from Kabuno Bay, South-Kivu, Congo - kab_022012_10m | ecosystem: Environmental > Aquatic > Freshwater > Lake | place: Democratic Republic of the Congo: South-Kivu...
CAACGCTACTACCAAGCCCTTAAATTAAATTATATCAAAAAAGGTACAGATCTTGCCGGCGGTACATATTTAGTCCTTGGTGTTGAAGTTGAAAAAGCGATTGAAAACAGATTAGGGGTCGAAAGCAGAAACCTTGATTCTCTTTTCAAAAGTAAAAATTTAGAAGTTTTGCCAACTGATAAAAAAGTGGCAGGTTTAACGTTTGAGCTTACTTTTCCTGATGAAAAAGCTGCAGGTGTTGCGCTTAATCTTATTCGTGATTCTCGTGTAAGTTCATTAAAAGTTTCTCGTAACGATGCTGTTTTGGTGGCACAATTGGCTCCTGATGTTGAACAAAGCATCAGAACTGGTGCTGTCGAGCAGGCTGTGAGCGTACTTACTAATCGTTTGGGTGGCTATGGCGTTGAAGGTATTATTGTGCAACAGCATGGCGACCGTCAAGTTGTTGTTCAGTTGCCTGGTATTGTCGGCGAAGATCCTGAACATATTAAATCAGTCATCACAAAAACAGCGCATCTTGAGTTTAAAATCGTTGAAAAAACTGCTGCATCTCGCGAGGCGCTTCTTGATGATTTTCAAGGTGAATTGCCTGCAGATAAAATGGTTATTCCTGGCCGTTCAGAAGGTGATGAAACAGCCCGTCGTTGGTATTTGGTTTCAGCATTTGCTGACTTGACCGGTGATCATTTGGTAAGTGCTAAAGTTGATTATGACGAATTTAACAGAACCGTTGTAACCTTTAAGCTCGATAGTGTTGGTGCTCGTGAATTTGCGGCGTTAACAACCAATAACGTTGGTCGCCAATTGGGTATCATTATTGATAATGTTATGTTCACCGCTCCTAATGTCCATGAGCCAATTACTGGTGGTGGTGGATCAATCAGCGGCGTTGGCGTTCAAAAAGAAGCGGCCGATCTTGCACTTGTATTGCGTTCTGGCGCTCTTAAGGCTCCGTTAAAATTTGAACATGAAAATCGTGTTGGCGCTGAGCTTGGACAAGATTCAATTTATGCCGGTATTTTATCCTGTCTTGTTTCGCTGTTGCTTCTTTTTGTCTTTAGTATTTTCTACTACAAGATTCCAGGAATTTTCGCGATACTTGCGCTTCTTATGAACTTGTTTATATCACTTTTATTACTATCGTATTTCAGAGCAACCTTGACGCTTCCTGGTATTGCTGGTATGGTTGTTGGCATCGGTATGGCTATTGACGCTTCAGTACTTATCTTTGAACAAACAAAAGAGTATCTTGCTGCGGGAGTGCCGTTGCGAAAAGCAGTTGAAGATGGCTTTTCTGGTGTTCTTTCTGTTATTTTAGATTCAAATATCACCACGTTTTTGACCGGTCTTGTTCTTTTCCATTTTGGTGGCCCCGCGATTCGCGGTTTTGCTGTAACTTTGATGGCTGGAATTGTCGCAACAGTGTTTGCCGGTGTTTATTTCTTGAAATCACTTTTCTTGTTCGTATTTGATACCTTTGGTGTCACACGAATGAAGTTTTAAAAAATTTGGTATGGCGGCGTAGCTCAGTCGGTTAGAGCGACGGAATCATAATCCGTAGGTCTAGGGTTCGAATCCCTGCGCCGCTACCACTTTCGATGGCTTTTTAATGACTGCCTTTATTATTCTTGGTTTTTTGTCGTATCTTGTTGGTTCATTTCCTACCGGTTATTGGATTTGTCGTTGGTGGTTTGGTTTTGACATTACGCAACATGGTTCTGGCAACATAGGCGCAACAAATGTTGCTCGTGTTCTTGATAGTCCCAAAATTTTTGTTCTTGTTTTTTTTCTTGATGCTCTTAAAGCATACACGGTTCTTGCCGTTATTGATGCTGTTTTGCAGCAGTATTGTATGATAATGCCTACCCATAATTATGTATTAGCCTATGCATGTATGGTTCTTATAGGTAATGCATTTTCTATATTCTTAGGGTTCAAAGGGGGTAAAGGGGTTGCAACGGCAGTCGGCATTATTGGCTATGTAGCCTCGTTTTGGCTTGTGTTTGCTTTTGTTGTGTGTTGGTTGGTTGTGCTTGCAGTTACCAAACATGCGTTTATGGCATCGTTAGGATCTGTGTACATCGTTACGGCTCTTTACGCTGGGTATTATGCATGCCCTGGCGATTTTTTAGTCTATTTTTTACTGACCGTTTGTTTTTGGTTAACGTTACGCCATTATAAAAACATTAAGAATTTTTTGGGGTAAGGTACTCCGTGGGGGAAATCATGAAATTTCAATTGGTTGTCGATTGTTTCAATGGTCTTGAGACTGAATCGAAACGTTTAAAAATTACGGAAATACTTGCTGATCTTCTAAAAAAAGCAACGCCAAGCGAAGCTGCCATTATTTCATATCTTGCGCTTGGTGAACTAAACCCTACGTATGTAGGAACCCAGTTTAATTTTGCCGAAAAAAGTATCTTAAAAGTGCTTGCTATTCTTTTGGATGCCTCGCAAGAAGAGATAAAAAAACTGGCGCACAAGCTTGGCGACCTTGGGTCTGTTGCGCAGTCAGGTGTCTGGCGGGGAAGTTCAGATATCCTCACAATAAAAGATGTCCACAAAAGTCTTGAAAGACTTGCCGAACTTTCAGGCATGGGTTCACAAGAACAAAAAGAAGAGCATATGGTGAAGTTATTACGAACAATGACCACCTTGTGTGCCAAATATGTTGTTCGTATCGTGCAAGGAAAACTTCGTCTTGGCTTTTCTGATATGACGCTTCTTGATGCGTTTTCCTGGATGGAAACAGGAGACAAATCAATTCGAGATATCTTAGAAGATGCATATAATATTTCAGCTGATATTGGTCTTATAGTAAAAACACTTAAAGAATCTGGTATTAAAGCGCTTGAACATATGACCATAACGCCTGGCATTCCTATTCGTCCCGCTGCTGCTGAACGATTATCTGATGCGAAAGCGATTATTGAAAAAATTGGTCCCTGTATGGCACAGCCAAAGCTTGATGGATTTCGTTTGCAGGTGCATATCCCCGCCTGCGCCAAGGCTTCGGCGGGCAGGCACGCCATTGTTCATTTCTTCTCCCGCAATTTGCAAGACATGTCTGCGATGTTTCCTGATCTTGCGCACGCAGTTCTTGATCTTGAGGTTGAATCTCTTGTTGCTGAAGGGGAAGCGATAGCGTTTGACGTTGAGACAGGAAGCTTTTTACCGTTTCAAGAGACGGTAAAGCGTAAGCGAAAGCATGATATTGAAAAAACGGCTCACGACTTTCCCTTAAAATTATATTTTTTTGATCTTCTTTATCTCAATGGTGTTTCGTATCTAGATAAACCTCATCATGAACGTCGCGAAAAACTCGAAACGTTGTTATCTAAAAAAAGCATACAAAAAAAAGAAACACTGTTTCTTATACAAGAAGAGCCGATGAAAAGTGCACAAGAGTTAGAAACTTATTTTAATGCCACAATAACGCAAGGGCTTGAAGGCTTGGTGGTCAAACGTGATGATGCAGTGTATCAGCCGGGGAAACGAAATTTTAATTGGATAAAATTAAAGCGCCAAGAATCCGGTTCTCTTGATGATACTATTGATTGTGTCGTGTTAGGTTATTACATGGGGCATGGCAAACGTGCAACGTTTGGCATTGGAGCGTTTCTTGTCGGTGTTTATAATGAAAAAACAGATTGTTTTGAAACAGTTGCAAAAATTGGTACAGGGCTTACTGATGCTGAATGGAAAGATTTAAAAAAATCATGTGACGCGCTTATTCGTGAGCACAAACCATCGAATATAATTTGTGCAAAAGAGTTGTATCCGGATGTCTGGTGCTATCCTGAAATTGTTGTTCTTGTGCGAGCTGATGAAATTACCCTGTCGCCTCTTCACAGCGCTGGCAAAACAGATGAGAACCTTGGCTATGCTTTACGCTTTCCCCGTATCATGGGCTATCGACCAGACAAAAAGGCTGTAGAGGCCACGACGGTTAAAGAAATTACCAGTATGTTTCACGTACAGTTTAACAAGAAGTGATATCACCTACTTCTGGGTTCCTGCTTTTTAATGCTTCGCTTGCGCTTCATACTTCGACGAGCTCTGTATGAGCGCAGCAAAATCTTTTGCCTCTTTTACCGGGTCACTCGCCTTAATAATTGCACTTCCAACAACGACTCCATAGGGATTAAGTTGTGCTATTGCAGGCAAGGTTTCAAGGGTGATTTTGCTAGCAATAAAAATGGGGAGCTGTGTATTTTCCCGTACTGACAGCCATAACGAATTAATGTCAGTTTGTGCTTCTTGGGAGGGCTGATTAAACAAGAGTGAATGTACCCCTAAATTTTTAGCATCTATCGTAACTTGTCCAACCTGTGAGGTGTCGAGCAAATTAAGCACTATTTTTACATGACATTCTTTTGCAGTAATAACGGCCCGTTGGATATTACTATAAAACGTCCCGGCGGCCACTGAAATATAGGTTGCTCCAGCCAATGCAAACATTTTTGTTAGCTGTTCCGTTTTTTCAGTTATATTAGCCTCAACAAAGAGCTCTTTTGTGGGAAATGAAGCGCGAAATTGGCTGATAGCCTTAACACCCTCTTTGTACAATAAAAGAGGGCTAATACCCATGATGTCGACATAGGGTGATGTGGCTTCCGCTAATGAAAGAGCCTCTTCAAGCGAGCTTGTGGCGTAGGATAAATGAAATTTCATAATTTTCTCCTTTTCTAAAAATAGTATTTGCAGTATCTTAAATTGGTCTTTGCGGGGACGTATCATAAATCATAGGACGTTCTTGGGGCATCCGCAAGAGTTTTGAATATTTTGCTGAGGATATATGAAAAAGCTGATATCGTGGTTAAAAAGTGAAGAAAGTAAGAATATTTTGGTAATTGGCGATGTTATGATCGATGAATATCGGTTTGGATCGGTTGATCGGATATCACCAGAAGCACCAGTCCCGGTTGTCTTTCAAGAGCGGGTTGAGTGGTCGCTTGGGGGTGCTGCTAATGTCGCAGCTAATTGTCGTCAAATCGGGTGCCAGGTAACCCTTGTTGGTGTTGTTAACGATACTGACTATGCAGGAAATAAATTCTTGTCATTGCTCGCCGAGCAACGGTTATCAACGCGAGGGATTGTTCATTCTGTTTCGCGTCCTACGACGGCAAAAACACGTATTATGGCGCAAAATCAGCAGATGATTCGTGTCGATCAGGAATCAAAAAATACCTTAACCTCTGAAGAATTTAATGCTGTCTGTTCCCGCATTGATGAGCACATGTCGCACCATGCAATTGTTATTATATCTGATTATGCAAAAGGTGTGGTCAATCGTGATCTTATTACGTTTATTATAAAAAAAGCTCATGAGCGTAACTGCCGTATTATTGTTGATCCTAAAGGACCTGATTTTACAAAATACATGGGTGTTGATAGTATAAAACCGAATGTAAAAGAGTTTAACCAAATGGTTGTTGCATTAGGGCTTTCCCCACATGATTCAATAGAGGCCAACGGTAAACGTCTGTGCCACATGCTGCAGATACAGGGCCTCATGGTGACTATGGGCGAAAAAGGGATCGCTTATATTACTTCTCAGTCGATGATTACCTCTCCCGCATTTAAGCGTGAAGTGTATGATTTAACGGGAGCAGGGGACACGGTAATTGCCTTTTTAGCGCTGAGTTTTGCGCATAATCTTCCTATTGAGATCGGTCTTAAGTTGGCAAACTATGCCGCATCTGTTGCTATTGCACACATAAAAACCTACGCAGTAAGTCTTGATGAGTTGTTAGACAGCACTATAGAAAGCAATGAAAAGATTTTTTATGATTGGGCTCATTTAAAAATTGAACTTGACTGGCAGCGCGCTGATGGGAAAAAAGTTGTTTTTACCAATGGCACGTTTGATATTTTGCATCCAGGACATATTCAGGTATTAAAAGAGGCTCGGCGGCTTGGGGATATTTTGGTTGTTGCCCTTAATACTGATGATTCTGTGCGTCGGTATAAAGGTAAAAGCAGACCTATTAATGACCTTGAACATCGCCTGACGGTGATTGCTTCTCTTGGGGTAGTTTCGTTTGTAGTTCCTTTCAATCAAGATACACCTAAAGAAATTATTGAATATTTACGTCCGGATGTGCTAGTAAAAGGAGGAGACTACAAGAAGGAAGAAATTGTTGGTTATGATATCGTGACGTCATACGGGGGAAGCGTTCATATAATTGATTTTGTTGAGGGACACTCGACAACGCGGATTATTACTTCCATCTCTCGACAATCTAAAGAGGGTAAGTCGTATGTATAAGATAGGTATAGTTGGATTTGGGGTTGTTGGTAAATCTGCTCTTGCTTTTTTAAAAGCGTCATCCTCTGATGTGATGCTTGAAGAACAGGAAGAACATAGTGCCTTTGCAAGAAGAATTCAGGTCTGTGTTTGGGATTCACGCACGTTATCAGAAGAAGAGATCTCTTTTGCCAAAAAGTATAATGCACTGCTTGTTGATAATAAAACTATTGACTTGAAATCATTTATTGAGCAAAACGATTATATTTTGCCAAGTCCTGGGGTCAGTATAGAAGAATATGCTGCATATAGTGATAAATTTTTATGCGAGCTTGATTTTTTTGCGTCATTTTTTCAGTGGCCCGTTATTGCAGTGACTGGATCTGTTGGCAAAACGACAACAACAAAGCTTATTGCTCATCTTGCCTCGCTTGGGACTTTTTTTCCTACAACAAGTATTGCACCCCTATCAGTAAAAGAGAATATTCAGGCCGTTTGCGGGGGAAATATTGGTATAGGCATGCTTGATTTAATACAAAAACAGGATGCTTTTGATGTTGGGGTTCTGGAGCTTTCAAGCTTTCAACTTGAGCTGAGTAGAAAATTTGCGCCAGATGTTGCTGTGTGGACCAATATGTATCCCAACCATCTTGATCGTCATAAAACGTTTCAAGAGTATTGCATCGCAAAAAGTAACATTATGCGCTATCAAACAGCGTCTCAGGTTTCGGTTCTTGCACAAGATCTTTTTAAAGATGATAGTGTTCGACAAACGATCGATTCACTGTTGCCAACGCTCGCATCGCATCTCATTGTGTATACATCAACTGATTATGATCAAGCATCTATTTCTTTGATTGCCAAAAATCAATTTCATTATTTCTATGTTCGCGATAACACTTTGTGGGCCACTAATGTTGTTGATCATCAACAGGGGATTGCCCAAAAAATAATCGATCTTTCTGTATTGCCGGAGGGGACGTTCACACAAAATTGGATAGCGGCCTGTGCCTCGCTTTATTTTTCTGGTATTAATTTTAGTGTGCTTCAAAACGCTATTGTCTCTGCCGGTGCTGAGCATTTTTTTGGTGATCAGCATTATCGTGTTGAGCATTTTGAGACGATTAATGGTGTTGATTTTTTTGATGATTCAAAAGCAACGCTTATTGAAGCAACGCGGGCTGCTGTTGATCGCCTTGTTGCACGCAAGCGACCATTGATTCTTATTCTTGGAGGGCTTTCAAAAGGGGCCACAAGAACGGGATTCATGGATTATGTAAAAAATATTGATGGTGTAAAAAAAGTGTATTGTTTTGGACCTGAATGCAGCGATTTTCCTGGAAGTTGTTTGTGTGCATCGCTTGAAGATATTGTCGCACGCATAGGCAAAGAGATGCAAGATGGTGATCAGGTGCTTTTTTCGCCAAGTGGCGCCAGTTTTGATTTTTTTAAGGATTATAAGCATAGAGGTACGGTATTTAAGGAGCTTGTAAGAGGGTTGAAGTAATGTGTTAAAATAAAAAGGGGAGAAGATGGCATTACCGTTTCAACAATTAAAAAGCGACGCGCGAGCGGTTTTATTCCTCGCGCTATCACTTACCATTATTGGGTTTATCTTTATTTATTCAGCAAGTTCTATTTTTGCGCTTGAAAAATTTGGTTCAGCGCATTACTTTCTAAAAAAACAATTATTGTATTCGGTCGTTGCTGCGCTTGGGTTTTTCTGTTTTGCGCGAGTCCCGTTAGCCTGGTGGCAACGATTTTCTGGATGGCTTTTTTGGGGCGCTATGGCTCTGACCATGTTAACTTTTTTGCCCTTTTTTAGCCTCAAAATTCACGGGTCAAATCGTTGGCTTTCTGTTGCCGGCTTTAGTTTTCAGCCGAGCGAACTATTAAAACTCTTTTTGTTCATATATATTGGTGCATTTTTAGAAAAAGAGAACCACACCGTTACATCATTGTTTCGCGTCTATGTGCCGTTTTTATTGTTTTTGGGCCTCACGTTTCTTGTTCTTTTAAAACAGCCTGATTTTGGCTCTGTTGTTACGATATTTGTTACATCGTTTATTATTCTGTTTGTTGCCCACTGTCAGATGAAATATCTTCTTTTTACGGGACTTCTTGCCTTGCCCGCTATTGTCTTTTTGGTGCTTACAAAAGCGTATCGACTGAAGCGAATTCTTATTTTTTTAAACCCCTGGGCAGATGCGCGTGGTAGTGGTTTTCAAATCATTCAATCGCTTATCGCAATAGGTTCTGGCGCTTGTTGGGGCCTTGGTGTTTCTGAATCGCGGCAAAAGTTTTTTTATTTGCCGATGCAGCATACTGATTTTATTTTTTCTATCATTGCTGAAGAGACCGGCTTTTTTGGCTGTCTTGTTCTTGTTGGGCTTTTTGTAGCACTTTGTTTTTATGGATTGCGTGTGGCGCTTGCGCTTGATCGTCCCTTTGCCTTTTTTACGACACTTGGTTTTATTGTTTTTATGACGTTGCAAACGACAATAAATATTATGGTCGCCTGTGGTCTTTTGCCAACAAAAGGACTTGGGTTACCGTTTGTTAGCTATGGTGGCACTGCGCTTATTTGTATGTGGTGTATGATTGGGTTTATTATCAATTGCGCTCGTGAAGTGAAATAGTTTTTATCTATGCTATGCTATGTTGTGCGTGAGCGTTTGTAAGTGTTTTTTTATTTTGGAGATTATATGATCAATAATACGACTATTAGCGAGGTTGTTAAAAGACTTGTAGAAACGTATAAGCCGTTAGAGATCTATCTGTTTGGTTCTTACGCCTGGGGACATCCAACAGAAGAGAGTGATTTAGATTTGCTTGTTGTTGTTGATCAGTCTCTTGAGAAGAATTATAAACGTCCTCTTCTTGGTCATGCGGCACTTAGAGAGCTGATGATTTCTAAAGATATTATTGTTTTTACAAAAAAAGAGTTTGAAGATCGTTGTAATGATGAAACAACACTATCATTTAAGATAAAAAAAGAGGGGAAACGGGTCTATGCAAAAGCCTAATGATAGTATGCCAGTAAAATCTTTTTCGTACGAGAGCTGGTTATTTAAAGCGGCGACTGATTTTAGGTCTGCCAAAAAACTTATGCATGGTGATGATAAAATTTTGGATACGGCAATTTATCATACACAACAAGCAGCTGAAAAAGCGTTGAAAGCTTTTTTGGTTTTTAAAAAACAATCGTTTTTAAAGACACATGATCTTGAAAAATTATTGGCATATTGCGAGTCTTTCGAGAAATCTTTTGAATGCCTTAGAGGTGCAGCAGCATTGTTGAACCCATATGGAACATTTTTTCGGTACCCCGATGATTCTTTGGAGCCTGTATTGGATGATGTTATTGAAGCCATTGAGAATGCTGAAATTATTTTGAATTTTGTAAGAAAAATTATTAAAGAACAGCCTAATCCAACGAGTAGATTATTTTTATGAAATATAAAGATTATTTGGGTGATGTATCGTATGATGCAGATGCAAAAATTTTTCATGGCGAAGTTCTTGGACTAAAAGATGTTATCACGTTTCAGGGAACAACGGGTAAAGAACTTGAAAAAGCGTTTAAAGATTCGATTGATGATTATCTTGTATGGTGTAAAGAACGAGGCGAAGAGTTGTCACAAAAGAAATAGGAGAAGAAATCGTGTCTCTTTTTAATACTAAAAATATATCGTGTTTGTTTTTTTGTTTGTTTTCTGTTTGTTTAATGCGCGCACACACTCTTGATATCACTATAACCACAACGAAACACACCCCGCCATATCACACGCCACACATAGCGTATGATCCGATAACTGGTGAAGAATACATCGAAGTAGACGAAGCCTGTTATACAACGCCAAACGCGTTAGCATTCTATCTTTCTATTGTATCGCATGATATTACTCTTATACGATGCGTCGACGACCCTATGTTTGAACAGGTGCTTGCGATCCAGCTTGCAGCGTACGTACACGCTCTCCAATGGTTTGGTTCTCAAGAAAAACAAACACAGTATGCAACAAAAAAAGAGTTGATCGCTATACATGATCTCAACACATTCTATCTTATTGAGCAATATGAGCGCGCAGCGTTACGCAAGGACGCTACGCGTGCTATTCTTCCTGATATTCAAAAATTTCTTATAGAACGCTATCACGGTGATTATACTATTCAAGTGATGATGCCGCTTGCATCTTCGTTGTGTCTGTTGATGCCACAAAACTTGTAAACGCATGAGGAAGAAGTTCGCCAAGTGTATGTATTTTATATTCAGTATTGCTTGCTACAATAACCTGTAATTCAAGACCAAACTCAGACATAACCTGTCGGCACATGCCGCATGGATAGGCAAAGTTGCCATCAGATCCAACAATGGCGATAGCAACAAATGCTCGTTTGCCTTCGCTTATTGCCTTAAAAAATGCTACTCGTTCAGCACACATTGTTGCGCCGTATGAAGCATTTTCAACATTGCAGCCGGTGATGATGGTGCCGTCAGCGCACAAAAGTGCAGCGCCGACGCCAAAGCGTGAATAGGGGGAGTAGGAGGTTTGTAATGCTTTTTGTGCATGTGTGATTATATTTTGTATATCAAAAGAACTGGCTTTCATAAGTGATTTTCCTTTGTGTATTGCTTTATTTTTGTTATGCATTGGTTAACTGTTTCTTCATATGTCATTTCTGAACTGTCGATAATTATTGCATCATGTGCTGGTTTTAACGGTGCAAGCGCGCGTGTTGTGTCATTATGATCACGATTTTGAATGTCCTGTATGGCGCGCTCACGTGTTGTTACATGACGATTTTTGTCGCCCATTATGCGCTCAGCCCGTTTTTCTACTGAAGCTGTTAAAAAGATTTTTACGGTTGCACTGGGGAACAGCACCGTGCCACAATCGCGTCCCTCAGCGACAAAATTATTGTGTTGTGCATACGGTTGAAAAAAATGGGTATACAAAAGATCTCGGACCTCTTTTTGTGCCGAGAGTTGCGATGTTGCTGCCCCCACAGATGCGTCAGCAAGATGTGGTGTAATGTCATTGCCGTTATACGTGATTATTGCTTTCCCATGAGTATACGTATACGCAAGCTTTGTTATATCCGGTATGGTTTGTGTTTGAGAAAAAAGATACCCAAGCGCTCTGTAGAGTAATCCTGTATGCAAACAAGAGCAGCCAAGTTTTTTGGCCACCTCATCTGCTATAGAAGATTTCCCACTGGCCACAGGGCCGTCGATGGTAATTATCATAAAAACCCCTTGTGATAATAATAAAAAACATTGTTATATTATCATTTTTGCAAAACCTGGTACATTAATGTTTATCATAATAAAAAATAATTAGGTTCTGTTGACTTTTGGTATAGATTTTGCCAAAAAAGGCTTATACTATGACGTCGTTCCGGGCTTGACCCGGAACCCAGACTTCGAAGATTATACTTTGATGCCCTAGATTCCGGCTCGGAGGCCGGAATGACGTGAAAAGTCAACAGAGCCTAATCACAGGTGTACCATGGAAGAAAAAAACACGCCGTTAATGCAGCAATATTTTGCTATAAAAGACCAGTATCCAGATGCACTCCTCTTTTTTCAAGTGGGTGATTTTTACGAACTTTTTTTTGATGATGCAAAAACAGCGTCAGCATTTCTTGCCATAGCGCTCACAAAACGGGGGAAAAATAAAGGCGAAGATATCCCCTTATGTGGTATCCCTGTGCATGCTCTTAATCATTATTTGGTGAAATTAATAAAGGGGGGCTTTCATGTTGCTCTGTGCGCGCAACTTTCAAAGCCGCAACCGGGGACCGTTGTGCAACGCGGGGTTACCCATGTGTTTACTCCTGGCACGCTCACAGAGACTGCTATGCTTGATGAAAAGTCAGCGTCCTATCTTCTTTCATTTTATCCCGGACAAGACACCTGTGGACTGCTTTTTGCTGAAATTTTAACAGCGCAACTGTTTGCAACTGTTATTCCTCATCACGAAATGCGAACGATCGAATCAGAGCTTGTGCGCTTTTTCCCCGATGAGATTATCATTAACGCATCACCCAAAGCTGCTGAAACCGTTTCGTTTTTTAAGCGTTTAGGGTATTACACAAATGTTATGCCTGATCTTCGTGACGATGCTGATGATCCAAACATTTGGATAGCGCAACAATTTACTGAAAAAACACAAGCGACTATACAGTCTCATGATGCTCTATCGGGGAGTATGCAAACGCTCTATCGATATTTAAAAAGACACCAGTCACCAGTTCTTTCACAATTTAATGCAATGACGTTTTACCATCCAAACGATTATCTTGTTCTTGATGCTACCACGCAAAAAAACCTAGAGCTCGTGAAAAATACGGTTGATGGCGGGACAAAAAATACGCTTTTTTCTGTACTTGATCGCGCAAAAACCTCTATGGGGTCCCGTACGATTAAAAAGTGGATCACGCGGCCACTCGTTGAAAAAAAGGGGATTGTTAGTCGTCAGCAGGCTGTTTGTGAACTTAAAGATAATGTGACCGTTGGGCAACATCTCGCTTCATATCTTGGGCATATATCTGATCTTGAACGTATTATTGGTCGTATTGCATTGCTGCGTGCTACCATACACGATTATCGTGGTCTTAACGATTCTCTTGCGATTGTTCCTGCTATAAAAAAACTTCTTTCTCATGAAGTACAATCGCCATTACTTAAAGCGATTGAAGAAAAAATGTTTGATGTTGCGCCGCTTGCGAACATGCTTTCCGGGAGCCTGGAAACTGATGGTGAGCGTATTATTAAAAAGGGGTGTGATTTGGGGCTTGATGCGCTTCGTGATGTTCTTGAGCATCGGGCACAGGCTATTGCAACGTTTGAAGCACAAGAGCGTGAAAAAACAGGTATTTCTAGCCTTAAAGTTGAATGTAACAATATCACAGGGTACTATCTTGAAATTACAAATCCTAATCTCGATAAAGTTCCTGCGTCGTATCAAGAGTTGCAAAAATTGGTTAATCGAAAACGTTTTACAACCCCTGAACTTCATGAGCTTGAAACTGCTATTACAAAAGCCCAAAACGAACTTGAAGCGACAGAGAACGCCGTTTTTGATCGCATAAAAAATGTTGTGTATGAGTATGTTCCTGCGTTGCGATCGTTAGCCTATAGCGTGGCGTATCTCGATGCGTTGTATGGCCTCAGTGTTGCTGCTGCGCAAAATAATTACGTTGCGCCTATTTTTACCGATACTGCATCTATTATTATTACTGGTGGTAGACACCCAACAGTAGAACAGTCATCGTCATTACGATTTATTCCTAACGATACGCGTCTTGATGAAACACAAAAAACATGGATTATTACGGGCCCTAACATGGGCGGTAAGTCGACTTATTTGCGGCAAGTGGCGCTTATCAGTGTTATGGCACAAATGGGAAGTCTTGTGCCGGCGAGCACAGCAATGGTGCCTATTCTTGATCGTATTTTTACACGAATAGGGTCTGGTGATAATTTAGCTGAAGGTAAAAGTACATTTTTGGTCGAAATGGAAGAGACGGCCGCTATTTGTCGGCAGGCAACGAGTAACAGCCTGGTTATTCTTGATGAGGTTGGCAGGGGAACAAGTACGTATGATGGTATTTCGCTTGCACAAGCTATTGTTGAGTATATTACGCAAACGATAAAACCATATTGCCTTTTTGCAACCCATTTTCATGAACTGACCGTATTGCCATCCCTTATGCCAGGGATCGCAAATTATCACATGATGGGCAAAAAACAGAATAATACTATGATCTTTTTATACACTATGATGCCAGGCGTTGCGGGCGCCAGTTTTGGTCTTGATGTTGCCCGGCTTGCTGATATGCCGGAGAGTATAATCAAGCGTGCCGCAGTTATTCATGAACGCTTGACGTCATCCCCGACTTGATCGAACGACGTGCCGGAATGTCGCTATAATTAATATCAACTTGAAAATAACGCAAAAAATAAGTGTATGTAAAAATATATTTAAGGCGTGCGTCTATACCTGCTTTGTCACTTATTTTTTTGATGTCCTAATAAAAAATCCTTGCAATTCATTGTGGGCATGCTAATCTATCCGTACCTGGTTGGGTACTAGGTGCTTAAAGAATAGATCTTTAGGTGGGTTTGGGAATGATCTTTGTAATAAACTTTATGTGATAATGTTCAAGCGCGCGAATAGTACACAGAAGTTTTTATACGTGATCGTCGAAGAAGAAAAGAAAAACGTGTTATAGATGAGAGGATTCTCTATTATGTTCAAGAAATTAGCACTTACACTTATCGTTTCAATTGCTGGTATGAATTTTGTATCATGCGCAGACAACGTTGTTTTGACAGAACAAGAAGAAAAAACAGTTGCAACAATCGAAAAAAATGTTGAAAAAGTTCAACTTTCAAAAGAAGAACAAGCTTCAGTAAGAAAATTCATCGCTAAGCACAAAACAGCAGTTGTCGCAATCACATCTCTTGTTACCGTTGGTTTAATTGGCGGTAGCTTGTACGGGCTTAATGTAAAATGCCAAAATGTTCCAGGCCTTGCATGGATGTCTAATGGTGTTGTAGCAATCGTTGATTACGCTATTGCCATGGCTAGAAGTGGTTATACATCAGCTTGGGATCTTGGTGCATATGAAGTTAAAGCTGTTAAAGAACACAAGATCAGAACAGCAGTTATTTCAGCTGCAGTTGTAGCTGTTGCTGGTGTAGCAGTATATTACTACGCAACAAAGATCAGCAAAAAAGCTAATAAAAAACAAGATGTTACATCGGTTGTAAAACCTGCGTAACTGATTATTACTTCTCGTTATTACCTAGATTTTTAAAAGAGCCCGTCATTTCTGAAGAAATGACGGGCTCTTTTGTTATGTCTTTCAGAAGCAGCGCTAACGTTATCAAATACGCATTTCCATGGTACACTCATATCCTGTTGATTCGTTAATCGCTATTTTAGAAAGGATACTATGAAATTCTTCAATACCACCGGTCCTATAAAGCCAGACGAATATTACTATATTCCTGACAGACTTGATGAAAAAGAAATTAGGCAACTTATAGATCAAAAACGATATTTTATTTTACATGCACCACGTCAAAGTGGAAAAACGACAGCATTTAAAAACTTTGTAGAAATCTTAAATGGTGAAAGACAATACACAGCCTTGTATGTTAATGTTGAAACAGCGCAGACGGCACGAGGGGTTGTTGCTCGAGGTATTCCTGTTATTTTGCAGGAGATAGTTTCACGAGCAAAAGTGCAACTTGATGCATCAGATCCAATTTTTGCTGTGTATGAAGAAACAAAAAGATCATTAATTGAAGCAGATAGTGCTTTAAAATATTTATTAGAAAACTGGGCTTCAAAGTCAGAAAAGCCAATAGTGCTGGTTATTGATGAAATAGATTCACTTGTTGGTGACACTCTTATTTCTGTGTTGCGACAATTACGTTCTGGATATGATCAACGGCCAAAGCATTTTCCCCAAGCAGTCTGCCTTATTGGGGTTCGAGATGTTCGTGATTATATGATCTGGTCTGATATTGAACAAAAGTCCATTTTTGGCGGTAGCGCATTTAATATTAAGTCAAAAAGCTTGATTTTGGCAGACTTTACGTTTGAGCAAACAAAAGATTTATTGTTGCAACATACACAAGAGACAGGACAAAAGTTTACTGATGAGGCGATTGCGTATATTTTTGAACAAACACAAGGCCAACCATGGTTGACTAATGCGTTGGCGTATCAAGCTTGTTTTGAAGACTTGCCTGATCATTCAGTGACGATTACAAAAGAAATTTTAGAAAAAGCGCGAGAAGCTCTTATTAAACGACAAGATACACATCTTGACGTTCTTATTAATAGACTTAATGAACCACGTGTGTGTGCTGTTCTTGATGCTATAATTAATGGTACTTCTGAGCGTCCATCAGCAACTGATGACGATTTTAAATACGTACAAGACCTTGGCCTTATAAAAATAAGCCCGACAGATATATGGATTTCTAACCCAATATATAAAGAGATTCTCCCGAGAGCTCTTTCTGATAAATTTCAAAAATATATGGGTGGGCGCTCAGTTGATTATGTACAACCAGATGGTACTCTTGATATGCACAAACTTATGGAAAAATTTTCTGACTTTTTTCGTCAAAATGCTGATATTTGGCTAGAAGAATCAAATTACATAGAATCAGGACCGCATCTTATTTTCTTTGCTTTCTTGCAACGTATTATTAATGGTGGTGGGACTATACACCGTGAATACGCGCTTGGCAGAGGTCGCGTAGATTTGTTGGTCACGTGGCCTGGCCTTCGTAGCCA
>Ga0172367_10004833_pt1 | contig 16573 bp, 17 predicted proteins | sample Lak10m_FD_114542 | JGI IMG/M metagenome (GOLD analysis project Ga0172367, IMG submission 114542) | Freshwater microbial communities from Kabuno Bay, South-Kivu, Congo - kab_022012_10m | ecosystem: Environmental > Aquatic > Freshwater > Lake | place: Democratic Republic of the Congo: South-Kivu...
TTCAGAACTACCTCAACGAGTTCTGCTACAAACTCAACAGAAGATACTTCGGTGAAAGGCTCTTTGATAGACTTACCCTTGCCATTGCAAAATGCTACTGGTAATTTGCGGGGGAATCAGATATTCAATTGATGTTTAACAATAATTGACAAGTTGAATCCGTTCGGCACGATACTTTCTTGATGTCGATTGCCGTTCTTTGCCCGAAGCTATGCGCCCTTTTCTGATCATCCTGTTGTTTGCCATTCTGCCCGTTCTTCTGAACGCGCAACAGCGCACCATGATAGCAGGTATCGTCATCGACCCGGTATCGGGTAAAGGCGTTGCTGCTGCGCACGTGCTCAACCTTACTGATTCGCTGGCCACCATCACCTCGCCTGAAGGCGCTTTCAAAATACCCGTTCAACTGGGTGACAGTTTGGTCTTTTCTTCTATCGGATACCACATGCGCGCCATTATCATTTCCGAGAAACAGTTGCTATCCGATTTCCTTCAGATAAATATGGCAGCCCGCGATTACCAACTTTCCGAGGTGGAGGTCAATCCATTAGGGACCAAAGACCAGTTCCGTAAAAAGTTCATGGATCTGGAAGTGGATGATGGCTCCATAGAGATCGCAGGGATCAAAAAACCACCTGTTGACCCACGCACCATTCCAGTGACCGAAGACAAGAATGAGATAAAGAAGGCCAAGTATCTATTGAGCCCAGCTTCGTTCATTTACGGCAATCTGAGCAAGGACGCGAAAGCGAGGCAAGAACTACATCGGTTGGAAGCCGAAAAGGAAAAACACCGTTACAACTATCAGAAATTCAACGACCCGAAGGTGGAGAATATCACGGGCTACACGGGCGAAAAGCTGCATGAATTCATGGATTTCTGCAATTTCTCGGAGGCGGACATCTATAGAATGAGCGAATACGAACTGACCATTGCTATTCTGAACAAGCAGAAAAGCTATGAGGCTTCCAAGCGGAAATCTGAGTAACCCATCTTTTCAAAACACCTTTGTTAAAAACTGTTCGGGCTCAAAATGCAAAAGCCGTGTTTGGTGGGACAAGAATATTATCTTGCACCGTCATTTGAAGTAATGATGCAAAGGCTTATACTCTTGATTCTCTGTTCGTTGGCCACTGCCACGTTCGCGCAGGAAGCTGGCACTCCGATGACGAAGGAGGAAAAGATAGCTGCGGCAAAGGCCAAAGCCAAGGCTGAGGGAGACACGGCTGCCGTGGTCATTAAGATGACCCCATACGAGGAGGCTGCCAAACTTTTCACCGAAGCAATGGCATTGGAAGGACAGCGTCTTTATGACGAGGCGCAAGCGTCTTACGACAAATCCATTGAGATAGACCCCAACTTCATTGAGGCTTATGTGAAGCGTGGTGGCATCAAGTTCCAGAAGATAGAGTTTCCTGCCGCCATGGAAGATTATAACCGTGCTGTGGAAATTGCGGAGAATCTGACCGAAATGCACGAATACAAGGCTTCCATCAAGAATGTGCTTGGCGATTTTGAAGGTTCAAAAATTGAAGGTAGCAAAGCAGATTACATGAAAACCAGAATGGCCGAGGCACTGTTTCACAGAGGTCACCTTAAGCGTTTCATGGAGGACAACGGTGGTGGATGTGCTGACCTTCGTAAGTCATTGGAATTGGGCTACGGTCGCGCAAAGACAGACTGGCCAAGTCTCTGCCAATAATTCCCCATAATTTTATTGATATAAAAAAAGCCCCCTCTGTTTCCAAAGGGGGCCGGCATGAAAGGTACCATCCAACCTCATGCCGTTGGTTTACCACCAACTTCTGTCTCCATGAATTCGCCTTGTTCGTTCTGTTCGTTCAGCGTCCAAGCATCGGTGTATGAAGTTACCAACCATACTTCGCCAGACTTTCGGAATACCTGCACCGAAAGACCGTACTTGCCCTGAAAAGCAGATTCCAACTCCTGAACCTTCATCTTCCCATTCACTTCAAGGTCTCCTTCGTTATGAACGGTACGCCACTGACCGATGGTTGTATCAGTGGGCAACATTTCGCTGATGGGTGATGTGTCGCCTACACCATGTGGCTTTTTGAAAAACTCAACCTTGAGATAAGGAAACGCCTGATTGAACGCTTCCTGTATGTCACTTATCTTCCTTCTATCATCTATATGAATTCTCATGACGTGTTGATTTACATCCACTTGCGTAGAAAGTCCATATACTCGTTCTTCAGTTCGCTGTACAACTTGTCGTACGTCTGAACCATGTCGCGCAACTTGGTGTGATCGGCAAAAAGCATATGATCGGCAGCTACAGGATGCGCCTTAGATTGGTTGGCCAAGAACTTGTCGTGATCGAGGCATTTGACAATGATATCCTCGGCCACCTCTTTGTTCCTTAGGAATTGATTCTGAAAATGCTCTACCTGAGCGGTTACCTCCACTTTATTGTATCTGGTAACAATTTCCTCCAAGCGATGCTCGTAGATGGTAAGTTCATCGCGGTAAAATTTCATGTTATTGATCCACAGCCTATGTTCGGCATGTAGCTCATCAATGTGTTTTTTGGGTGCTGTTGCAGTTGACATGTTTAATGATTTTGGATGGTTAACTAACTGGCAACGAAGTAAGCACAGCCTGTTGTGGGCCACGTTGACAATGGTCTTTTTAAAAACTGATTATTGTCTGTTTACGCCTTGGGTCAGCGTTTCAACAATTTAGACACAAAGGTGTTTTGGCTTGTTTCCAGCTTCAATATGTGCACCCCAGACGAAAGCGCAGAAACGTCAATTGCCGAACTTCCGGAAATGACCCCGGTTGAAACCATTTGACCGAACGAATTGATTATCTGCCAGTTGCCAGATTCCAAACCATTCGGAAGATAGACGAAATCGGACGCTGGATTGGGGAACACGTGAAAAGACTCATGTTTCCCAGATTCCTTGATACCAGTAGTGTAGTTCGACCGAAGAACCCATAGCCCTGTTTGCATATCGGATGCAAGAATATTGCCTGATGGCAAGAACGGATAAACGCCCCAACATCCGCGATAAACATGGTTCTGCGCCACTTCTGTCGAAGTATCATAATAACCGGCCAATACGGGATGTGCTGCGTTGGTACAATCGAACATGTAAACGCCATCGAAATAGTGCGATACGAACAGCATGTCGTCTTTGTAGATCAGGTTATGCGGAATGGCAAAGGGTCCAGTGTTCGAACCAATGGTATCGGTGACCACCAAGTTGCTGAAGTCGCTTACATCCACAATTTTCATGTCCATTCCATGTGTTTCATCGGCCATGGCGTAATACGGTTTATCATCCATGAGCCAACCGCTGTGGTTGTATCCGCTTTGAACGTAGAAATCCAATGAACCCAACATTTGAGGGTTATTGATATCTGAGAAATCGACAACGAAAAGGCCACGGGTCTCCGCGTTCAGGTAGGCCGTATCGCCCCGAACGTAAGTGTCGTGCACGTACCCAATGCTGTTCCAAAATGGAACTTCGGCAGGGCAATTGAGCAGCATGGTGGGGTTAGTTGGGTCATCAAGCGAAATAACGGCATACAACAGCGGACCACCGGCCACGTACATTCTTGCGCTCGAAGAATCAATGAAAATATTGTGCGCCCGTGGAAACAAAAAGTCATCACTATAAACAATAGGTGCAGAATCGGGCAGAAAACGCAGGTCGGCTATCTGCAGCGTGCTGTTGCCTTCATCGCATACCATATACAGGTAATCTTCATAATCATGAAAATGTCGATGCACCACTACAGGACCTGTCTGAGCTCCTTCAATGAATACCACTTCTTCGGTTTCTGCAGGTTCGGTCACGTCAAGAATATGAGTTCCCATGGTGCTGCCGATGATGGCGTATTCTCTACCATCCTTGGCATAACCCCACACTTCGTTGTAAATGTTGGCGTGTGCTGCCGATGCAGGTAATGATGGATTCTGCCAATTGAAAAGTGAATCAAGATTCCAACTGCCTTGCGCAAATGTGGCAGAAGGCATCAACATGATCAGGATAAGGCGCAGTTTGTTCATGCTGCGAAGATAAGTGCGTTCATTCCTTGGTGTTGTCCGATGAATCACAATACTTGGTTTGCCCCTCTCGTTCGTTTTAGGCAATTTGGCAGCCTCAATAGAACGATGCGAAATCTTATCTCAATTTTACTTTCCCTCCTATTATCACTACCTGTTTTTGCACAGGAATTCGTGCTCCATTCTCCCGATGGCGGCATCAAGGTTGAAGTGGTTGTAAGTGCCAATACGGTTTATCGTGTTTATCATCATGGTAAACTGATCATGCACGGAAAACCATTGGGAATGACCATTGGCAAAAAGAACCGCCTTGGTTACAAGGAATACAGCCCAACTTCTGAGACCAAAACCGTTGAAAGGGATCTGAAGCCGATCGTTGCTGCCCGTTCGGCTGTGGTTACGGAGCATTACAACGAGGTTTCGTTGGAATTTCAAAGCGGTCTTGGTGTTGATTTCCGTTGCTACAACGAAGGATTTGCGTACCGCTTGCGCACTTCGTTCAACGAGGAAATTAAAGTGAAAGAAGAACATATGGGATTTGAGCTCACCGGCAACCCCAATGTCTGGTTCCCGAAGGAAACGAGTTTCTTCTCAAGCAATGAGACGCACTTCCGCCCGACAGACAATATGGAATTGAAAAGCGGTGAGCGTGCCAGTCTGCCAATTCTATGGCAATGGGAAAACGGTAAGTTCCTTCACTTTACCGAAACCGACCTGCACGATTATCCGGGCATGTATTTGAAAACAGATGGAATTGGTGGTTTCGAGGCCATCCATCCTAAGTATCCGGCAACCACGGCCAAGTTTTTCGATCGTCTTGTTCCGGTTGTGTTCACGAAAACCTACGCTGCCAAAACCAAAGGAACACGCAGTTTTCCGTGGCGTGTATTCACGTTGGCTGATAATGAAACCGAGTTGATGAGCGCGCAATTGCCTTGGCTGTTGGCGCAGGAAACTGAAATGAAAAACACCGATTGGATCCGTCCAGGAAAAGTGGCTTGGGACTGGTGGAATGCACTTCATTTGAAAGGCGTGGACTTCAAATCGGGGTTGAACACACAGACCTACAAATACTACATCGACTTTGCCGCGGCCAACGGCATCGAGTACATCATTATGGACGAAGGTTGGTACAAGTTGGGAGATCTGACCAAGGTGAAGCCAGAGATCGATATGGTCGAACTGATCGCCTATGGCAAGAGCAAAAACGTGAACATCATTCTTTGGGTAGTTTGGAAAACGCTCGAAAAGCAATTCGATGTGGCGTTCGAGCAGTTCAGCCAATGGGGAATTTCGGGCATCAAAATGGATTTCATGATGCGCAACGACCAACCAATGATCTCCTTTTATGAAAAAGTGGCAGCCGAAGCCGCAAAGCGCAACCTGTTGGTCGACTTCCACGGAAGCCATTGCCCGAAAGGCTTGCAGCGTACTTACCCGAATGTGCTGACGTTTGAAGGAGTTCGTGGCCTTGAATGGAACAAATGGGGAAGTGCCGTTTCGCCCGATCACGATGTCATTCTTCCGTTCACCCGCATGTTGGCCGGACCGATGGATTACACGCCAGGCGCCATGAGCAACATTGCCAACAAGAAGAAACACCATGGCAACTTCGGACATCCGAAAAGTTTTGGTACGCGCTGCCACGAATTGGCCAAATACGTGGTATTTGAAAGCCCGCTGCAAATGCTGGCCGATGCGCCAACCGCCTACCAGAAAGAGGCTGAGTGCATGAAATTCATTGCGCCTGTTCCAACCACTTGGGATGAGACGTTGATGCTTGATGCCAAGGCTGGTGAACACATCCTGTTGGCCCGTAGAAAGGACGATGTATGGTTCATTGGTGGCATGACGGGTTCATTGGCGCAGACTATCAGCATCGATCTGGATTTTCTTGGAAACGGTTCATTTGAAATGGATGTTTGGCGCGATGGCGATGATACTCGCACGAACGGTTCCAGCTACGAATACTACAAGGAAGAAACGGTGAATGCTTCGATGAAGTACGTCATCAGCATGGCCGAAAACGGAGGTTGGACCGCCATCATCCGCAAGAAATGAAACGCATGTGGCTCATAGCGTTCAACGTATTTACGTTGATGGCGTGGGTGCTCTTTTTCGTTCACGCATCGCTGCACGGACTAACAGCTGACGGTCAAAGTGTATTGATGCTGGATCTGGCCCAAGGACTGGCCATTTTCGAAGTGTTGAATGCCGTGCTGGGCTTGGCCGGTGCCAATTGGCTGCTGACGGCCATGCAAGTAGGCTCTCGCCTGCTCATCGTTGTGCTTCTGAATTGGATTCCGATGGAATTGCTGCTCGAAAAAGGGTTCCTTTCTGGTTTTGCCGTGGTGAGCATTGCCTGGAGCGTGACCGAGATCGTTCGTGCGCTTTTCTACTTGACCGAACTTCAGAGCAAGCCATCGAGACCGATCACGTTCGCGCGCTACACCTTCTTCATTTTCCTGTACCCTATTGGTGTGGCAGGCGAATTTCTGGTGATGCACACCTTTATCAGTTGGCGCAACTATCAGCTCGACCTGATAAACTTGGCATTGGGAATCGTGGCTGCCTCGTACTTCGTTTTCTTTCCGAAGTTGTACGGACACATGTTAAAGCAACGTAAGAAGAAATTGGCATGACCGAATATTTGGTTATCGGGTTGGTGGCAGCGTTCGCCTCGTTGCTCACTTTCTTTTCCGGTTTCGGCCTTGGAACCATCCTTACGCCAGCCTTTATGCTGTTTTTCCCCATAGAGGTGGCCATTGCGCTCACTGGAATTGTGCATCTATTGAACAACCTTTTCAAAATGGGTTTGGTTGGATTGATTGCCGATCGAGGCGTTGTTCTTCGATTCGGGGGTCCAGCTGTCATTGGTGCTATAATTGGTGCCTCTCTCCTACTTCGCTTTTCTGCAACCGAGCCGCTGTGGAGTTACCAATTGGCCGGTCGCAATTTCCATGTCACCACTATCAAACTGGTGGTGGCCCTTCTCATGGCGTTCTTCGCACTGTTTGAAATAGTACCCAAACTGAAGACTTTGGAATTCGGTAAGGATAAGCTGATAGTTGGTGGACTGATCAGTGGTTTTTTCGGTGGACTCAGCGGTCATCAGGGCGCACTCAGAAGCGCATTCCTCATTAGATACGGACTGCAAAAGGAGGTTTTCATTGCCACAGGAATCGTCATTGCCAGCGTTATCGACATTACCCGATTGGGGCTCTACTTCACTAGAATGAAACAGGTGGATGTGATTGGGAATCTGCCAATTCTGTTGACAGCGGTTGCCTGTGCATTCCTCGGTGCCTATTTCGGGCAGAAACTGCTAAAGAAGGTGACACTCGGTTTTGTTCAATGGACCGTTGCCATCATGATCCTTCTGCTATCAGGCCTTCTTGCCGCGGGAATTGTTTAGAGAATGCCCTCTGACGGAAACTCATATCGCACCATCTCCAAACCATCGGAGGGGCAATTCAAAGTCCGTGGGTCGAAGTTCCTTGCATTCGCATATCACGTGTCAGATGCCGATTCGATAAAGACGTTCATTCAAACATTGAAAGATGAACACCCAACGGCACGGCACGTCTGCTACGCTTATATTTTGGGAGATGCAGCTTCCGACTTTCGCGCCAATGATGACGGTGAACCGAACGGTTCGGCAGGTCTTCCCATTCTCAATCAGATCCGCAGTAAAGAACTGTTGTACACACTTGTAGCTGTGGTAAGGTATTTCGGTGGAACCAAATTGGGAGTGCCGGGTTTGGTAAACGCCTATAAAACAGCGGCAAAGGATGCGTTAGGCAATGCGGTAATTGTTGAGCGCAAGCCAACGAATAAGATGAACATCAGATTTCCGATCGAACTTGTCGGTGAAATTGAAAGAACAGTTCGCCAAACAGGCTGCCACATCGTTTCGCAACAGTTTGGAACGGAATGCAACTGGACAATTGAGTTTCCTCTGGCTTCCACGACCGTTGTACTATCGAAGTTCCGAAATCTGTTAGACGTTGATATCAGGTAGGAATTCAGAGGGATATTCAGTTTTGGCACTCAACAATAATCGCCACCTTAGCCCCACAAACAAACAGACATGACAGTTGCAAAACACAAGGTGGTTCAGATCCACTACACGCTTCGCGATGCAAGTGGCGAAGTGATCGATTCATCTGAAGGCTCAGATCCATTGGCATACATCCAAGGCATTGGAAACCTTATCAAAGGCCTTGAAAGTCAGATAGAAGGAAGGAAGGTTGGTGATAGCTTCAAGGCGGTTGTTGAACCTAAGGACGGTTATGGCGAGTATGAGGATGAGAATGTTCACATCGTTCCTCTTTCTGGTTTTCAGGCCGATGGCGATGAATCGTTGGAAGTAGGTATGCAGGTGCGTGTAGAAACCAATGAGGGAATTTCATTGGCTGAGGTTACTGCCATTGATGGCGATGAAGTGACCTTGGACCTTAACCATCCGTTGGCTGGCGAAACGCTATACTTCGATGTGGAAATTGTGGACGTGCGCGATGCCACCCGCCAAGAGTTGGACCACGGACATGCGCATGGTCCAGGTGGACATCACCACCACTAAACAGTAGACGAGAATATCTGTGTGGTCGGTTGGTTGCGCCACATGCGCGCATCCATCGCCATGCAGATGTTCCTCACAAACGGTTTGCCTTTCTCGGTCACAACCACGGTGTGATCGACCCGTTCAACCAGACCATCAAGCAACAGTTCCTGCATACGATTGATGCCATCGGTTACCGATCCGTGCTGCATTTCAAGTTTGTTCCAATCGGTTCGATGACGGCACATCAGGTTCAGAATGTGCTGACGCAACACCAGATCTTCTTCTGAGAGTACATGACCACGGAAAACAGGTAGTTCACCTTTGTTCACACGGTCCATGTAATCTTCCACCTTTTTTTCGTTCTGCGCAAAGGCTGTCCAACTATCGCTGATGGATGAAACGCCCAAGCCCAACAGCATTCGGGTTCCCTGTGTGGTATAACCCATGAAATTGCGGTGCAGTGTACCGTTGGCATCCGCTTTGCAAAGTGCATCTTCATCCAAGGCAAAATGGTCCATTCCGATCTCCCTGTATCCGGCACTCAGGAACATTTCCTTGCCCAATTCATACAATTCGCGCTTTTCGGCATCGGCCGGCAGATCGGCCTCCGAATAGCCACGCTGACCGGGCGATACCCACGGAACATGTGCATAACTGTAGAATGCGATACGATCGGGCATCAGATCCAACACGCGCTCGATCGTGTCGGTCATACTGGCCTTCGTTTGCTTCGGCAAACCATAAATGAGGTCGAAATTGATGGAACGATAGCCGATGCCGCGGGCCAATTCGGTCACTTTCCGCACTTGAGCAGGCGTTTGAATGCGATGAATGGCCGTTTGAACGTTGAGGTCGAAATCCTGCACACCCAAACTCAACCTTCTGAACCCGATGAAGAACAATTCTTCCAAATGTTCCTGTGTGGTGTTGTTCGGATGCGCTTCGAAACTGAGGTCGGCATTAGGCGTCAGCACCGACTGTTTCGAAAATCCTGCCATCATCGTACGCAGATTGGTTGGCGAAAAGAACGTTGGCGTTCCACCGCCCAAATGAAGTTCGCTGATGTGCGGTACCTCATCAAACAACTGCTGATACAGTTCCCACTCTTTCAGAAGCGCATCGATGTAGGGTTCCTCTACCGAATGATTCTTGGTGATCCGCTTATTGCAACCACAGTAAGTACATAGACTTTCGCAATACGGCAGATGAATGTACAGGCTGATTCCCTGCGTGGCATTCGTTTCCTTGACCGCTTGGGCTACAAGTTCCTTCCATGCTTCTACAGAAAAGGTCGAATCATCCCAATACGGAACAGTTGGATAACTCGTATAGCGAGGGCCGGGCACATTGTATTTTCGGATGAGATCGCGGTTCATGGTGTATGGCATTGCTGAACGGCACCGGTGGTGGCGTCCAATTCTGGACTCAAATATGGTATTCCGAGGTTCAACCCACGGAGAATGAAAAGTACGCCCATTAGAACATATACCACGGGTAAAAGTTTACGGATCTGTGCCCGCCATTGCACCGAAATAAGATCTCCGGCCAAGTAAACGCTCAGCATCATGGGCAAGGTTCCCGCACCGAAAAGTGCCATATATTCTGCGCTTTGCAACGCAGTTCCAACAGCCAACGCACCAGCCAACGCCACGTAAACCAAACCGCAGGGAAGCAATCCGTTCATAAGACCTATGGTAAAAGGGGCCGCAATGGAACGAGAACGGAAAAGATGCTGAAATCGACCTTTTACACGCACCATTTGCATGGCAATGGCCGAGGTCGGGTCGATCTTACGGGTAAGGTGCGATGGCAGGACCATTGCTCCTATCATCAGAATTCCGACCGAAATGGAAAGAGCTTGTTGAAACCCACCGAAAGCAATGCGTTCTCCGAGCAGACCCACCATCAGACCTAAAACCGAATACGTGAGGATTCTACCGAAATTGTAAGCCAACGAACGGAACAGCCCCAACAAACCGTGTTGCCCGCCAAGTGGCATCGATAGCGCAATGGGGCCACACATGCCGATGCAGTGAAAACTGCCCAGCGCTCCGATGACGAACGCTGACCAAAGCATCAGTTTACGAACAAATTCTGTTCCTGAAAATAGGTTTTACCGTTGACGCTCCATTCCACTTTCACCAGGTACTTGCCCATGGTGAAGCGGTCTATAGGAACAACCAACGCGCCTTCAACCGTTGCTTCCTCCAATACTACATCCTTCGTGTCGTCAGACGGACGGAAGAACTGCACTTTCACGTTCTCAGCCTTGCCCGAAAAGGCCAATTCGTAACCAGCATCGCTCTTGCTGATGGTCACTTTCTGCCCATCGGCAGTGGCGTTGTTCATTTGGTCAATACGGCTCTGATATGCGATCTCCTGGTCGTAGTAATCCTCCGAAACCAGATCGAAATCCTGACGCACGGCCATGAAAACCATGAAAAGCATGAATGCTACGAACGAACCATAGAACAATGCAATCTTCCAACCCCAATTCATAATCTACTTTTTAATGGGCCCTGCAGGTCCGATAAAGTTCGTCTTTACTTTCCGAAGAAGTTCATCTCCGTTGTAAATACCAACCGTCACATTGGTTTTCGGTCCGGTCAATTCCTCACGCGGAATGGCAATGAATAGCGCACCTTCCATGGTTCCTTGCGCTGGCAACGACACGTTCTCTCCAACCAATTTCACGGTGCCCGGGCCTTTCAGCACACGGATGTCGAGTTTCATGTCTTCGCCCGTTTTGTTGATGACCTTGTAGTTGTACAGGTTCGTAATCGTGTTGTTCTCGCCTTCTTGAAACAGCATGCCTGGCGTTCGAAGAACCGTTGCACCAATATCGGAACGAGTGATTATCAACGCGAAGACAGCCACCATCAGAATGCTGAGCACCAGCGTGTATGCCTTCAATCGGATCGTGTATGTGAAAGGCTTACCTGTTGAAATGGACTCTTCGCTCTTGTATCCGATGAGTTTCGGTTCAAAACCGATCTTGGTCATTACGCTGTCGCAAGCATCCATACAGGCAGTGCAGTTGATGCACTCCAATTGTGTACCGTTGCGAATGTCGATGCCGGTTGGACAAACATCAACGCACTGACCACAATCGATGCAATCTCCTTTGCCTTCGGCAGCACGGTCTTCGCCTTTGCGCCATTTGCTGCGGCCTTCACCGCGCTTGTGGTCATAAGCCACGATCATCGAGTTTCTATCGAGCAATACGCCTTGCAAACGACCGTAGGGGCAGATGTTGGTACAAACCTGTTCGCGCATTTTGGCGAATACCCCATAGAAAACGAGCGTGAAAAGCGTAATGGCCACCAAGCCGACCACGTGTTCTGACGGTGGGTCGGTAATGATGCCGATCAACTCATCGCTACCGATGATGTAAGCGAGGAATGTATTCGAAATGAGGAATGAGATGAGCAGGAAAAGCGTGTGCTTGATCGTTTTCTTGCGAATCTTCTCTGCATTCCATGGCAACGCATTCAAACGCTGCTGATGCTTCCAATCGCCTTCTATCCAGTACTCTATTCTGCGGAAGAGCATTTCCATGAAAATGGTCTGCGGACAGACCCACCCGCAGAACATGCGCCCGAATGCTACTGTGAACAGCACAATGAACACCACGAAGGTGATCATGGCCAGTCCGAACAGGTAGAAATCCTGTGGCCAGAACACTTGACCGAAGATGACGAACTTGCGTTGCAGCACGTTGATCATCAAGAGCGGTTCGCCACCTATTTTGACGTATGGCGCACCGAACAGTACGGCAAGCAGCACGTAGCTAAGCCATTTCCGATAGTTGTAATAGCGGCCTTCCGGTTTCTTCGGATAAAGCCATTTTCTGTTTCCGCTTTCATCTAGCGTAGAGAGGTGATCTCTGAATGACCCTTCTTCATCCTTCACTGCATCGCTCTGCTTTGGGTCTGTTTTCATGTCCCTTAAATTAAAAACTGCCCGAATTTCTTCGGGCAGTCGGTTTGTTTTATTCGGTCACTGATGCCACATCAGCCTCAGTTGCTGTGGAATCTGCTCCGACCGGTGCAGGCTCTGCTGCACCTTCCTCAATCCATTTGTCACCTTGTGGCTCTTTGGCGTTTTCTGGGTTTGAACCTTGCAACGACAAGATATACGAAGCCACTTCCTGCATCTGAACAGGGGTCAGTTGACTTTCCCATGCGATCATACCTTTTGCAGGTACACCATACTTGATGGTCTTGAACACGTTCTTGATACCACCGCCATTAATCCAATACTCATCTGTGAGGTTCGGGCCAACGCCACCTGGCATACTTCCACCAGACGGGCCGTGGCAGGCAATGCATAACGATGTGTAAGTTGCTTTTCCTTTTTCGATGGCAGAAGCATCGGTAAGCAATACCACAGAATTTTCGTCCACATTATTGGCAGACTGCGCCAAGAAAGCAGCCTTCTGTTCAGCGGCCAAAGCCATTTCAGCTTCATATTCCTCCTGCTGAGATGGACCACTTGAAAAATGGTAGTAGCCGATGTAGAACACTCCAAAAACCATGGTGAAGTAGAACATGTACAGCCACCAAGGCGGAAGCTTATTGTCCAACTCGCGGATGCCGTCATACTCGTGATCGAGCATGACATCGCCTTCCTGCTCCACCGGAACGGCTTCAGATAGACTGCCTTCCCAGAAATTCTCGAGCACCGACTTCTCGCTGACCTCTTCTTCTTTGGTGCGAAGCATTCTGATAAGGCCACTCAAGTTGTAAAGCATAGCAAAAAGCACCATCGCCAAGAACACATCCACAACGACCATTACCCAGAACAGACCATCGCTCATTTGGAACATCGGTTCGGCAGCTGTGGCAGCATCCTGTGCCCAAGCCTCGCTGTTCGAAAGCAACATGCCCGACCCGATGATGACAGCAACGGCCTTAGCGCCAGCATTCCATCGCTCTTTCCATATTCCAGAATCTGAAAGCAGCCCTTTTGTAACTCCGGCCACCGTCCAAATAAGCACCAGCAACAGCAGTGCGAACGAAGCCAGCACCCAGAATACAAAGGTGTCATCGGCAGAAACTATATTCTCCCACGGAACCGGAACCTTTGATTCCTGCGCCATGCTGAGCATCGGTGTAAGCAGACCGAATGCGGCCAGCATTACAGATTTTATCCTGTGGTTCAACCAAACGTTTTTCATCTGTTCTGTTTTATTGGTTTGAAGGTTGATTTTCGTCTAATGGCATCAGTCCCATCTGGTCGAAGTACTCTCTGCGCTGCTTGAAAACGTAAGCAGCAACGACCAGAAAGAACGTGAAGAAGATGATGAAGGAAATGATCGGAAAGACCTCGATTCCTGCGATCGTATCCAAATGGTGTTTTATGAACTTTAACATGATCGGGTCTTTTTATTGGTTAACCATTGCTGCCTGTGAATCCTTCACTTTGATATCGGTGCCCAAACGCTGTAGGTAAGCGATAAGCGCCACGATCTCTGTCTGCGGAACCACTTCGATGTTGTCCTTTTTCAGATTGGCAGCTATTTGTTCAGCTTGGGCATTGAGGTCATTCAGAGCAATTTCTTCATAACCTTCATCATAAGGCACACCCAAGGTTTTCATGGCGCTGATCTTCTTAGCGGTCAGATCGGTGTTCAGTGCATTTTCGAACAACCAAGGGTAAGACGGCATGATGGTTCCTGGCGACATGGCTGAAGGATCCCACATGTGGTTGTAGTGCCAGCTATCTGGATACTTGCCACCTACACGGTGCAAGTCTGGCCCGGTTCTCTTAGAACCCCACTGGAATGGGTGGTCATAAACGAACTCACCGGCTTTCGAGTATTCTCCATAACGCTCTGTTTCTGAACGGAATGGGCGAATCATCTGAGAGTGACAGTTGTAGCAACCTTCGCGGATGTAGATATCGCGACCTTCCAGTTCAAGTGGTGTATATGGCTTCACGCTTGCAATGGTCGGAACGTTGCTTTCGATAAGCATGGTAGGTACAATTTCGATGATGCCACCGATGGCTACGGCTACCAAGCTGAACACCAACATTTGAACTGGTCTTCGCTCAATGACGCGGTGCCAACCTTCACCGGCATGTGCAGGTTCTTCTTTGGCAAGCGGAGCTGCTGAAGCCTCTTCTTCTTTTTGGAATTCGCCCTGCTTCATGGTCATTATCAAGTTGTAAAGCATGGCCACAACACCAATAATGTAGATGAATCCACCGAACGCCCGTGCAGCGTACATCGGCTTGATCTGCGTAACCGTTTCAAGGAAGTTCGGATAAGCAAGGAAGCCTTCTTGTGTAAATTCTTTCCACATCAAACTCTGTGTGAAACCTGCCCAGTACATTGGAAGCGCATAGAACAGGATTCCGAGCGTCCCGATCCAGAAGTGGAAATTGGCAAGTTTATCCGAATAGAGTTTGGTCCTCCAAAGTTTTGGAACCAGGAAGTAAAGGATACCGAAGGTCATGAAACCGTTCCAGCCCAGACCACCGATGTGCACGTGCGCCACGGTCCAGTCGGTGAAGTGGCTGATGGCATTTACGTTCTTAAGGGAAAGCATCGGCCCTTCGAAGGTGCTCATACCGTATGCAGTAACGGCTACTACCATGAATTTCAATACGGCACTTTCACGAACACGGTCCCAAGCACCACGCAAGGTGAGCAGACCGTTCAGCATACCGCCCCAACTTGGAGCTATCAGCATGAATGAGAACACTACGCCCAAGTTCTGAGCCCAGTCTGGCAGCGAAGAATAAAGCAAGTGGTGCGGACCTGCCCAGATGTAGATGAAAATGAGCGCCCAGAAGTGAACGATCGAAAGTCGGTACGAGTAGACCGGACGGTTGGATGCCTTCGGAATGAAGTAGTACATCAGACCCAAGTAAGGCGTGGTAAGGAAGAACGCAACCGCATTGTGGCCATACCACCATTGCACCAACGCATCCTGAACACCAGCATACCAGCTATAACTCTTGAATAATGAAACCGGCAATTCGAAACTGTTGACGATGTGCAACATGGCCACCGTAACGAATGTGGCTATGTAGAACCAAATGGCCACATAAAGGTGACGCTCCCTTCTGTTCAGAATGGTCATGAACATGTTGAGACCGAAAACCACCCAAATGAGGGCAATGGCAATATCGATGAACCATTCCAACTCGGCATATTCCTTACCGGTGGTAATACCGAAAGGTAGTGTGGCCACAGCGGAAAGAATGATGAGCTGCCATCCCCAGAAATTGATGTTGCTGAGCAGATCACTCCACATGCGTGTTTTCAACAGGCGCTGTAGCGAGTAGTACACCCCCATGAAAATGCCGTTACCCACAAACGCAAAGATGACCGCGTTGGTATGCAACGGTCTTATCCTGCCGAAGGTGAGCCACGAAGTGAGGAAGTTGAACATGGGGTCGACCATCTGCAAGGCAGCGGTAAGACCCACCAGCATGCCAATGATGCCGAATGCCATAGTGGCATAGGCAAACTTGCGCACAATGCTGTTGTCGTAGCGGAAGATTTCCTTTTCCATTGAGTTTAGTTATTTGTTGATTCTGTTGGCTTTTTATCCTCGAAAAGAATTCTGACAGAGGGTGTGTAGTCGTCTTCGTACTGGTCATTCTTCATGGCCCAGACGAACGCGTATAGGAATCCTGCCGCAAACACCAGACTTACACCGATCAGAAGGAAAATGACACTCATGGACTAACTATCAGTTGTCCGCAAAGGAATGCAGGCACCATAGGGTCAATGTTGAGTGCGGTCACATCGGCAACTGATTAAAGTCAGTATTCAGAAAGTGAATGGAGATCTGAAAGAACTCGATATTACGAATCTACTTATGGTGAACCGTGCTTTTATCCGATCATGCTGGCAGCTCATTTTGGCCATCAAGGAAATGACCCTGACCCCACATCGAAGACGATTGAAGCCGGGGATTGATGCAAATGCAAAACGCATACATTTGACTTCATGAAAA
>Ga0172367_10004834_pt1 | contig 16566 bp, 16 predicted proteins | sample Lak10m_FD_114542 | JGI IMG/M metagenome (GOLD analysis project Ga0172367, IMG submission 114542) | Freshwater microbial communities from Kabuno Bay, South-Kivu, Congo - kab_022012_10m | ecosystem: Environmental > Aquatic > Freshwater > Lake | place: Democratic Republic of the Congo: South-Kivu...
CTGCACCATTCGCTCCAACTGCCCGCATAAAGGGCAGTGCGTCCCAGCCCGGCCACTTCCATGGTGAGCAGATTCGGCACGGCGCTGACCCCACTGCCGCAGTGGTGCACCACGCTGGCCGGGTCACGCCCGGCGAGCAATGCCTCAAATTCAGCTTTCAGGACGTCGGCACTTTTGAAGAAGCCGTTGGCATCCAGGTTGTCGGAAAACGGCCGATTGAGCGCGCCGGGAATGTGACCGGCGACGGGGTCAAGTGGCTCGACTTCGCCCCTGAAGCGCGGCGCAGCACGGGCATCCACAACGGTCTGGCCGGGGCGGGCCAACTGGCTCAATACGGTCCCGGTGTGGGTCAACACCGCTCTGGGGGCGCGCAACGGGTAGGGTGCTGCCGGGCGCCCCTGACCCGTCCCGGCCTCGATGGCAGCGCCCGCCGCGAGCCAGGCGCTCAGGCCACCGTCGAGCACCGCCACCGCCTCGTGCCCCACCCATTTCAGCATCCACCACAAGCGGCCGCAGTAGAGGGCTCCCTGGCGGTCATAGACGACGGCTTGCATGTCAGGTTGCAGGCCGACGCTGCCGAGCCAGGCGGCAAAGGCCTCGCGCGCGGGCAGCGGGTGGCGGCCACCGCTGGCGGCATCGGCTGCACCGTGGGCGCTCAGGTGCCGATCGAGGTCGGCGCGCACGGCACCGGCAATGTGGCCTTGCTGGTATTGCGCATCTCCGGCCGCAGGCTGCATCAGATCGAAGCTGCAGTCAAACACCATCAGCGGCTGGCCGCTGACCATCAGGGTCTGCAATTGGGCGACAGAAATCAGGGTGCTGTACATCGATGTTCCTTGGAGGTGTGTCAGTGTTCTTCGGCGGGCGTGTCGGGCAGGGCGCGGGTGCGCAGCACGGTGGCGGCAATGCCGCTGGCCACAATCAAGGCCATGCCGGCCCAGCCGATCAGCGGAATGGTGTCGTCGAACAGCAGCAGGCTGAAAAAGGCGGCAAACACGATGCCGGCGTACTGCAAATTGGCCACCAGCAGCGTGGTGCCGCGACTGTAGGCGCGCGTCATGGACCATTGGCCCAGCGATGCCAGCACGCCGATGGGAATGAGCCAGGCTGCTGCCTGCCAGGTCACGCTGTCCCAGGGAGTGAAACCGCTCCACAGCACACCTGCCAGCCCGGCGAAGGCCGTGCTGACCGAGAAGTAAAACACGGTACGGCCTTCGGGCTCACCCACTTTGCCCAGCGCGGTCACCTGCAAATAGGCCATCGCTGCGCCCATGCCCGAAAGCAGCCCCACCAGGCCGGCAAACAACTGGTTCTGGTCGAGCGTGGGCCGCAGCATCATCACCACGCCGGCAAACCCTGCCAGCACGGTGGCCATCAGTGGCCCCTGGCGGCTGCTTTGACCGTAAAGCAGGGCACCGCCCACCACAAAAGCCGCCACCCAGACGCCGCTCATGTAATTGAGCGTCATGGCGGTGGCCAGCGGCAAATGGGCAATGGCATAGAACCAGGTGGCCAGCGAAAACACGCCAACGGCCGCGCGCCAGGCGTGCATCATGGGCACCTTGGTGGCCAGCGGTGTGCGCCGTGCGCGCAACACCAGCGCCATGAAAACGACGCTGACCACACCGCGGTAAAACACCAGTTCGGGCAAACTGAAGCTGATTGACGCGACCTTAATGCCCACCGCCATGCTGGCGAAAAAGAACGCGGCCAGCACCATCCAGAGCGCTTGCATGGTGTTACAGGCCTTGCGGCCCCATTTCACGGCGGTACCAGTTGTGAAAGTGCTGCATGCCGTCTTCCATCGGACTCTGGTAGGGGCCAACTTCGTTGTCCCCACGCGCGAGCAGCGCCTTGCGCCCGGCATCCATGCGCTCGCCGATCTCGTCGTCTTCGAGGCAGGTCTCCATGTAGGCCGCTTGCTGCGCTTCGACAAATTCGCGCTCGAAGGCTGCAATGTCCTCGGGATAGAAAAATTCCACCTGATTCAGCGTCTTGTCCGGTCCCATCGGGTGCAGGGTGGAGACCGTGAGCACATGCGGGTACCACTCGACCATGATGTGCGGGTAATAGGTGAGCCAGATGGCACCGCGTTCAGGCAAGACCCCGCTACGGTAGGCCAGCAGCGCGTCGTGCCAGCGCTGGTACACCGGTGAACCGGGCTTGCCGAAAGCCCTGGAAACCCCCACGGTTTGCACCGAGAACTGCTCGCCGAACTGCCAGCGCAGGTCGTCACAGGTGACAAAGTGGCCCAAGCCCGGATGGAACGGGCCCACGTGGTAGTCCTCCAGATAGACCTCGATGAAAGTCTTCCAGTTGTAGTTGCACTCGTGCAGCTCGACCCTGTCGAGCACGTAGCCTGAAAAGTCCAGTGCAGCCTGTTCGTCCAGGCCTGCCAGATCGGCTGCCACGTCGCGGCCGTTGTCCTCGAACAGCAGGCCGTTCCACTCGCGCAGCGGGTAGTTGTGCAGGTTCAGGCAGGGGTCGGTAGCAAAATGGGGTGCACCCATGAGCTTGCCGGCAGGGACTTGTCCCGCGCTGCTGCCGGCGCTGTAGGTCCAGCGGTGGATCGGACAGACGATATTGCCTGTCGAGCCACCGGGCAAGCTGCCACGACCCTTGAGCATGATGGCCTGGCGGTGGCGACAGACGTTGGAGACGAGCTCGATGCCGCCGGGCGTGCGCAACAGCGCGCGGCCCTCGCCTTCGTGCGCCAGGGTGGCGTAGTCGCCCGCATCGGGCACACTGGCGGCGTGACCCACGTAGCGTGGTCCTCGCTGAAACAGGGTGTGCAGTTCACGCTGGTAGAGCGCGGGATCGAAATAGCTTGAAACCGGTAGTTGGCCGGTGGCCGGCTGCAATTGAAGACTTGAATCAGACATGGGTGAGCTGAGGGCGCTTTCATGAACAAGCTGTGCATCTGGCGCGCCAGATGTGCATGTCATTCGTGAACGAGTCCTGTTGATTCTTTACAGGGAGATTGCGCGGGTGGCCGCAGCCGCGCGCGAGACGAAAGAACCCAGCCGGGGCTGGCGCCAAGAGCCACAATTGTACCTTTGCGGCCCCGCCCCAAGCCGGGTTCGCAACAACGCCTAAAATCACTAATTTGACTCCCGGAGTGTTGCGTTTTATGGTTACCGCCGCCAAACATGGACCCGCTGCGCCGGCGCACTACGAGGCGGCGTTGCAGGAACTTGAGCAATTGGTGGCCAAGCTCGAATCCGGCGACATGCCGCTGGAGCAACTCCTGACGCAATACCGGCGCGGTGCCGAATTGCTGAAGTTTTGCCACGACCGGCTGGCGGCCGTTGAAGAGCAGATCAAGGTACTCGATCAGGGTGTGCTCAAACCCTGGACCGGCGACGCAGCATGAGCGACGCCTTTGATTTGAGCGGCTGGTGCACGCGGCACGTGCAACGCGTCGAGCAAGCGCTCGATGCCTGGGTCAACGTCGATCCAACCTCGGATCTGGCGCACGCCGCGCCCGCCGATTTGATGCAGGCCATGCGTTACGCCGTGCTCGATGGTGGCAAGCGGCTGCGCCCCTTGCTGGTGCTGGCGGCATGTGAAGCGGTCGCTGGTGCGCAGGATGAAGCCGCTTTGCGCGCCGCTTGCGCCGTTGAACTCATCCACGCCTATTCACTGGTGCACGACGACATGCCGTGCATGGACAACGACGTGTTGCGCCGCGGCAAGCCCACCGTGCATGTGCAGTTCGGCTCGGCCAGTGCCCTGCTGGCGGGCGATGCGCTGCAAGCGCTGGCCTTCGAATTGTTGACTCCTGATGAGCTGGCTGTGCCGGCCAGTCGCCAGGCCTGTTTGTGCCGATTGTTGGCGCGCGCTGCGGGTTGCGCCGGCATGGCAGGTGGGCAGGCGATCGATCTGGCCAGCGTCGGCAAACCGCTCACCGAAGACCAGCTGCGCCAGATGCACCAGCTCAAGACCGGTGCCCTGTTGCAGGCCAGTGTGATGATGGGTGCCGCCTGTGGCGACGCCTCGGCGCAGGCATTGCAAGCCTTGCAGGCCTTTGGTGCCGCCGTCGGTCTGGCGTTCCAGGTGGTCGACGACATCCTCGACGTGACCGCCGATTCGGTCACGCTGGGGAAAACGGCGGGCAAGGATCAGGCCCAGGACAAACCCACCTACGTGTCGTTGATGGGGCTGGAGCGCGCCCACGCCTATGCCCAGACCCTGTACGAACAGGCCCTGCTGGCGCTGGCGTCGAGCGGGCTGGCGGACACGCGCGCGCTGCAGGGGCTTGCCAGCCTGATGGTGCAGCGTTCAAGCTGATGCACTCCGTGCTTTCAAAATCAGAGCTTATGTTGATGAATATCCCTTATCCCTTGCTGCAGACCATTGATGGCCCGGCTGATCTGCGCCATCTGCCGCGCGAGCAACTCGACACCCTGGCCACTGAACTGCGCGGCTTTTTGCTGGAGAGTGTGTCAAAAACCGGCGGTCACCTGAGCTCCAATCTGGGCACTGTGGAACTGACAGTGGCGCTGCACTATGTCTTCAACACGCCGCACGACCGGGTGGTATGGGACGTGGGCCACCAGACCTACCCGCACAAAATACTCACAGGCCGGCGCGAACGCATGACCACGCTGCGCCAGTTGGGCGGCTTGAGCGGTTTTCCGCAGCGCGCCGAGAGCGAATTCGATGCCTTTGGCACAGCGCATTCAAGCACCTCGATCTCGGCCGCGCTGGGCATGGCCATGTCCTCACGGCTCAAGGGTGAAGACCGCCACGCCATCGCCGTGATCGGCGACGGCGCCATGACTGCCGGCATGGCCTTCGAGGCCATGAACAACGCCGGCGTTTCCGACTGCAACCTGCTGGTGATCCTCAACGACAACGACATGTCGATCAGTCCGCCGGTGGGCGCGCTGAACCGTTACCTGGCCAAGTTGCTCAGCGGCCAGTTCTACGCTGCCGCCAAAAGTGCCAGCAAGAATGTCTTGCGCGGCGCGCCGCCGCTGCTGGAACTGGCGCGCCGCTTCGAAGAGTCGGCCAAGGGCATGGTCAGCCGGGTCACGCTGTTCGAGAAGTTCGGCTTCAATTATGTGGGGCCGATCGACGGCCACGATGTGCAGACACTGGTGACGGTGCTGGAAAACATCAAGCACCTCAAGGGGCCGCAATTCCTGCATGTGGTGACCAAAAAAGGCCAGGGCTACAAGCTGGCCGAGGCCGACCCGGTGGCCTACCACGGGCCGGGGAAGTTCGACCCGGCGGTGGGCCTGCAACAACCAGCCGCGGTGAGCAAACCGACCTTTACCCAGGTCTTTGGCGACTGGTTGTGTGACATGGCTGCCGCTGACGACCGGTTGGTGGGCATCACGCCGGCCATGCGTGAAGGCTCCGGCATGGTGGCATTTGAGCAGCGCTTTCCGACGCGCTACTTTGACGTTGGCATTGCCGAACAGCATGCGGTGACTTTTGCTGCTGGTCTGGCCTGTGAAGGGCTCAAACCCGTCGTGGCGATCTATTCCACTTTCCTGCAGCGCGCCTACGACCAGTTGATCCACGACGTGGCCATCCAGAATCTGCCGGTGGTGTTTGCACTGGATCGTGCCGGTCTGGTCGGTGCCGACGGCGCGACCCACGCCGGTGCCTATGACATTGCCTATCTGCGCTGCATTCCCAACCTCAGCGTTGCCTGCCCGGCCGATGAGAACGAGTGCCGCCAGTTGCTGAGCACCGCCTATGCCCAGAATAGCCCGGTCGCCGTGCGCTATCCGCGCGGCGCGGGTGCTGGCGTGCCGGTGAATGGCACGCTCGACGCGCTGCCGTTTGGCAAGGGCGAGATTCGCCGCAGCGGCCAGCGCGTGGCCATTCTGGCTTTTGGCACACTGCTGTATCCGGCGCTCGAGGCCGCGCAAGCGCTGGACGCCACGGTGGTCAACATGCGCTGGGCCAAGCCGCTCGATGTTGACCTGCTGCAGCAGGTGGCGGCCAAGCACGAGGCTTTGGTGACGCTGGAAGAGGGCGCCGTGATGGGTGGCGCCGGCGGCGCCGTGCTCGAAGCCCTTGCGGCCGCCGGCATCACCAAACCGGTGCTGCAACTGGGTTTGCCCGACAAGTTCATCGAGCATGGCGATCCGGCCAAATTGCTGGCGCTGCAAGGGCTGGATGCGTCCGGCATCGAAGCCGCTATTCGCAGCCGTTTTGCGTTAGCGCAAATGAAGTGAAAACAGAAATCTTCGCTAAGGGAAAACCCTGATTTTCCGCGACGTCGCTTCTTAAAATACGAACTGAGTCTAAGCCTTCCACACTGTGCCTTGGCGCAGTGCTGGCTATTCAGTTTGTGACTTCAGGAGAAAATCAATGGACCGTCGTTCGATGATCAAAAATGCAGGTATCGCAGGCATTCTGGCAGCTGGTTTGGCACCGGCCGCGTATGCCCAGGGTGCCAATGTGCGCTGGCGTCTGGCGTCGAGTTTCCCCAAATCGCTGCCCACCATCTATGGCAGTGCCGAGATGTTTGCCAAAACCGTCAAGGAATTGTCTGGCGGCAAGTTCGAGGTGTCGGTCCATGCCGGTGGCGAACTGATGCCGCCGTTTGGCGTGGTCGATGGCATTCAGAACGGCACGGTTGAAATGGCGCAGACGGCGTCTTACTATTTCACTGGCAAGGACCCCATTTTTGCCTTCGGCTGCGCCGTCCCCTTTGGCTTGACCGCGCGCCAGATGGATGCCTGGATGGAGCACGGCAACGGCCGCAAATTGATGGACGAGTTTTATGCCAAGTACAACATCAAGAGCCGCAGCGCGGGCAACACGGGCACCCAGATGGGTGGCTGGTACCGTAAGGAAATCAAGACCGTCAAAGACCTCAAGGGACTGAAAATGCGCATGGGCGGCGGCCTGTTTGGCGAAGCCATGCAAAAGCTCGGCGTGGTTTCGCAAAACATGCCCGCTGGCGAGGTGTACCTGGCACTTGAAAAAGGCACGCTCGATGCCACCGAATTCGTGGGTCCTTATGACGATCAGAAACTCGGCTTCAACAAGGTGGCTCCGTTTTATTACTACCCGGGCTGGTGGGAGGGTGGCGCCGAGCTGGAGTTCTATATCAACACCAAGGCCTACGCGGCACTGTTGCCCGAGTACCGGGCCATGGTTGACGTTGCCACCGCTGTGGCAGCGCGTGACATGACGGCCAAATACGACGCGCTCAACCCGATTGCACTGAAAAAACTGGTAGCGGACGGCACCAAGCTCAAACCCTTCCCCACGGCCATCATGGATGCCGGCTTCAAGGCCTCGATGGAAGTGTTTGCCGAGCACGAAGCCAAGTCGCCAGAGTTCAAGAAGATTCACCAGGACATGCGCGACTTCCAGCGCGACCAGTTGCTGTGGCTGCGCTTCTCCGAATTCCGTTTCGACAGCTACATGACGGCGGCGAAAATTTGAGCCTTGTCTTTGCCTGTCCTGAACCAAAAGGCTCCGAACCATGACGTGTGTGGTTCGGGGCTTTTTTTTTTGCCCAGTGGCAGAAATGAAATTTTTTTGCGCAGTGTTTGAAAATTCATGTGATCCGGTTCAAGGGAAAACCCTGCAGGTGTTGCCGTTGTCCGGTTCATAGAATACGAGGTGACTCAAAAAGTCATGGTGGCATAGGCTTGCCGTACACATTGCTATTTATACAGGAGTAAATCGATGGATCGTCGTTCCGTTATCAAAAACGCTGGTATTGCCGGCATTCTGGCCGCTGGTGCTGCACCCGTTGTGCACGCCCAGGGCGCTGCCATTCGCTGGCGCCTGGCTTCGAGCTTCCCCAAAGCCCTTGACACCATTTATGGCGCTGCCGATACCTTTGCCAAAAAAGTGGGCGAGTTGTCGGGGGGCAAGTTCACCATCTCGGTACATGCCGGTGGCGAACTGATGCCCGCTGGTGCGGTGCTCGACGGCGCCTCCAACGGAACGGTCGAAATGGCGCACACTGCGCCGTACTATTTCTTCGGCAAGGACCCCACGTACGCGCTCGATTGCGCCATTCCTTTCGGCCTGAACAGCCGCCAGATGACGGCCTGGATGTACCAGGGCAACGGCATGACGCTGTTGCGCGAGTTCTATGCCAAGGTGGGCATCGTCAATTTCCCGATGGGTAACACCGGGGCCCAAATGGGCGGCTGGTACCGCAAGGAAATCAAGTCGGTGGCCGACCTCAAGGGTCTGAAATTCCGCGTCGGTGGCTTTGGTGGCAAGGTGCTGGAGCGTCTGGGTACCGTGCCGCAGAACATTCCGGGTGGCGAAATTTACCAGGCGCTGGAAAAAGGCACGATCGACGCCGCTGAATGGGTTGGTCCCTACGACGACCTGAAGCTGGGCTTCAACAAGGTGGCGCCGCATTACTACTACCCAGGCTGGTGGGAGGGTGGCCCGCAGCTGAGCTTGTATGTCAACCAGAAAGCCTACGAAGGTTTGTCGGCCGACTACAAGGCCATCATCGAATGTGCCGCAGCCTACGCGCATACCGACATGCAGGCCAAGTACGACGTCAAGAACCCGGGTGCCCTCAAAACCCTGGTCAGCCAGGGCACCAAGCTGCACCCGTTCCCCACACCGGTCTTGACTGCCGCCTTCAAGGCCGCGATGGATGTCTATTCCGAACTCAGCGCCAGCAATCCGGCCTGGAAGAAGATTTACGCCGATTACGCCTCGTACCGCGGTGAAGCCAATCTGTGGTTCCGCTTTACCGAAGCGCGTTTTGACAGCTTCATGCAGTCGCAAAAACTGTAATCGAGTCGCAACTCAACCAAAAAAACCGCGCCGAGGCGCGGTTTTTTTATGGTCCGAAGACGACGCGGCATGGGCTTGCAAAGCCGCGTCATGCCGGGGACGTTGAGTTACGGCTTACCTTTCTTGGCGTCCTTGGCCACGGCCTCGAGCATGGCTTTCATGGGATCGTCTTCGGTGGGCGCTGCGCCCTGGGGGTCGCTGGCGGCTGGTGCCGTGCCCTCGGTGGCGGGCATGCCATCGGCTGGTGCGGCGGGCTCTTCAGCTTCGTCAGCGGGGCGCTCGTCAAGCATCTGCAATTGCTCCATCACCGCGGAATCGCTCAAGCCTTTCTCGGCGGACAGATCGCCCACCACTAATTTCGGGAACGTGATGATGACGACCAGCATGATCAGCAGCATGCCGATGAATGCCACCGAGCCCTTGTAAATTTCGGTGGTGGTAACGGCCTTGATGGTTTCGCCGGTGATGCGGTCTTTGTAGCTGGACTTGGCGGCAACGCTGCGCAGGTAAAACAGCGCAAAGCCAAAAGGCGGTGTCAGGAACGAGGTTTGCAGGTTCATCGCGATCATCACGCCAAACCAGATCATGGCGGCGTCGGGCGTCATGCCGGGCACCAGGCCGGGCAGGATTTTCTCGGCCACTGGCGCCAGCAGCGGCACCACGATGAAGGCAATCTCGAAGAAGTCGATGAACATGCCCAAAAAGAACACCAGCAGGTTCACCACGACAAGGAAGCCCCAGCCGCCGCCCGGCATGTTGGTAAACAGGTGCTCGACCCAGATGTGGCCGTCAGCCGCGTTGAAGGTGAAGCTGAACACGGTCGAGCCGATCAGGATGAACAGCACAAAGGTCGCCAACTTGGCGGTGTTTTCCAGCGCCTGTGTCATGATGCTCATGCTCAGACGGCGCTTGCCCTTGGCCAGAATCAGCGCGCCCATGGCGCCCATGGCACCGCCTTCGGTCGGCGTGGCGATGCCCAGAAAAATCGTTCCGAGCACCAAAAAAATCAGGATCAGCGGTGGCATCAGCACAAAGGTCACCTGTTCGGCCAGGCGTGACAACAGCGCCATTTTGGTCACGCGGTTGATGATGGCCAACACCAGCCCGGTGATCGACGCCAGCGTCATCGACATGATGACGATCTCATCTTTGGCCGAGGGCAGGGGGCGCTCCAGCCACTTCGTCATCAGGCCGTCGTGCACTTGCGACCAGGTGTAACCCACCACGGCGCAAATGATGACCAGCACCAGCAGCGAGCGATGGCCCGAGCTGCCATTGGGTTCCCGGTAAATGCGTGCCTCCTCGGGCAGCGCCGGCACCATGGCGGGTTTGAATATGGCCACCAGCACCACGAACAGCAAATAGACGCCCACCAGCATCAAGCCCGGCAGCAAGGCGCCGGCATACATGTCGCCCACCGAGCGGCCCAACTGGTCGGCCAGCACGATCAGCACCAGCGACGGCGGAATGGCCTGCGCCAGTGTGCCCGAGGCCGTGATGGCGCCGGTGGCAACGACCCGGCTGTAGCCGTAGCGCAGCATGATCGGCAAGGAGATCAAACCCATCGAAATCACCGCCGCCGCCACCACACCGGTGGTGGCCGCCAGCAGCGCACCCACCAGAATCACGGCAATCGCCAGGCCGCCGCGCAACGGGCCGAACACCTGGCCCACGGTTTAGAGCAGGTCCTCGGCCATGCCACTGCGTTCCAGAATGATCCCCATGAAGGTGAAGAACGGAATGGCCAGCAGCGTGTCGTTTTGCATGATGCCGAACACGCGCAGGGGCAGGGCCTGGAACAGCGAAGCCGGGAAAATTCCCGCTTCCATGCCCAAGAAGCCAAAACCGAGTCCGGTGGCGGCCAATGCAAAAGCGACCGGAAAACCGCTGAGCAAAAAGACAAACAGACCCGCGAACATCAGGGGCACGAACTGCTGTGCCAGAAAAGTGGTTTGCATTCAATGTTCTCCTGCCAGTTTGCTTGCCGCCAGCGCTTCGAGTTCGCGAATTTCCTGCTCCTCTGCAGTGCCACCTTCGTCATGGCTCAACACGTCAGGACCTTGACCGAGCAGGAAGGCAAAGCGCTTGATGAGTTCGGACACACCTTGTAGCGCCAGCAGCGCGAACCCGAGCGGAATCAAGCCGTAGGCAGGCCAGCGAATCAAGCCGCCTGCATTCTGCGACATCTCGCCCGTGGTGAGCGCGTTGGTGAACAGCGGCCAGGCCAGTGCGATGGACAAAATGCAAAACGGAAACAACACGGTCACAATGCCAACCACATCGATCCAGTTGCGTGTGCGCGCACTCATGCGACTGGCGATAAAGTCAATACGCACATGCGAGTTTTTCAGGAAACCATAGCCGGCACCCATCAGGAAGACAGTGGCAAAAAGGTACCACTGGATTTCAAGCAGCCCATTGGAGCTGACGTTGAAGATTTTGCGCACGATCGCGTTGCCGGCGCTGATCAGGGTGGTGGCCAGAATCAGCCACATGGTGAGTTTGCCGACGCCGGTGGTGATCTTGTCGATCAGCCGGGACAAGGCGAGCAGTGGGGTCATGGTGTCTCCATCGTTTTGACTATGCGCAATTTGGCCACGGTAATGGCTGAAAGCAGTTTTTTGGCCGTCGGAGTTTAGCGGTTTGCACCCCGTCGACAGCGGATAAATTTTAGTTGACTCGTGAAATATTTTTCCAAGGGTCAACCCGCGTTTGAGCACAGCTTGGTGCCTATGCCGCCAGGTTTTTGCCGCCGGTAATCCCACCAAGGCAATACTTTGCGCATCGACAGCACCTGTCCGCTGTCCTGCGCCGCGTAGCCCGCAATGGCGGCAATTTTGTCTTGCCAGGTTCGGGTCTGCAGCAATTGCAGCAAGGCCAGGATGCCGGGCTGTGTCAGCGCTGATTTGAGGCACACCAGGTGGTAGCGTTCCTCGGCCAGCGGCACGAAGTCCAGTCCGGCCTGCTGCGCCGCAGCGGCGATGCCCAGACCGGCATCGCACTGGCCCGATGCCACTGCCTGCGCCACGGCGGCGTGCGATGGCTCGGTGTGGTCATAACCGAGCACGTCACCGGCGTGCAGTGCGGCCTGCGCCAGCAGTTCGTCGAACACCACGCGCGTGCCGCTGCCGAGCGTGCGGTTGACAAAACGGGCGCGGCGCAGTGCCACCTCATGCAAGGTATGCAAGCCCAGCGGGTTGCCGCGCGCCACCATCAAGCCCTGGGTACGCTGGGCAAATCCGATGATCTTGTGCTTGCCCGGTTGCAGCAGCGGCTTGTAGGTTCGCTCGGTCAGCGTTTTTTTGCCAACATCCAGCAGGGTGTGAAAGCCGGCCATGACGCAACGGCCCTCGTTAAGCGCGCGGATTGCATCGACGCTGCCGGTGAAGCGGATGTCCAGATGCAGCCGCACGGGCTCTTGCTCAAGCTGCAACGCCATGCCTTTCAGGGCGTGTTCGCGCAGAGCCGACAGGGCATCGTCGTGGCTGGCATAAAGCGTGACCACATGCACGCTGCTGTCAAAAGCCAGCGCGTAGCTGCGCTCCAGCTCGGCGCGCAAGGCCTCGATTTGCGGCGCCAGCCGGGCCTGCGCCTGGCGCTCGGCCCACATCAGCTTGTTGCCAAATTCGGTCAACAGCGCGGACTGGCCTTTTTCCCAGATCACCAGCTCGTTGCCAAGTTCGTTTTCCCAGCGCTTGAGCTCGCCCCAGACGTGGCGGTAGCTCAGGCCCAGCGCACGCGCGCCACCCGAGATCGAGCCCTGGCTGCTGACCGCTTGCAGCAAGTCGATCAAAGGGTTGCGCACCAGCGCCGGGGAGTTGTCCTTTGACAGGGTGTAGTTGAGCTGAAGCCTATGCACGGTGGTTCATATCGCCAGAAATTGGATCGGTGGCTACGATACCGCAAATCAAAAATGTCCCCAACGCCCTCGTGATCTGACTTGACGACTTTCTCCGAAAGCGCTTCGACGGCGCTGCAACTCATCACTTCCATGGACACCGAACTGCTCACGATTGTGGGCCGTTCGCTGACTGTGAGCGGCACGGCCTGCGTGCTTGCCTGCGGCCTTGGCTTGGTGCTGGGTGCCTGGCTCGGGGTGGCGCGTTTTGCCGGGCGCGGTGCCGTGCTGACGCTGCTCAATACGTTCCTGGCCGTACCCGCGGTGGTGGTCGGGCTGGTCGTTTACCTGTTGCTGTCGCGCACCGGGCCGTTCGGTTTTTTGGGCTGGTTGTTCAGTTTCAAGGCCATGGTGATCGCGCAAGCAGTGCTGGTGTTGCCAGTGGTCACCGCCTTGACGCGCCAGACGGTGGAGGATGCGCAGAATTTGCACGGCGAGCAATTGCAGTCACTCGGCGCACGGCCGCTGATGCGCAGCATGCTGCTGGCCTGGGACGAGCGCTATGCCCTGCTCACCGTGCTGATCGCCTCGTTTGGTCGCGCCATCTCCGAAGTTGGCGCGGTGATGATCGTGGGCGGCAACATCGACGGTTTTACCCGTGTCATGACGACGGCAATTGCGCTGGAAACCAGCAAGGGCGACCTGCCGCTTGCCTTGGGTCTGGGGCTGATTTTGCTCAGCGTGGTGCTGTTGCTGAATATGCTGATTGCCGCAGTGCGGCGTTGGCGCGAATACCAGGAAAGTGGTGTCGTGCCGAGCCTGCCTTTGGGGGTGTCGGTTTGAAGCCCGCGAATGTGATGGACCCCCATGTGGCTGCATCCTTTGACTTTCCCATCGCCAGGCCATCCCTGAGGCAGCATGTATTTGACTTGCAGGCGGCCAGCGTGCATTTTGGACATGCTGCGCGCTCGGTGCGGGCCCTGACCGAGGTCAGCCTGCAAATTCATGCCGGCGAGCGGGTGGCGCTGGTCGGTGCCAACGGATGCGGCAAGAGCACCTTGCTGCGTTTGTTGCATGGACTGCTGTCCGCGACGGCGGGGCGGCTTGAGGCCAATCCGGCGTTGCGCCAGGCCATGTTGTTTCAAAAACCGCATCTGATGCGCCTGTCCGTACAGGCCAACGTCGCCCTGGGGCCGTGGCTGCAAGGCACTGCCTGGGGCCAGGCCAAGCGACAGGCATTGGCGGCGCTGGCCAGAGTGGGTTTATCGGATTTGGCGCAGCGCAACGCGCGTCAACTCTCGGGTGGGCAGCAGCAGCGCGTGGCGATGGCGCGGGCCTGGGCCTTGCGGCCGCAGGTGCTGTTGCTCGACGAACCCACCGCCAGCCTGGACCCGCACGCCAAGCGTGAAGTCGAGACGCTCATGGATGACTTTGCCAGTGGCCCCGAGGGCATGACGCTGGTTTTTGCCAGCCATAACCTGGGGCAGGTCAAGCGCCTGGCGAGCCGGGTGGTTTACCTGGAGCACGGACGCGTGCTGGCCGATTTGCCGGTGGATGATTTCTTTGGCGGATCCTTGCTGCAGCAGCAGTACCCGGCGGCGCATTCGTTTGTCAAGGGAGAACTTGTATGAAAACCGTGAAATCTTTCCATTTTTTTCAGGCGCTCTCGCCTGTGAAGTACGCGCAGGCAGCGACCGTTGCCGTCGCCTGTGCAGGGACGACGCTTGCCGTGCAGGCGGACTCGATTGTGGTGGCGTCAACCACCTCGACCGAGCAGTCGGGCCTGTTTGATGTGATGCTGCCCGAATTCAAAAAGGCCAGCGGTATCGACGTCAAGGTGGTGGCGCTGGGCACCGGCCAGGCCATCGACATGGGCCGCCGCGGCGATGCCGACGTGCTGTTTGTGCACGACAAAGCGGCCGAAGAAAAGGTGGTGGCCGAAGGTTTTGCGGTCCAGCGCTTTGAGGTCATGTACAACGACTTCGTGGTGGTCGGCCCCGCAGCAGACCCGGCGCAGGTCAAGGGCAACGACGTGGTGGCGGCGCTCAAAAGGATTTCAGCGGCCAACGCCCCGTTCATTTCGCGCGGCGACAAGAGTGGCACCTATGCCGCTGAACTGCGCTTCTGGAAAATGGCTGACCTGAACGCCAAGCAAGGCAGCGGCTACAAGGCGTGCGGCTGCGGCATGGGCCCGGCGCTCAACATGGCCTCCAGCACTAACGCCTATGCGTTGACCGACCGCGGCACCTGGCTCAACTTCAAGAATCGCGGTGACCTGAAAGTGCTGGTCGAAGGTGACAAGCGCCTGTTCAATCAATACGGCGTGATGCTGGTCAACCCGGCCAAGCACCCGCATGTGAAGGTGACCGAGGGGCAGAAGTTCATCGACTGGGTGATCTCACCGGCAGGCCAGGGCGTGATTGCCGGCTACAGGATCGGCGGCGAGCAACTGTTTTTTCCGAATGCGGTGAAGTGAATTTTGCAAGGCGTTCTTTACTGGCTTCAATTGCGCAGCAGCACATACAGAGCTGTACCTGCCAAAATGCTCAGCAGCGGCTGTTGTTTCCACCAATGCAAGGCCAGCACCGTCGCCACGGCCACCAGTTCGGCCCATGGGCCGGTCGGGTTGTCGCGTGCGCTGCCGACCAGCGTGTGGATCAACAACAGCGTCATGATGGCCAGTGGCAAGAAGCGCCCCAAACCTTGCACCATCGGGTGGCTTTGCAAGAAGCGCGCAGCCAGGAAGGGCAGGGCGCGCAGCCCGAAAGTGACCAGCGCCATGGCTATGAGCACCCCAAATGCATAAGCTGTGTCGATCATGACGGCTCCGTCGGTGCCGTGGCGGCGGGCCAGAACAGCCCGACCAGCACGCTCAAGGCGATGGCAGTCAACAAGGCCTGTTGTGGCATCAGAGCCCAGCCGACAGCGTAGCCTGAGATGGCCACCCACAGCGGCGCGGATGAGTTGGCGCTGCGCCATTGCTCCACCGCCATCACGGCAAACAGCGCTGCCAGTGCAAAGTCCAACCCCACCAAGCCGATTTGCGCCTGCGCGCCGATTACCGCGCCCAGCAGCGTGCCCAGCACCCACCAACCCTGGTTGAGCAGCGCCACCGCCACCATCTGGCGTGTGCTGGTGCCAGCGGGCAAGGTGGTCAGCACTGAATAGGTTTCATCGGTCAGGGCAAACACCAGATACCAGCGCGCCCAAGGCTTGGCGGGCAGCTTGTCGAGCAGCGACAGGCCATAAAACACATGGCGCAAGTTCACCACCAGCGTGGCCAATGCGATGGTGGCCACCGGCATGCCAGCTGCCAGCATCGGCACCATCATGAACTGCGAGGCACCGGCAAACACCAGCACGCTTGCAACCAGCGCCAACCACCAGGGTGCGCCGGCCTGCACAAACAAGAAGCCGAACACCATACCCAGCGGGACATAGCCCATGGCCACCGGCACCGAGAGCGAGAGCACGGAAATGGGTGGAATCTGCGGGGCTGGCGGTGCTTCAGGGTCGTTGGTCATGAATCAGTAAAAAAGTACATGGGTCACGGTGCGGCATAGTGTGCCGGGTCAGAGTTGCGCATTGAGCAAGCGCGCGCCTGGTGATGGCGCGGGTCCATGGTAGCTTGCAATGGGCGGGCAGGCTCCGGGGTGATTTCGAGCTACTGCAGTCGAACCGCTTTGACGGCTTCATCCGCCGAGCGTGAGGTCTGTGGGGTGCGACGTTGGGCCTTGGATGTGCAAAGCCGCTCAAACCACAACAAGGCCGCCTGCGCGCTGGCCAACAAGCTGGCACGGATTTGTTATGCCACGCTCAGAGATAAGAAGCCGTTTGGCGAAGACCAGAGGCTCAACAAGAAAATCAACAGGGAGAGTTTTGTGATGCCAGCTTGATTGCAAACATCCAGAACAGCCGCTATCAAGAAGAAGTTGAACACCCATCCACGCTTGTGACGAGATTGATCGACCATCATGGCCAAC
>Ga0172367_10004838_pt1 | contig 16560 bp, 15 predicted proteins | sample Lak10m_FD_114542 | JGI IMG/M metagenome (GOLD analysis project Ga0172367, IMG submission 114542) | Freshwater microbial communities from Kabuno Bay, South-Kivu, Congo - kab_022012_10m | ecosystem: Environmental > Aquatic > Freshwater > Lake | place: Democratic Republic of the Congo: South-Kivu...
GCGGAGGCACAGTACCTCTGCGTCGCACAAGGTGACGACGCGGCCAACGATGGTCTACGAATTAAATGAGTTTGGTTTTATTTGGGATAAACACTCTTTAAATACTATTTCTTACTAGGAGCTCCGGAGTCGGTTCCCAATAATGCGGCAAATGGATTATTGAATGGTTGTGATGGTTTGCGAGGAACCCCACCTCCACCATGCTGTCCTTGATTAGGACCAGAAGAAGCACCACGATTATGGCCACTATTGTTATTGGGAGCGCCGCCTGAGCGCCGATGGCCATGACCGGCACTCTGTTGTTGCTGATGACCTCCCAAGTTAGGTCGTGGTCCGCTGCCACTTGCCGTTCCTCCCTGGCGAGCTCCTGCTCCTCCTGGAGAAGGCCCTCCTGCCATAGGACGACGTTCTTTTTGACTTTCAGTCGCCTTCATTCGGGTTTCAGCAGTGTTTTCCATTTTTAGTGAAAGTGAGATTTGATTACGATCCGTATCCACTTTCAATACTCTGGCGATCACTTGGTCACCAGGATTTACAACTTTTCGAGGATCATCAATAAATTTATTAGATAACTCTGAAATATGTACCAGGCCATCTTGATGAACGCCGATATCTACAAAGGCACCAAAATTAGTAACATTTGTTACAATACCTGGACAGATCATTCCTTCTTTAAGATCTTTAACTTCAAAAATATCTTCACGATAACTAAATAATTTAAATGGATCTCGAGGGTCACGTCCTGGTTTTTCAAGTTCTTTAACAATATCGTCAAAGGTGTATTCTCCAATGAGAGTCGCCCATTTAGTTCGTTGATTCAAAAGTTTTTTAGCCCCTTCGCCAATCACATCTGGAAGAGTAAGTCCCATATCCTGAACCATATCTTTAACTGCTGAATATCTTTCGGGATGAATCCCTGTGTTATCTAAAATTTGTTTACTCTGTTGAATGCGTAAAAAACCGGCTGCCTGCTCAAAAACTTTGGATGAAAATTTTGGAACTTTTAAAAGCTCATTACGGTCCGAGAATAATCCTTTTGTTTTTCTATGTTCCACAATATTCTGTGAAAGAGCTGGTCCGATGCCTGAAACAAAACTTAGTAAAGCGGCAGAGGCCGTGTTGAGATCAACGCCCACCGTATTTACGCAAGACTCAACAACCGCCTCCAAAGATTTTTTCAATTTAGCTTGATTGACATCATGTTGATATTGTCCAACGCCAATAGATTTAGGATCCACCTTCACCAACTCGGCCAGAGGATCTTGTAATCGGCGAGCAATAGAAATGGCGCCCTTAACTGTCACGTCTAAATCTGGAAATTCACTACGAGCAATTTCAGATGCAGAATAAACAGATGCCCCGGCTTCATTGACCATGATGACAGGAATATTTTTATCCAGGCTTTTTAAAATTTTTCGTAAAAATGCCTCGGCCTGGCGCCCAGCCGTCCCATTTCCAACAGCGATAGCATCAATTTGAACCTGTTTTAAAACTTCAGAGAAAAGCTGGGTTCCTTTACGTTCAGCATCGTCACCCAGAATTTGAAGTACTGTATGAGAAAGGAAGTTTCCACCTTTATCGACCAAGGCCACTTTGCAACCGGTGCGCAGGCCTGGATCTACGGCTAAAACGCAGCGAGATCCAAAGGGTGATGCCAATAATAATTTTCTTACATTTTCAGCAAAAACTTTAATGGAATCCTCATCCGCTTTGTCTTTTAAAATGCGATGGATATCATTAGTTACAGAGGGTATGACATAAACATTTAGGGCCAGGCGGGCTGACTGAGCCAGGAAATCTCCGATAGAATTGTCGGGATTGGTCGTTGCAAAGGAAATATATTTTTTGAGAAGCTCTTCATCGCTACCTTTGACTTCTAAAGTTAATTCCTCTTCTTGCCACCCTCGGCGCATAGCCAAATAGCGGTGGGAGGCCTTTGCATCCATCAATGATTTAATGGGTTCCTCAAATTCAGAATACATTTCATACTTAGAGTGTGGCTTAAAACCCTTAGCGCGTTTGCTGATGATCCGACCTTTTTCAGAATAATCATGGGCAACAAATGCGCGCAAATCGGCATCATTGGCAATTTTTTCGACCAAAATATCCTGGGCCCCTTTGAGGGCATCCTCATAGGTAACAATTTTAGCTGTAGGATTTAAAAATCCCTTTGCTTTCATTTCCATCGTAGCTTCATCTTTAAGTAAACCATGCCCTAAATCCCAAATCCAGTTTGCAAGGGGCTCCAATCCGGATTCCCGAGCAATGGTTGCTTTGGTTTTCTTTTTCTTCTTGAAGGGGCGATAAATTTCTTCCAACTCGCCAAGATCCCAGCTGACTTCAATCCGCTTTTTAATTTCAGCAGTTAAGTTTCCTTGGTCGCCAATTTCTTTTACGAGGAAGGTTTTACGCTTTACAATTTCATTATAGTTTTCATTATTTTCAATAACGGCACGTATTTGAACTTCATCGAGATTTCCGGTTTTTTCCTTTCGATACCGAGCAATGAATGGAACAGTTGCTCCCTCAGCCACTAACTCAATGACTGCATCGGCGGACTTCATGCTGATATTGGGAATCATCTTGGCTAAAAAATTCTGAAGAGACAGATCCATAACACCCCTCTTTAAATTATTCTTTTATTAGTATGAGTATAAAACAAAGAAACCCAACTGCTCTCGAAAAAACTTGCGAGAGGTTGGGTTCCTGCATTTATAAAAAAAATTGAAAAATCATTGCTGATCATGAAGCTGTAATATTAAGACGGATTTTTTACTTGTGTCTATACATAATCAAGCCGTGAGTCGGATCGTAAGGTGATACACCTACAGTAACGCGATCGCCCACAACCACACGAATATTGAAACGGCGCATTTTGCCGCACAATTTCGCTGATATCTCAACCGCATTGTCTAATTGAACTTTATAAATACCGCCCGCCAAAGCGTCGGTAACCTTACCATCTAACTGCGCTAAATCTTCTTTTGCCATGGGCTCCTGTTCTAAGGTAATAATCCATTCTAATCAATCTATATTTACTGAAAAAGTACCATCTTCTTCGCTGACATCAACTCAGTTTTGCTCAAGGTGCCATTCAACTATTGAGGCTTTTAGGACAGATTTTTTTAGCTTTTGTAATTGCTAATCAGCATTTTAACGCCGGAGCGAAATAAAACTTCAAGTCGGTCATTTTCATTGGAAATAACATATCCCCAACCCAAAACTTTATGCTCAAGAGGGCGATTGGCATCAAATTTCCCAGACATATTGTATTGTTGGACAGGTTCTCTTTGAAATTTATCATAGTAATCGGCCCAGCGATGTTCATCTTCAGACATTCCTGTACGATCAATACGGACCCGTTTAGTCTCGCTACCGTCTCCGCGTTTTATGGTTCCTTTAAGAGTCGTAGCCTTGGTGACAACCTTAGCATTTGCACGGGGAGGAGTGGACGAAGCTGTTTCCGTTTGGAAAACGGGGGTTAATAATTTTTCGGTAGGGGCTTTCTCTTTTTTCACGATGGATTTTTTAGTATTCACCGTAAGATCTATAGTTTTGGAGTAAACTTTTTCAGGGGCCTTCACTTTAGTTAAATCTTTAGAACTTGATTTAACTTTGCCTTCTATTTTTACCTTTGATGGAATTGCCATTTTATTTAATGGGCCAACTTTAATCCCTGGTTTTTTGACTTTGGAAGGGCCTTTTAGAACCTTGTTTACGTCTGTTTTACTAATTGCAGCTTTTTTAGAGACTTTTGGGACCTTCAATTTCAATGGAGAAGGAGTCTTTGAAATTGTCTTTGTAGCGCTTTTTTTATTCCCCGCCGCTTTTGCGGTTGCTTTCAATTTAGCTTTTGCAATTGGCTTTGCCATAAAACATCCCCTTTTATGAGTTCATTCTGCATATCCTTGCATGTCAACCAACATTAACTTTGAGAAATCTTAGTAAAGTTGGACTATCTACTCATCAAGATTTATACTACCTTCAAAAATCTTTGCAGCAAAAAAATGGGTGCAAACAAGTTGGTGGCGCGAGGCATTACATGAAATTAGAAAAAAAAATATCGGAAAAGGAAATAATTGAAATCACAAAATGTATTGAATTGATTTGGCAAAGTGTAGACAAGGAAAAAGGTATAGAACAGGTCAATCCGCCTGCTTTGGCAAATACAACGAGCTTGGTTTTTGTTTCATCGGAAGACGACTTAAAAACCGCCTTAGATAAGGGATCTGCAATTATTATTGTATTGGGAACTGTTTGGAAAGCTCTTTCCAACAAGGTCGAAAAAGGGATTATATCCATTCAAGAAATGGAGCAAAAGTTTAAAAAGCAAACAACTTTATTGACCACCCCCAATATATCGATGGCTATGGCGGAGATTTTACCTCTTTTTGATTTTAAATTAAATAAATTGTCTGAAGTTAAAGGGATCCATCCTTCGGCCTTCGTAGATTCGACGGCTAAAATAGGATCCAATGTTAAAATTGCACCCTTTGCTTATGTGGGAAAAGACTGTTTGATTGGAGACAATTCAATAATTGGCCCCCATTGTACCTTGGAAATGGAATCCCAGGTCGGTGAATTTACAACCCTTCATGCCTCTGTTTTTGTAGGAACTCGATGTCGAATAGGCAATCATTGTGAGATTCATCCTAATACGACAATTGGGTCGGATGGATTTGGGTATTTTTCTACGGGCAAAGGAAGTCCCCAAAAAATACCGCAGATCGGTAATGTTCTCATTGAAGATTTCGTTGAAATCGGAAGTTGTTGTTCAATTGATAGGGCGACGTTGACGTCGACAAAAATCAAATCTGGTACTAAGTTGGACAACCTCATACACATCGCCCACAATTGTGAAATTGGAGAGAATGGAATGATTGCTGCTGGATTTATGATGGCAGGTTCTACCAAAATTGGGCGAAATTTTATGACGGGTGGAAATTCAGTGGTAACGGGACATATTGAAATTGCAGATGGGGTGGTTTTGGCAGGACGGAGCACAGTGACAAAGAGTATTTTAGAATCTGGAAGCTATGGAGGTTATCCTCTAGAGCCATTGAAAGACGCCTTAAAAACCCTCGCAAATCTTTCAAATCTTTCCGAAATGCGAAAAATATTGAATAAAGTTGTTAAACATTTGAATTTAGAAAAATAAGAAATACGAAAACAAAGAATTGGGAAGTTAAAAAAAAGAGGAGAAACAAGTTTTATGCAAACGACGGTTGAGTTTTATAAGATCTTTCACATCTTGGGATTAATGCTCCTGTTTATAGGACTGGCAGTGACGATGACTTTGAGTTTTATTGAAAATCCGACTCCCTATAAAAAGGCAAAGACCATCGGGTTTTTAACTCATGGAGTTGGATTATTGCTTCTCTTGATTTCTGGATTCGGAATGGCTGGAAAATTGGGTGTCATGTCCACAGGAATGCCTCATTGGATCATGGTCAAATTAGTAATTTGGATTTTAATGGGGGGGCAAATTTCTTTGGCTAAGCGAAAAGGCTATTTGGGTTGGCCCGTAGTTATCATTTTTTGTCTATTTGGTGTTGCCGCAGCCTATCTTGGAATTTACAAACTGGCGCCATAAATTGCGCCAGTTCAATAGGAGAGCGTGATGCCGAAAATCAAATCTATTTCATCGGAGGTGGCCTTGTCTGGCCCACCCAAAGGGAGATATCGCAACTGAGTATTTATGTAATAGAAATTTTTCCAGTAGAATTCATTTCCAATACCAAAGCTGAATCCGGCATAATTAGATTGGATCGATTGGTATTGCCTTTGATGAAAGGCCGTAATTAAATAAGGTTTATAGAGTTCAAAACTTGTCAGTTCGATGTGATTGTTTGTGGCCTCAATTGTGTTGGCGGAAGTAAAGGGAAAGTAAGTCATCCCAATATCTGGACCAAAACCAAAGTCCCCCGTATAAATTTGGGTGGCAATGAGCGAATATCCAATAGAGATTTCTAATTTTCGGGTAATATCTTTCCTGTAATTTAATTGATAGACTCCCAAATTTTGCACGTTCGTTTTTTTGTCATTGGCTTTGGCGCTTAAGGAGTAATATCCCATGGAAACATCCAGTTTTCCGCGACTGAAGCCTCGAATCGGGATAAGCCACCAAAATGCTACAAGAATGAACTTCCACTTCCTCATGCAACCTTCTTAAGACTCTCAATATTGTTGTCAGATGAATTTTCAGCTTCGACATGAGCCTGATCTAAAAGTATTTGAATGGCCTTGCCTATGGCCTCCCTGACATCACCTATTTGATTTCGGCTGGGATTTTTGATGTCAAAAGATTTAAGAGATTCAAAATATCTAAATTTTTGTTTATCACTCATTCTCTTTTCAATTTCTCGACGTTCTAATCGATTGACATTGAAAAAGGCCATTGCCCAATCTTCAATTCGAAATTGGGGAAATAATTTGTCAGCATCTTCTTGCTTTAATTCAAATACTTTGAAAAAAGGGGGTCGAATTTTCCAGACCATGGAATCGGGTCCTGAAGCCTGATAAATTTCCTTTTCAGCAACGGGATCACTCGTTTTAAGAAAATCGAGAAGCTCACGTTCATTTTTATAGTTTTCTAAAACTTGCGAATCACGAAGGGGAAGTATCTTAAGAGAGCGAATTCGGTACTCAGTGATTTTATCTTTAGCTAACGTCTGTGCAGAGTAAGAAGGATCCAAGAGTTGGCCCCAGGCCCCCGGAAAGCACTCTCTGGCGGCTTCTAGAGCATAGGTTTTGGGAAGGTATTTTAGAATTGCAAAGGCATCAGATTGAGGTATTGATGAAAAGAAGTCCTTTTTTAAATGATCTAATCTCCACACTAAAATAAGAAATTCTTGCCACGACTCATCATGGGTATTCCGAGGAACCTTTAAACAACGATTTAAAATTTCCAAGGACAAAGAAGTGACATCTGAGGGATCAATCATTGCTTCGAGCCATTTATTTCCAAAACTAAAACTAAATATTTTTTGTTTTAAATCGAGCGGAAACTCTCCAAGAAGTGCTCCGAGTGCACTGGGGGTTTCCTGAGCCGCTCGATGAAGAATCAGCATATCTTCTAAACACGGAAATCCTTGATAGGAATGCAGTATTTTTAGACCTGTTTTGATAATCTCCCTATTTTTTATGGGATCCATCAATCGAAGATCGGAGCTGCCTCCAACACTTCGTCCAACAGGACTATCTGAAAAATGGGAGGTGCTCGATCCCGAGGTGACAGTTGCATTGACAATTCCACCTCCCCCCCCTCCTTTGCCATTGACGCCGGCATCACGAATAGAATCAGAAATTTTAGTTACGCTTATAGATGAAATAAGAAATAAACCAAACGTAAAAATAAATGCCAGCAGAACTCCAATTCCAAAAATCTCCCAGGGAAATGATTTATTGTTCTGTGGATCCTGAGAGCTTGTTGGATTGGTCCAATTGCGCTTCGTAATATCGACAGTATCTCGAGCTGCCAGGAGGCCGAGATTTTGAATCAGAGAATTTTTGAGCTCTGCAAGGTCATCGTCAGTGATTAGGTTAGGAACTGAAACATTGATTTGTACTTTTTTAACCCGGTTCATCAAAGTAGTCATAGGAATGGCGGGATCATCCCATTCATCTACAATTTCCTCATCCATCATATCAAAGTAAGGGAGTTTTTCAGAATTGCCGTTATCTCCTCTTCCGCCCAATCCGCGGTCCCGCATCATAGGTTCAATTTTAACCGAAACAAGGAATGGCTTATCTGGAAAACGACCCTTCAGAAGTTCAAGAGCTTCTTTCGTCATTATTTTCTCAAGTTGCAAGACACGATTATGTTTGACCTCTTGAGCGAGCCCGGTGGTTCCTATAAATAGAAAAATTAGAACTAAATAAAAATTTTTTAAAAATAATAGTCCTGACTTCATTTGCTATCCTCCGGTTCAATAACAAGAACAATTTTTCGGGCTAATGCAAGTTCCGCAGAAGGTCCTCGCTTTTCAAGTGGAATGGCCTGTAATTCACTAGCTGTGAGAGCAAGATCGCCAATTCCGCCTACTTTCAATCGATTTAAAGGAATTCCAGAAATTTGAAGGGTACGTACTCCTGAGATGGAGCGTAACGCAGAAAGTTCCAAATTGTCTTTGTAGCGATGCGAGTTCCATCTTACCTTTCTTATATCAGTATAGCCTAGAACATTGATCCAATAGTTTCCAGCGTAGGGCAGATAGACTTTGACGAAGTTGGTAAGGGCTTCCTTTCCTTCCTGAGTTAAATCAGTTTGTCCTGATTTAAAAAATGAAACATAGGGAAACTCTATGATAATGTGATTGCCCTTATCATGTATGACGCCATTCCATTTTTTTAAAATCTCTGGATCAATTCCTTGTTCATTTTTGTTACCAACGTTCAATTCTTCTCGATGGCCTGTTTCTGAGGGTGCTGCTGATTTACTTTTAAGTGTTTCAATTAAGGAAACTTTCAATTCGATTTTCTGTTTTGTTCCTTGTTTAGGATCAGTAGAAAAAAAGATAATAAAAAAGGTTAGAAGCAACGTGACCAAATCACCGTAGCTGACGGCCCAAGTACCCTCAGTATCTAACTCTTCGACTTCTTCGAAATTCCTTTTTGCAATTCGAAAACCCATATCAAACGGCCTCAGACAAGCTATCAATTAAACTTACACGACTTTCCAACGGAACATAGGAATTTAATAATTCTTGTGATTCTAGAAGTGAAACTTGATCCATTAACAAAGATATTGTTGAAATTGCCAGTTCGCCGTAACTTTCTTCTTCTGCAATTCTTTTTAAAATGAGTTCTCCAGCGGGGTTCAAAATTAAATTTGAGACGAGGAGTCCATACATTGTTGCAATAAGGGCAATAGCCATTTCAAGGGCTGTTTGCTTTCCGTCAATGCCTGTGGACACTCCTCGCATAACGTTGACAAGACCGATCACAGTTCCCATCAATCCAAAGGCAGGAGGATATTTGGCTAAACTTCGAATGCTATTTGCAACTTTTTTTCGTCTTTTAAGGTAGTGAGACATTCGTTCTTGAAGAATGACAATCACCTTTTCTTTTTCAAAGTTCAATTGGATGAGTTCGAGTCCATCCTTAAGAATTTGCTGATGAAGATATTTTAGAGATGCTTCAAGTTTTGAGGGACGATCCCTTGCAATTGCTAAGCAGTCTTCTAGAACTTTTTTAGAATTGGTTCCGCTTCCTAAGACTAAATCTCGAAAAGCACGAAAAATATCTTTGTGAAAGGACCATGGCAATAGTACAACTCCTACGGAAAGGGTTCCGCCCAATACGACTAAAAGTGCAACATAATCAAGATAGTTTCCGGGTGTTTGTCCCAAATGTTGGATGGATAAAAACATGGCAGTGATCGCAACAAGGACTCCTAACGGGAAAATGCTCATAAAGGACCTCCGTTTGTAGCTGGGGCTCTTAGTTCGGGCCGGATTGTTTCAATTTTTTGAATCAACCTCAGGGTATCTGGATTGGTTGGATTCAAGTCGTAGGCCTTCCGGTAGTAGCCATGGGCTTTGCTTAAATCTTTTCTGATGTAAAAAACGTTGCCCATCAGTTCATGCAAAGTAGAGACACTCGGAAATTGAGATAAAAGGTTTGATAAAGTTCTTTCCGCGTTATCATAGTCTTTGTTTTTAATAAGGGATTGAGTATAGGCAACTTGCGAAGCAAGTTTTTGCAAGATTTCGTCGGTCAAAGTTTGTTTTACGGTCGCAGCACTATTTTCCCTTAAGGTAATTTGGATCGCTGTAAATTTGGAAAAGATTGTAGCAGGTGCCAAAATGTTTTCTCGTGCGTAACCCTCTTTGCTAATCGAAATTTGGAGGGAGTCATTGTTTGGATTAATTTGATTTTCATTGAGAGTGAGTGGTGTTACTCCTACTTTCCGAGTTGTTTGTCCACTGATCGTCAGGTAAACATCGGCTCCTTCGGGCTGACTTTCAACCTTCAGAGATGGGCTTTGGCAACCCATATTCAGTAATATACTTCCGCAAAAAAAGTGCGGAAAAATTACTTTTTTAATCCATCGGTAAAGTATTTTTTCATTTTTCTTCATATTACCCTCTAGAGGGCATTTCGGTCATTCCACGCAACAGGTGGAGTCTAGATCGAAGAACTAGGCCTAAGGGCGGGATTTTTCTGTATCAAAATCCCAGCTTTTTCTTCAAGTCCTCCAGTTTTTTTTGCCCATCATCACCGATCTGTTTCTTCAGAGCATTTTCAGCTTCTTTCAATTTAGATTGAGCTTGATTTTCAGCATCTTTTTTAGATTGATCGATTTTCAGCTCTACTTGCTTTTTCTGGGCTTCAAGTTGATCTTGATTTCTCTTAATTTCCTTTTCAATTTGTCCCTTGACTGTTTGAAATTGTTTTTCGAATTCAGCACGTTGTTTCCCAATTTCTTGATCGATCAGTTTTTGTATGCGATCTTGAAGTTCTTTGATTTTAGCCTGTAATTCTTTATTGAAGGCCCGTTCTAATAGTTCCCCAATATCGGAAGAAACTTCTAAATTTACTTTTGGCAAAACCCCTTCTAATGTGGCCCTAATATTTGCTTTCTTAATCTCCCCGAACACATGGGTCAGAACTTCAGAGATTATAGGATCCTTCGCAGCAACAGCACAATTAAGATCTGTTAAATCATTAGAAAAGCTCATTTTGAAGTTCTTGAAGTCTAAAAGTGTTCCTTCCACTTGCAAATGCCCCTTAGCATCTTTCATTTTCAGATTGATATCTCCGGAATCGATAAGGGGACCTTCCTCAATTGGAAAGCTGCTAATATTCAATTTGTAGCCAATGGCTGTTATTTCCTGGGTTGCATCTAACGTTACCTGAGTTGAAAACCCTTCAATTTTATTTTCTGGAAAGTCTCCTTCAACATTCATCACTGTGGGGCGATTGATAAGTTTTTGATGAGAAGTGATGTTCGTAATTTCACCACGAATATCCCCAGCGCCCGGAGAGGCTCCTACCTTCGAGCTAAGACTCGTGCGTTTGAGCCAAAAAATCGGGTAGGTGCCGGGACGACCAAATTCATAGGACACGCCTCTTTCTCTGGGATGAGGTTTGGGCTCTATTTCAATGGGACTTCCATCTGTTCCTTTTTCTTTTTTTAATAAATTGGGAGGTATGTATTCATAGGCCATGTTTTTATATTTTTGGAGTTTCTGTAAATAAGGACCTAGGTATTTATTAAAAACGGCCTTTGCCAAAACTTTGGGATCAATCTTGGGAATGCGAAAATGACTTTGGAGTGTTTTCATATCCTCTTTGATTTGTAGGTCCAAATCTTTAAGAGAGTGATCGAGCTCCTGCAGATCACTCTGAAACGCATTCGCAGCACCTTGAATATTTTTAATTTTTCCGTCGGCATCTTTGGCAATCGTATCAAATTCTCGGATTGAAGCTTCGAGCTCTTGGGGAGTTTTAAAATCCTTTGTTTTAATTTTACCAAGGCGATCTCCCAAGGCCTGAATTTCTGGACCCTGCGGAAGTTTTTTAAGGCTTTCTTGCCAACTTTTTTGTTTGAGTTTGAAACTTTCTTCAAGTGCACGTAGCTTCGCCTTCGAGGGCAAGGTGTTTTGAATTTTCTGAAGTTCCTCGTTAGCGCTGCTGCCTTTCAAAATGTTGGCAATATCTCCTAAAACATTTTCAGAATATTCATCTTGAACAAAATCGATAGCTTCATTTTTTGCTATATCTACAGCGCTAGGGCCCTTCGAAGGCGGCTCTGGTGGTTTAACCTTGCCACGGTGACTTCGAGGTGTGGCAAATGCAATTTGCTCGACTGCGACTTCATTGATGACTATTTTTCCGCGAAGCAGAGCATCCCACAGCATTGAAAAGCGAATATCACCAATCTCTAAAGAGTTAAAATCCGGACTTTCAGAATTTGTTACTTCAACTTTTCTAATTTTAAGAGAAGCTTTAAAAAAGTTAGTTTCTAATTTATTGATATTAACTTCAGCGCCCACGATTTTGTAACCCATCCACTCCATGGCTCCTCGGAGGTGAGTATCAAAGAAGAAATGCATATAAAGGCCAATCATTAAAAGAATCGCCGTAAATGGCAGGATGGCATTCCAACGAATTGGGCCTGGGGGCTTTTTATTTTTGGAAGTTTGACTATTTTGAGTATTTTCTGGTGAGCTATCCGCTGAGTTTTCCATGGCGATTCCTATCCGTATAGTTCCTGGTATTTCAAATACCAGAGGTAAACTTTAGTTGTTGAAAAGGCTTTCCATATCCTTGTGTGTTGAATGCGAGCAACAATGAGTTCGCGGTATTTAACAACCATTATGCGAAAGATAAAAAAGAGAGGAATACTTAACAAAAAAGAGATGAGAAAAGAGCCCATCACGACCGTATTATTAAATCGAGTTAGAGGAATTAAAGGCATATTGTACATTTGAATAAAGAGGGGGCGTAGATGGGGATTCTCTAAAATCCAAGTTCCCAGTAAATGGCAAGGCTGATCTAAGAGGTAGGCAATAAATTTGAAAAAAAATGCTGAAAGGAATGCTGCACCCAGTTGGATGCGAAAAATAAAAGCTAGGAAAAATAATAGGAAAGCTTGCAAGGAAATAAGTGGGGAAAATCCCAAAACAATACCCAAAGCTAAGCCGGAAGAGATTTGGTTAGTCCCGGTATCTGAATTTAAGAGTTTAAAAAAAGCATAAAATTGCTTAAGAAGCAGAGTCATATTGTTCTCCATTTCAGAGGAAGTGCTTGATATCCTTGCAAGAGTTTGAAATATAATAGGGGCGTTTGCAAGTAATACAAACCTTCAATGACTAAATGCAATGCTATCGAAAGTGGAGCGAACTGGAGCGGGTGAATGAAAGGGGTTTTATTCTGTTTTAAAGTTTGCTAAAAATATTTACGGATTGCTCGAGGGAAAGCGTGAGTAAAGTTTGATATGGAAAACTTAATTAAATTTGTTCAAGTAATAAAGAAGACAGGAGCGCGCATTGGGTTTGTGAATTCCGACGGCGATCCTTTTTTTAATCACTGGCAAAATTTTTTTACTGAAACCTATAGCAAGTACATTCCATGCAGTTTGATCGACAGTGATATATTACTGGATAAAATTCATTTTACGGACTTGTTGGTGGTTTTTGAGCCGAAACTCGAAGAATTGCGAAAACTTAATTTATTGTGTTCTGCAAAAATTTTGCTGACCTATCGTAGTGATGATTATTTTCATTTGTTGGAGTCCTTCTCGTCGGCGCTATTTGATGGAGCTGATCATCTTGATTTTTTTACTCATTTGAGTTTGGATTTGGATCCCATAATTAAAAAGACCGATTCAACAGATTTGTTGTCTCCATTCAAAGAGCGTGCCCTTTTTTTGGATCGAGATGACGTTACTGTTCATAACGTAGCTTACAATAAAAATCCCGATGAGGTTCGCCTTCGGCAGGGAGTGATTGATCTCATTAATAAAGCCCACTCTAAGAATTTCCGAGTGATTTTGGTCAGTAATCAATCGGGACTGGCAAGGGGCATATTTGATTGGACAGAGTGTTTGAATGTTCACAGTCGAATGTGTGCATTGCTTGCAGAAGGTGGTGCGTGGTTTGATGATTTTCAATACGCAGGGTATATTCATAATGGGCGTATTGAACGTGAAATGTTATACCCTAATTTCCGCAAACCGCGTACTGGGATGTTTGTTGAAGCTTCTCGTAAACTTCGGATCAATGTGCAGGAATCTATTATGATTGGCGATAGCAGTGTTGATATGATGGCGGCTTATTTTTCGGGAGTTAGGGATCTTTACCTTATTAAGGCTGAAAAAACAGATCAACAGCTTCAAGAACTTTTATTGTTTGAAAAAAGGCATCCGGATTTTTCGTTCAATTTGATCAATCATTTTTCAGAAGTAGATCTCGTAATCAACTAAATTTAAAAAATAGTAAAAAAAATTATAGGGAGAAAATATGGACGCTCATTATACTAAAGTCATGAAGGCACGTGAAAATATAACAGATACCGGTACCAAATTCTATTTTGCATATTCGGGAGTTTTAGACAGAGTGGCGTTCGAGCAATGGCGAGAAGAACATTCTTATCAGTTTTTTAATTTGCCGGCCGGACAAGTTGTGAAAGCAGAAGGGCTTGATTTAGTTTTTGATTTTCCATCGCGTTGGTGGGGTGGTCGAGTTGCTGGGCTCATCGAAAAACCTGGCTCATTTATTTATGGACTGCTTTTTGAAATTTCAGCCAAAGATTGGCCCGTAGTTCAACATAAAGAAGGTGGAGTAACAGGAATGTCCATTGAACGCATTGTTCAGGTTCAATTAAATGGAAAAGTTGTCGAAGCCATTGCCTTCACAACCAATCCAGAGCGGGCCAGCACTCAAGGGCCTGTGAGCGAAGGATATCTGGAGGCTCTTATTCGTGGAGCAAAGGCATCTCAATTACCTTCAGATTATATTGAGAGTTTGCCATCACGAGCGAAATAGATCGCTTTTTCATCTTTCTTGTACCAAACTCATTTAATTCGTAGATCATCGTTGGCTGCGTCGTCACTATGTGCGACGCAGAGGTGCTGCGCCTCCGCGGTTCCCTCCTTGCCGCCTTGGTCTACTTTTTAACTGAGTTTGGTATTATTAACAAACACCATGAAGGAGCATTTTTAAATAGGTTCCTTCAGGGAATTGGAGCAAAGTTGGATGATCTAAAGCATGCCCTCCTCGCCCTAATCCCCAAGCATTGCTTTGGTTTCGGGCCTGAGCTTTTCGAACAGCTTCCCGGAAATCCTCTTCTGTTAAAAGACCAGAACAAGAACAGGATGCAACGATCCCTCCAGCCTTTGCCATTCGAAATGCTTGGGTGTTGAGTTTTAAGTAGGCGTGTGTCCCAGTGGGAATATCCTTTTTGGCTTTTATAAATGCAGGAGGGTCTGCAATGACGATATCAAAATGATGGGTGGGAAGTTTTTCGAGATCTCTGAGGACATCCATTTCAAAACATTGAAGGGTCAATTTCCCGGAGGCCTTTTCAGCTTCGGAATTTAGCAATACATTTTGTTGAGCAAATTCCAGGGCGAATTTGGAAACATCCACTAAGGTTACTTCGACGGAAAATCCTTGATCTAAAAGAGTGCGACTCAATTGGGTTCCCCAGTGGCCTACATAGCAACATAAATCCAAAATTCGAATGGTTTGATTTTGAGCCGGCCAACGACGAATCAGATCGGCGACCTGGCCTATATTTCGAGTTTGATCCAGGAAAAAACCTGTTTTCTGTCCATTAAGAAGATCACAATAAAAATGCAATTGGGAGGGCGTAACATGGGTTAGGCCACTCGCTTTTTCAGTCACTGTGGTTTCTGGATCCATGGGGAAGCTTTTGTTTCGATTTCGAAGGCAATAGTCCACAAGTATACGTGCCTTGGAAAAATCATAATCAGGAAGGTTTTTGATTATTTGTGGTTCAGAAATATCAAGACCTTCCATTTTTCGAATGGTGAGATCATTTCGAGAGATAATAGCCGTATTTGAAAAGTCCATTTTACAAAAACCCAATTTATAAGCTCTTTCTACCAAATTTTTAAAAAGATCCACAGGATCTGTGATTATTTTTTGCATTCCAGCAGTACTGAGTTGATAGCTAAAGACTTGAGCAGTTTTACCGTGGTAGTAGATTTCATAATAATCAATGATCAGCCCTGGCACATAATCATTTTCAGCAAAACACAAGCGAAAACTTCCCTGAAAATCAAAACGCCGGCGTTTTTCCCAGGCCGAAAGAATTTTTTTTAATAAAAAATTCTGTTCCGTAATATTTATTTCAGGAGGTTCAAAACTCAGAGCCCGAAACGCAATTAAAGAATTAGGATTACCATACCCCGTCGCAAGAAAAGCTCCTTGGTGATCTCGGAGTTCGACGCTAATTCCCAATGGAATTCCTTTTGGACTTTCAATGAGCTAATTGGAAAAGACCCAAGGATGTCCGCTGCGAATGCGCCGATCTGCCCCCTTTTTTAAACGCCAGATAATCATGATTAGTTCCCCAATTTCTTATTTGCCAGAATGCACGTATTTTGAAGTAACATTGTAATCGTCATGGGACCGACTCCGCCTGGCACAGGAGTTGCGGCCTGTACCCAGCCCTCTAATTCTGCAAATCGCACATCTCCGCAAATTCCAGACCCGCTCCCGCTTCCGTGTATTCCGACATCAACCACCACGCTTCCTTTTCGGAAGTCTTCGCGGCCTAAAAATTGCGGTTTTCCGGCTGCTACAACGACAATATCTGCGTCTTGAGTATAGGATCGAAGATTTTCCGTGCGGGAATGGCAGATTGTGACTGTTGCGTTAGCTTCAAGGAGAAGCAGAGCCATAGGTTTTCCAACAATATTACTTCTTCCTACAACAACGGCTTTTTTTCCCATTAAATTGATTTTGTAGAACTCCAAAATCTTCATCACTCCGTGGGGAGTGCATGGCTTGACCAGCGGTTGGCCTCCAAAAAAGTACCCCATCGAAGCATAGGAAAGTCCATCGGCATCTTTTATTGCAGGAATAA
>Ga0172367_10004839_pt1 | contig 16558 bp, 15 predicted proteins | sample Lak10m_FD_114542 | JGI IMG/M metagenome (GOLD analysis project Ga0172367, IMG submission 114542) | Freshwater microbial communities from Kabuno Bay, South-Kivu, Congo - kab_022012_10m | ecosystem: Environmental > Aquatic > Freshwater > Lake | place: Democratic Republic of the Congo: South-Kivu...
CAGCAAGAAGGTGCCCGACGGGGTGATGAGCACCCGCAAGTACAAGCAGATCGTCTCATCTATCAACGAGGTGGGGCTGATCGAGCCGCTGTCCGTCATCCAGCCCGACCGCAAAAAGCCCGAATTCCTGGTGCTGGACGGCCACCTGCGTGTGCTGGCCCTGAAGGAACTGGGCATGAGCGTCGGCCCCTGCCTGTTCGCCAAGGACGACGAAAGTTACTCCTACAACCACCATGTCAACAGGCTGTCGACCATCGCCGAGCACTACATGATCCGCCGCGCCATCGACCGGGGCGTCAGCAAGGAGCGGCTGGCCCGGGCCTTCAACGTCAACCTGAGCTCCACGGCGCATCAACCTGCTCGAAGGTATCTGCCCCGAGGCCATCAGCCTGCTGCAAGACAAGCAGTTCACCCCAGACGTAACCCGCATCCTGCGCAACATGAAGGCCGCCCGCCAGGTGGAGGCGGTGGAACTGATGATTGCCAGCAACACCATCACCGTGGCCCATGCCGAAGCCCTGCTCAAGGCCACACCGCCCGAGCAGCGCACCGACGTTAAGCCCGCCGAGCGGGAAAAGAAGACCGCGCCCATCGAGCAGATCGAAAAGCTGGAAAAAGAGATGAGCCAGGTGCAGGAGAAGTACCAGGAGGCCGAAAGCTCCTACGGCTCAGACCTGCTCAATCTGGTGGTGGCCAAGGGCTATCTGACCAAGCTGCTGGCCAACGGGGCGGTCATGAGCTACATCGGCCGCCACGAGCCGGAAATCCTGACCCACCTGGAGTTGGTGGTGAACACCGTCAGCATGGAAGAGGCAGTCCAGCAGCAACAAGTTGCAGAGGCCTGAACCCTTCTACGCCTGAAACTATTTTTTATGACGGAGTGGACCGAACGGCTGAGCACCGAGTACAATGTTCAAGTTCTTACAGAACTTTACTTTGCTACTCTCCGCAACCGCGCTTGTCGAACGTGATACGACATGGCGGTAGCGTGGTTAAAACACATTCAAACCCACAGCGTACAGAAGAAACTCGTCAATTTTATGACAAGTCGCCAAGCCAAACTACAAGAAGACACATATTTCAGGGTGATGCGCATCCTGCAAAAAAACCCCGACCTTACCCAGCGCGAGTTGGCCGAGAAATTGGGTATCAGCGTGGGCGGGCTTAATTACTGCCTGAAAGCGCTGATGGGAAAGGGCATGGTGAAGATGAAAAACTTCGCCACTTCCAAGAATAAGTTTGGCTATGTCTATGTGCTCACTCCAACTGGCATGGCAGAAAAGGCGGCTATTACGCACCGGTTTCTGCAGCGCAAGATGGATGAGTACGAGGCACTGAAAGCAGAAATTGAAGCGCTGAGGTCCGAAGTTGAGAAGCCTGGCGGGGAAGGAGCTCAAAAAGCATGATTAACGTCACCCCTGTCATTCTTTGCGGTGGTTCAGGCACGCGTTTGTGGCCACTGTCGCGTACCGGTTTTCCGAAGCAGTTTTTGTGCTTGACTGGCAACGAAAGCCTGTTTCAGCAAGCAGCCTTGCGCCTGGCCAATCTGGGCAACACAGACATCAAAGTTGCATCTCCCGTAATCGTCACAGGCGAAGACCACCGCTTCTTGGCATCCGAGCAGCTTCGCGAAATTGGTGTTGAGTTGGGTTGCGCTTTGCTTGAACCCGTGGGCAGAAATACTGCACCTGCGCTTACTTTGGCAGCGCTGGCAGCCTTGGATGGCGGCAGCGACCCAGTTTTGGTCGTCACGCCAGCCGATCAGACCGTGGTGAACGCCGATGCCTTCACCATCGCCATGCAACAGGCGGTGACAGAAGCTGCCAACGGCACCATCGTAATCCTGGGAGTCAAACCGGATAAGCCAGAGACGGGCTACGGCTATATACAAGTCGCCAAGTCTTTGCAAAGCAAAGCTGAGGCAATCCAGTTAGTTCAGCGCTTTGTAGAAAAGCCCAACGCCGCCACAGCCCAAGCCTATCTGAACGAAGGTGGCTACTACTGGAATGCTGGCATGTTCGTGCTTAAAGCCTCAGTTTGGCTCAAGGCGCTCGAGCAATTCCGACTAGACATACTGCATGCTACTCAGGCAGCTTGGGATAAGCGCATATCTGACAACAAATTTGTTCGCCTGGGCAAGGCAGAGTTTAGTGCTATCCCGTCCGAGTCCGTGGACTATGCTGCTATGGAGCACTGCCCAGGCAGCAATTTCCTTATCAAGATGGTGCCGCTGGATGCAGGTTGGAATGACCTTGGGGCTTGGGATGCTGTTTGGAATGCCTTGCCAAAAGACGATGCTGGCAATGCGCACGTAGGTGACGTACTGACTACTCACAGTCGCAACACATTGGTTCACGCCACCAGCCGACTTGTTAGTTTGGTGGGTGTTGAAAACCTGATCGTGGTGGAAACGCCGGATGTCGTGCTGGTGGCAGACAAAACCCATAGCCAACAAGTCAAACACATCGTCACTCAGCTGCAGAAAACAAAACGCGAAGAGCATGTGCTGCACCGGAAAGTGCATCGACCATGGGGTTGGTATGACAGCATTGACGAAGGGGGTCGATTCAAAGTCAAGCGCATTCAGGTCAAGCCCGGTGCCAGCCTCAGCTTGCAAAAACACCACCACCGTGCCGAGCACTGGATCGTTGTGACGGGAACGGCAGAAATTACTAATGGGGACAAGGTATTTACCCTTACCGAAAACCAATCTACCTACATACCTCAGGGTGAAATTCATCGACTTGGTAACCCCGGTTCGATACCGCTCGAAATCGTCGAAGTGCAGTCGGGCAGCTATTTGGGCGAAGATGACATCGTCCGTTTTGAAGACACTTACGGAAGAATATTATGAAAATCGCAATTGCTGGAACCGGCTATGTCGGCCTCTCCAACGCAATCCTCCTTGCCCAGCACAACGAAGTCATTGCCTTAGACATAATCCCTGAAAAAGTCAACCTGCTGAACGGAAAAAAATCACCGATAGAAGATAAAGAAATCGAGGATTTCTTGGCAAACAAGACGCTAAACTTTCGTGCAACGCTTGATAAAAATGAAGCCTATATCAATGCCGACTTCGTAATTATTGCTACACCAACAGATTACAACCCCAAGACTAACAATTTTGATACCCGATCCATCGAATCAGTCATCAAAGAAGTTATGGAAATAAATCCGAAAGCGGTCATGATAATAAAGTCTACCGTGCCGGTTGGTTTCACCGCCAGAACCAGAAAAGCGTTCAACTCACAAAATCTGATTTTTAGTCCTGAATTTCTACGAGAAGGAAAAGCACTTTACGATAATTTGTATCCAAGTCGCATAATTGTTGGGGAAAAATCAGAACGGGCCGAAACATTTGCAAAGCTACTGCAGCAGGGTGCAATCAAACAAGGAATCCACACTCTTCTCACAGACAGCACCGAGGCTGAGGCTATAAAACTGTTCGCCAACACATTCTTGGCTATGCGCGTAGCTTATTTTAACGAATTAGATACCTATGCTGCTACGCATAACCTGGATACTCGTCAGATTATCGATGGTGTCTGCCTAGATCCACGAATTGGCAATAATTACAACAATCCAAGCTTTGGTTATGGGGGATACTGTCTTCCAAAGGATACCAAGCAACTGCTAGCTAACTATCAGGATGTGCCACAGAACCTTATTCGTGCCATCGTAGATGCTAACACTACACGCAAAGATTTTATTGCAGAGGAGATAGCCAAGAAAACTTTCGATTCAAGTGATAAATTTCGATCCAAACCCGTTATCGGGATTTACCGCCTTGTAATGAAGGCCGGATCGGATAACTACCGAGCAAGCGCAATCCAAGGTGTGATGAAGCGTCTGAAGGCAAAAGGTATTGAGGTTATCGTGTATGAGCCCGTAGTATCACAACCCGAATTTTATGGCTCTCCGATAGTTAACAATTTAGAAGAATTCAAGCAACAAGCAAACGTGATCATTGCTAATCGCTATACGCAGGCTCTAGAAGATGTAAGAGAAAAGCTATATACGCGAGATCTGTTTGGCGGTGATCAATGATTTTAAATAATAAAGGCGAATTAAATGAAAAAGAGAATACTCATCACTGGCGGAGCAGGTTTTCTGGGCTCACATTTGTGTGACAAACTGATTGGACAAGGACACGAAATTCTATGTGTAGATAACTACTTCACGGGTTCAAAGAAGAACGTTGAACACCTGATGGGTCATCCTCGCTTTGAGCTCATGAGGCACGACGTAACATTTCCACTATATGTGGAAGTAGATGAAATATACAATCTTGCCTGCCCCGCATCCCCGATTCACTATCAGTGGGATCCGGTCCAAACTACTAAGACTAGCGTGCTTGGAGCAATTAACATGTTGGGCTTGGCAAAGCGTGTTAAAGCCAAAATCCTTCAAGCATCGACGAGCGAAGTTTATGGCGACCCTGAAATTCATCCTCAACCCGAGAGTTATTGGGGAAAAGTAAACCCGGTTGGAATTCGTTCATGTTATGACGAAGGCAAGCGATGCGCAGAGACATTATTTTTCGATTATTGGCGCCAACATAAAATCAAAATAAAAGTGGTGCGTATCTTTAACACGTACGGACCTCGTATGCACCCAAATGATGGTCGAGTGGTGTCAAATTTTATTGTTCAAGCACTTAATAACCAGGACATAACAATTTATGGAGATGGAACACAAACGCGTAGCTTTTGTTATGTAGATGACCTGTTGGAGGCTATGGTACGTATGATGAATACGGATGATGATTTGACTGGGCCAATAAATATCGGGAACCCTCACGAGTTTTCTATGCTTGAACTAGCAGAGTTGGTGCTTAAATTAACAAACTCTAAGAGCAAAATCATTCTCCATCCCTTGCCGCAAGACGATCCAAAGCAACGTCAGCCGGATGTGGCACTCGCCAAAAGCGCTCTGAATTGGGAAGCGAAGATATCTCTTGAAGAGGGGTTGAAAAAGACAATCGCACATTTTAAAGACTTAAGTTGAGCTCTTGTAGTTTTCGATAAATAATCGCTTATAAAATATTTCTTTTAAATGAAAAAAATATCATAAGTAAAAAGCGGTTTCAAGCACAAAGTGCCACTTTGATTAATCGCAGAAAGCAGGCTGAGGATGTTTAGCATTCAAGGCCTCGAGACATGCAAGTCAAAGTAGCCAATTGAACTACAAACACCTCAGCCAGATTAAAAGATATCAGATTCACTGCATTATGAAAGCCGGACACAACATTACACATATTGATGATTCGCTGAGCCGCAGCAAGCCCACGATCAGCCGTGAGTTGCGCCGCACACGGGCAGCCGTGGCTACCGGCCCGTACAGGCCAGTGAGCTGTCGCGTCTGGGTGCGCAAGGCAGTCGCAATGCCGTGCGGGTGGCTCCATTGGTGATGGAGCAGGCTACTGCTCTGCTTGAACTGCAATGGAATCCCGAGCAGATTGCAGGCACGCTGCTTGTGAGTCACGAGACGCTTTACCAGTACGTCTATGCGGACAAGGCCCGCGGCGGTCAACCTAAATGAATTTGCGAAAAGTATCCATAAATAGTGCCTGGCTTCTTTTGGAAAAAGCAGTCAGATCAGTCATGACTATTTTTGTTGGAGCTTTAGTTGTAAAACAACTCGGGCCAGAACAATATGGGCAAATTGCTTATGTGGTTGCAATAGTTTCGCTTTTTCAGTCAATTGCGAGTCTTGGATTGGAGGGGGTATTGGTGCGCGAAATATTAAATATTGATGCCGCCAATCGAAATGCTTTAATCAGCAAAAAAAACAACGACGAGAAAATATCTACTAAATGCAAATTTGATAAAATAAATACGCAACTACTTATTTCGGCGGCATTCTCGGTAAGACTTTTGGTTGGAATTGGCCTTCTGCTCTTGTCTATTGTATCTGTGGGTTTGCTAAAAGAATGGTCTTCAAATACAATATTATTGACTTTATTAATGGGGGGGCCTTTAATATTTCAAGCTTCCGACATATTTGACTTGTGGAATCAAAGCAGGCTAAATAGTAAGTTGACAGCCATGCTGAAAATATTGAGTTACGTATTGTCTAATAGTTTTAGGATTTTTCTAATAACAATTGATGCTGCCATGATTTGGTTCGCTGCTGCTTTTTTTATAGAGGCATCTGTTGTTGGAATTGGTTTGTACTTGGCGTTCACTCGCGACAATGCGCTACAATACAATATAAAAATCCAAATTAAAATAATAAAAAGCTTAATTAAGGAAACTTGGCCAGTAAGTATAGCCTCTCTTGCAGCTGCAGTCTACACCCGCTTTGATCAAATTTCTCTAGAAAAATATCTTGGCACAGTAGAACTTGGAATTTATTCGGCAGCTCTTTTGTTCGCAACAGCAACGTATTTTATCCCGGGAATAATATGTGCGAGCATAATGCCCGAAGCTACGAAAGCCAAAAATAATAATTATAATAAATATATCAAAATAATGAGATACACCTACTCCATTTTGTTATTTATTTCCCTGTTAATTTTTGTTATTACGTATATATCGGCCGACTTAATATTTTCGCTTTTTTACACAGTTGAGTTCGCGATAGGAGTCGATGTGCTCAAGTTGTATGCACTCACAAACATACCAGTCTATATGGGGGTTGCTCATGGAATTTGGATGGTAAATGATAAAAAATTGTTTGTATCAGTATATCGCGCCTTCTTGGGGGCTGTTACTGCAATAGTTTTATGCCTTCTGTTTGTTCCTAAATATGGAATGATTGGAGCAGTATATTCTACGTTATCTGCGCTGATTGTTTCAGACATTGTAGTTCCTGTCGCTATGAACGTAAAATTTTTTCGATCTCTCATTAAATACAACCAGGAGTTAATACTGAAATGAATTTCAGAGATACGGCAATTTTATTGATAGCATTTAACAGACCTGCAACAACATTAAAAGTATTTCAATGCATTCGTAAAGTACAACCTGCAAGGCTCTATATTGCTGCAGATGGACCACGATTAACTCACCCAGATGACGGTGAGAAATGCAAGCAAGTTCGTGCCATTAAGGACAATGTTGACTGGGATTGCGTAGTAAAGACACGGTACAGCGAAAAAAATCAAGGATGTAAAAGAGGTGTGGTCTCAGCAATAAATTGGTTTTTTGAAAATGAAGAAGAGGGAATAATCCTCGAAGATGACATTATTCCAGAGGAAAGTTTTTTCCCATATTGTGCTGATATGTTGAATTTGTACCGTGATCATGAAAATATAAAAGCAGTGCTGGGTTTTAACCTAAATGGTCAAGGTGTTAAAAGTGACTCACATTTTATATATGAGGGATTTTATCCTTGGGGTTGGGCAACCTGGAGACGCGCTTGGATTCAATATGATCCAGATAATTATGATATAGATAAATTAGAAGCTTTGCAGAAAGCCAAGAAATCTCACAAACATTTAATTAATACTATAACTCTAAATTTGAAGCTAATAGAGAAAGGACTCCTCGATACTTGGGATTATCAATTCATGTATATGATGATTTGCAAAAAAGGTTACGCTGTTGCCCCATATGCCAACTTAATTAAGAACATAGGTATTGATGGAGCACACTCTTCAGCGAACATCTTGGATTTTGATTATGGAGTATTTAATGTTAATAAAATGTCCTTGGACGCGAATTTCAGTATTGATGAAAAAATGAATCAACTCTTTTTGTTGGAGCATAAGCAGGCATCAAATATTGTAATGCTTAAAAAGCTTTTATTAAATATTAATTTGTATGAAATAATTAGAAATTTGCGAAAGAGATATCGAGCTTACAGAAAGAGACGGTTTGAGAGTTAATGATTTGGGTTGTCCCACGTGCAACACCGGGTTCATTGAATTGAGGAATGTGGTTGACTGATCTTTTCCAATATGGCTTTGTTGACGCTGCTCGGCGGGTAGTAGCCGTGGACGGAGGGTTAGCGGTTGTTGTATTGATAGGCTATCGCATTGAGCTGCGCTCGGCTGTGAATCGACAGATCCGTCCCTTTGGGGAGGTACTGCCGGATCAGCCCATTGATATTCTCGAAACTGCCGCGATGCCTTGGGCTGTGCGGGTCTCAGAAGTACCTACTGACTCTCGTGTTAGCCCTCAACTCCACATTCCGGGCCAACTGATTGCCTTAGTCGTACGTCAGCGTCTGGCGCATCGGTTCTGCAATGCTGCGCAACTTGGCCGTAAAGCCTTTCAGGGCCGATGCGGCCGTGGCGTCCGCCAGTTTGGCCGGCATCACCAAGCGCGATCTGCGCTCCACCAGCACGCCCACAGCAGACCGTTTGCCCGCTCCTTTGATGAGGTCGCCCTCCCACTACCCGGGAAAAGCCCGGTCGTTGGCCTCAGGTGGCCGCACATGGATGCTAAGCACTTTCGGCAACTGGACCCTGCGGTCTTCTCCCCTGGTTCGCGGCATGCACTTGCTCTGGGCTCGGCGCAGGCAGGCAATCTGGTCATTGCGCAGTTCCCCCTTAGGCACGTCATAGATACAGTTGTAAATGGTCTTGTGCGTGAGGGTGCGATAAGGGGCTTGCCATTCCTCGGTCGAGAAGAACAGGGCAGCGTCCAGGTCAGGACGGACCCTTCCCAGATGCATCAGGCGGGCCAGTCGCCAGGCGACGACCAGATAGACCGCCAGGGCAAGTTCGATTTTCGGCGCACTCGCCAATTGCAGCGCTTCGACCCGGCAGCCGTTCTTGAGGACGTGGAAGAAGATTTCGATTTCCCAGCGCGCCCGGTACCAATCGATCAGTTCTGCCCCGGCCTCCAGGCTGGCCGCCTCCCGATTAGTCAAGAGGCGCCATTCGATGGGCTTGACGCCACTTGGGGCTTTGACTTTCCGGGCGATCAGGCAGGTCACGGCAAACCGGCCACCCCCGGCGGCCCGCAACTCGATCCGCTGGCTACGGATTTCCTGGCGGACGCGGCGCTGAGCCTGCCCGTGCCGGGCCGGCAGAGTGAATTCGAGTTGGCCCAGAACAGCGGATGCGAGGACACTGGCCCACAACTTGGAGCCACCCGGCAACGCCCGATCGTGTTGGGAGCGCAGCAGCCAATCGACTGGCGAATCCAGCCCATGAGCCCGTTGCATCAACGCCAGGATGTCGGCTTCCCGGTCCGCCACATACACCAGGCGAGTCGTCGGCAGATGCGGGGTAAATTCGGCCAGCCGCTCGTAGCCTTCAATCCAGCGCAGGCTTTCCGGCGGTCCCGATCGCTGGCCATCGGCCGCCTTGGGTTCCCGTGCCCAAATCCAGGCATCGAGCAGTCCCAACGGCTCCCGGGCCGGGCTGACCGCGTAGGTCGGGTGCAGGTACATGCCCCGTTGCGCCTCGTAACTGAGCGGCCCCAGGCCAGCAATCTGCTGGCCGTTGAAGTCCAGTTCGGTGGTGTCCTGCAGGCAAAGAACCGCGGGGTGCTGTTGCATCCGGGATTCGGTCCGCTTCATATGGGGATCAAGCACATCTTCCCAGCCCAGCCCCCTCTTCTTGCCACTGGACTGCTCAAAGAATCGATAGGCCGCCTGCGTCTCGGCCCAATCAGCGCACGCCCCAGGAATGCTGGCCGTCGGCCGGTCAGCCAGTCGCTCCACCAGTTTGATCAACCGCGTATTCAGACGCCCATCGCCCAATTCCGCCCCCTCGAATTCTTCCGCTGCCCAGGCTTCCATCACCCTCTCCGCGCCAAAATGGCGACTCGCCAGCAAGCCGGGAGCCTGGATAGTGCGGACAACAGAAAGTTGAGACGTGGACGTTGTCACGTCAGCTTATGTTCGATGAGTTGTGTGGAAGGGTATGCCCTGGATGGGGGGTGCACTTTATTATTGATTCCGCCGTTTGAAAGCCGAAGAATAATTGATGTATAAACAATTGAATATCAAACTTTCAATTGTAGTGAGAAGTAAAGTTCGGTTGATTTAAAAATATGCATTATTTTACTGAGCAAAATTCTATGGGGTTTTTTATAGTGGCGTGCGTTTAAATTGCGCTAACAGCTTGACATATTGAGATAAATTTTACTTGAAATCTATGTCTGCTGACAATGGAGAAATTTGATGTTTATTGTTGATTTATTAAGGCGCGGTGATGAGCATGGGAATATTAATATCCCAATCATTAGTGTACTGGTCGAGAACAAGCTGGCAGAGCGTGTTTGGATCTCTCAAGACTCCACGTCAAATTCAATTATTGAAAAAAATAGTAATATATTAGTGGAGCACGTTGAAATTGTTGATTCAAAAAAATACAAGTGGATAACTTCCACACTAAACACTGCTAAAATATTACTCTATGCAAAGAAGAAAGAGAGCGACATTTTTCTTCTATCAACAACGCCGCTGCAGAATTTAATTATATCGATATTCTCGCTTTTTCGTAAAAATAAAGCAAGATATTATGTTCTTCTTCATGGCGAACTATCGTATCTTATAAACCCAGTTGGTTTTGGAAGACGGCTTGGAAAGATTTTTCTAGAAGCAAGTTTTAAGATTTTGCCATTTGTGAATGTTTATCAGATAACACTGGCGTATCCAGTCTTTAAAGCAATACAAAAAAAATACGAACTGGATAAGAACTTAATAAATTTCGAAATCCCAACTCAGTCCAGCAATAATATGGTGCTGAAAAGTTACTCGGAGGCGAAAAATGTGCATAAGAAAATACCTAAATTACGAATCGGTAGTTTTGGTGTCCACAGCCGGGATAAAAGCAGTCATCTTATTTATGCTCTCGCAGATCAATTAAGAGATTACTGTGATCGATTTGAGATAGTAACGATTGGCGTTGCTCACTCCGACTTTAATTACGATCAGCACTCAATGGTGAAGCACCACTGTAAAGGTAGTTTAAGCGCTGCATTGGTTCCGAGGGATTTATTTCTTGAAGAGATAAGACAACTAGATTTTGCATTGTTTTTTTACGGAAATAGCCCGCAATATGAAATGGTCTCAAGTGGGGCTTTTAGTGATTGTGTGAATATAGGAATACCTTTCGCAGCTTTGTCGAGCAATTATTTTGCTCATTACATTGAAAAGTATGGTGAAATCGGAATAGTTAAAAATAGTATTCGTGAGTTGGCCGAGGAGCTAATAAAATTAACATCCGATAATTCCGATTATTATAAATTTAAGCTTAATCTTCAGTTGGCTCAAAATGAGCGTGCTTATGAAAATTTTGAGCGTCTATTGTTGGATACTTTTAAAAGCTAATTTCGTGAAAGGAAATCTATGAATGATAAACATTAAAATATGTTATTCCCTCTGCGCTCTAAAATATTATAAAATATGCATGAGCTGAATATTTCTACGCGCAATTTTTATTTGCGACTGAAGCTATCGATGCCAACTGCATGAGTCCACTTCATGTACTAATCACTCCATTTTTTTGGAGTCTCTCTGTTGCCGTTGCATCGGAGTCTAGTTATCATCTTAAATTCTTAAAGTATTTTTGGTTTTTTACTTCTGTTGGTAGATTGTTTTTAACGTGAAATATAACCGAATCCACATAAACCTTTGGCTCTTGGTGGCTAGCTTTTATCTTCTTCCATTAATTATTTCTATTTGGATGATACAAGCAAGAGGTCTATTGCTAGGTGATTTTGCGTTTGCTCCTGTTTATTCTTCATGGTGGCAGCTTGGTTTAATTGGGTTAATTTATCTCCTTCCGGGATTTGCTTTTACGATTGTAATAAATATATTTTCGAAAATTAAAATAAAATCCATTTATGGGTCGAGCACTAAATTTTATAAATTTCTAGATAGCAAATTGCTATGTCGTATTTTAATTTTCGCAACTATTGGAGCGGCGATTTTCGGTTTGCCCACGATATCTGGTGGGGTTGGCGGCAATAGCGTGTCGCCAATACAGAATCTTATATTGTACTTAAATCCCTCGATTTTATTTATGCTAATATCAATTTCAAATGCTTCTTTAAGAGATCTTTTGATATCGGCTTGTTGCATTATCTTCATCGGATTTGTTCAGCTCTCATTGCTGCCACTAGTAATAGTTGCTATTGGTGGGTCTATTTGGTGGTTTATAAGATACCCGGTAACGTTACTGAAGTTTATATCTTTGATATTTGTAATTATATTTTGCATAAGTTTGGGAAAAGATTATGTTTATCTTTTGTACGACATTAGGAATAATGCAAGGGGGGCTGCTGACATCTTTGATATAGATCAGCTTTTTGTTTATGCTATCGGTAGAATAAACTCTTTTTCATCTTTGTATTATCTATGGGATGATAGGTGTTGCGAGGTGCGTGCTGATTATTTTTATTTAATAACCACCGTTCTTGAGCGTTTTGTCGGTGTAGACCTTCCGAGTTTTAGTTCCTCTGAGGCTTTTAATCAAAAATATTTAGATTCGGGATCCGGGGTTTATTCAATTTTTGCAAGTTATGCTGGACAATTTGTAATAGATTATAATTCTGATGCCTTGCTCTTTCTCACATCGACCTTCTCGGCTCTTATTCTTCTTTTCGTAACATACTACTTAATTCCTTATCCAGCAAAAAAAGAAAAAATCCCAATCTTTTTTCTATTCATATTTCCTGTATATCTATCGGGTGATGCTTGGGAATTCTCTGTATTCATAAGATCTTTGGTAATTATTAATATTATTTTATTTTTTTCAATGAAATTTCATTCAAAATGAATGGCTCAACTCTGAGATTTAGATAAATTTGTTGAGACTAGGAGTGGTATATGCCCAATTCCATCGAGAAAGCGCTGATCAGATGCTCCGGCCGCACTACTCTATCTGCCAATCCCCGATTCATTTTGCCATTAATGAACATCACCTCAATCAGCGCCTCTGTAGGCACAATCTGACTCACCCGGCGGGGAAAGAAGGTTTCGAAATTCTAGGAGTCAAGTGCCCCGCAATAGCCATTAGAAGTTTTCCGAAGACGGCATGCCGTTCTTCAGCGAAAGAATGCTTTTCAGCTACGGCGTCCAAATTTGTGCCCATCGAGCGTTATCCTGACGGATCTCCATACCTCACAAACTGGCGCAGATGGCGATTACCAGCACTTCCCGATAGTCGTAAAGAGCCAATTGCTCGCCGATCGAGGCTCATCGATTTCATCGACGCAAACGATCAAGCTGTAGCCCTACGGCTCATTTCGACTGTCCAAAATACCGGAGTAGTCCAGATTCTTCAAAGGTTAACGTTCCATATGCATAAGCCCATGACGGTTAATGAAATTTTTCCTTGCGAAATGGCAATGGTGGTTTATGGGGCTATCTTGCTCGAGTGCAAAGACCCTAGATCAATATGATTTGAAAATTCCTAATTATGAAAGTGATAGTGTATTTCAATTCAATGTCCGCAGCTGGTGGTATTGAGAGGGTTATTTCGAGTCATATCGATTATTTAAGTGAAGGATGTGAAGTCACTTTGTTGACTAAGGATGATGGCACGTCGTTCTATAAACTCCCAAGCAATATTAAGCGAGAGTCTCTGTTAATTAACTTTAATATGAATATGCGTTGCCGTGTATGTAGGGTGGTCAAGGTTGCGGCCACTTTATTTAGGACTGTCTTATCATTGAGGAGTCAGATACTTAAAATTCGGCCAGATGTTATATATGTTGCATCACCGTTAAATTTGCTGGAGGTTTTTTTGGCTGGTATGAATTTTAGGCGGGTCGTTGTAACCGAGCACTCTGCATTTTTGAGCTACAATAATGTATACAAATTTATAATTTCAAAATTGTACCCTCGCGTAGCTTTGCTCACAGTACCAACAAAAGCAGATAGTGCAGGATATCTTGAGCGCGGTATCAGAAATGTATATATTCCTAATCCTCTCCCTTTTAAACCTGTAGAAACTTCAGATCTTTCTACCAAGATTGCGTTGTGCATTGGTCGTCTTACTGCTGATAAGCGTCATGAGTTGTTGCTTGATATTTGGAATTTATCCAATATTCAATCTCAGGGCTGGAAGCTGCTAATTATTGGCAAAGGTGAGTGTGAATTTGAATTGCGCAAAAAGATTGATGCATTAGGGTTGAGTGAAAGTGTAAGTATTGAGCAACCTGTGCCAAATATTCAAGACAAGTATAAAAATGCGTCCATTTTCCTACTTGCTTCAAGAGCAGAGGGGTTTGGACTTGTTCTCATAGAGGCAATGGCATTTGGAGTGCCATGCATTAGTTTTGACTGCCCGAGTGGGCCCCGAGATATCATTGTTGATGGTTCAACAGGTTATCTTTTGAAAGAGGGGGATGTTGACGGTTACGTTGAAAGCTTACGTCGATTGGCGATGGATGAAAGTTTGCGTACTGAATTTGGTATGCGTGCCTTGTCTTCAGTTTCTAAATTTCACAAAGAAAGCGTGGGTGTGGATTTCATGAGTATTTTCAATAAAATATTTTGTTAATACTTGGTTTGGTTTGCTATTTTGTATCGTGCTGACCATTTTTTAATCATATTATGAATATTTTCTCCATTGTCAATTTTTTTATGGAGGTGGTTTACTTTGTCTAATGGAGCACTCACCTTGGGAGTCATAATTCCCATATTTAACTCCGGGCGCGAGGCGATCAATGCAATTAGATCTGTTCTTGCGCAAACTAATGTTGTGATTCGGGAAGTCGTAGTTATCGACGATGGGTCTGCCGATGGCAGTGCCGATTTGCTCCGCACGTTCTGCCGAGATTTGAGCATACCAGTTCGCATTCTCAGCATTCCAAATGGCGGCGCAGCCAATGCGCGTAACCATGGCATGAGTAATTGTAGCTGCGACCTATATGCTTTTTTGGATTCTGACGATACATGGATCAATCACAAGCTTGAATCCCAGCTGCCATTGTTCAACGATCCTTCGGTTGGCATGGTTGGCTGCCTCACGACGATGGGGCGTGGAGGTGCGCTTCGTTCCATTAATAGTGGTGTTTCCCGCGTTATTGGACTTCGTCAGCAACTCTTCAAAAACTATTTCCAAACCTCTACGGTGATCGTGCGGCGTCAGGTGGTTGAGGCTGTTGGCCCCTTTCCTGTTGATCAGCGTCATGCGGAAGAGGGTGACTTTTTTAATCGCATCGCAGCGCACTACAAATGCATATTACTACCTGAGGTTCTAGTCGACTACGGTGGTGGCAAACAAGGATTCGGTGCCAGCGGTCTCAGCGCAAACCTGATCGCTATGGAAAAGGGTGAGCTGCGTAACATCCGCCGTGCCTACAGTCGCGGAGACTGCGGTTTTGGGATCATGGCAGTGGCAGTCTTTTATTCCCTGATCAAGTTCGCACGGCGCATCCTCATAATTTCTCTTAGGCGACTACTCAAGAACGTCTAATCAATTCCTGAACATCAAGACACAAGGAACATCTCAACATGAAAATCGTAATCACAGGTGGCCTCGGATTCATCGGCCAGCATTTGAGTCGTAAGCTGTTGGCCGAGGGCCATGACGTAATGCTAATTGATTTGCTCTCCCCGCAGATCCACGGCGAGTTGCCAGTAGTTAATGCACCCCTCGGTGCCACGGTAGTGAGAATGGATATCTGCCAAATTGCAGAGCGTTATGAACTCATCGAAGGTGTCGACGCGATCTTTCATCTTGCAGCAGAGACTGGAACTGCGCAGTCAATGTATCGAATGTCGCACTACGCACGTGTCAACTCCGAGGGTACTACCGCATTGTTGGAGGCTATCGCTAAGTGTACGAAGCGGCCAAAGCAAATCATTCTGGGGTCCAGCCGCAGTGTTTATGGTGAAGGCGCGTACACGCCTTCCGACGATCCGGGCCCGATAGTGACTGCGGCTATCCGGACCCGTGAAGCGCTGGACGAAGGTCGTTGGGAACCTGTAGACGAAACCGGTCGTTCCTTAACCCCTGTACCTACTCCTGAGAGCTTTCCTTTTGCCCCTGGCTCCGTCTACGCGGCTACAAAAGCGGCACAAGAGCTACTATTAATTTCCTCGAGCATCGCTCTCGGAATGCGGGCCACAATTTTCCGCTTCCAGAATGTATACGGCGAGGGGCAGTCCCTGCGCAACCCCTACACCGGCATCATCTCGATCTTCTTCAACCGCGCACGTCAGGGACTTCGCATTCCGGTATATGAGGATGGTCTGGAATCGCGGGACTTCGTTCACATCAATGATGTCGTTGCCGCGCTGGCCTCATCGCTATTGACCACGCTGCCCAACGGCATAGTCATGAATGTTGGCTCAGGTATCCCAACAAGCGTGTCCCAACTCGCGGACACGCTGTTAAAGGTAGCTGGCTTCGACGTGCCCATCCAAGTAACTGGTCAATATCGGCTCGGTGATATCCGACATTGTTTTGCCGACCTGACTCAGGTGACCAAACACCTTGGCTTCACTCCCAAAATGTCACTCGAAGACGGGTTAAAGGGTTTTTGCGCCTGGGCAATGGCGCAACCAGTCCATGCAGATTTATCTGCAAAAGCCGAAGCTGAATTGAAGGAAAAAGGACTGACTAACTGATGGGCAGACTATCCGATTTCCTCGACGCTGATTGGGCCAGGCTAGCCGTCCTCGCTAACACGAGACCGCGACC